>Ga0102851_10000714_pt1 | contig 17554 bp, 8 predicted proteins | sample Mud3Dept3metaG_FD_79558 | JGI IMG/M metagenome (GOLD analysis project Ga0102851, IMG submission 79558) | Freshwater wetland microbial communities from Ohio, USA, analyzing the effect of biotic and abiotic controls - Mud 3 Core 4 Depth 3... | ecosystem: Environmental > Aquatic > Freshwater >... | reverse complement strand
GAAATCCGCACCCTTTTATGGATAAAATAGAGAACGCGGAGGAGACCATGCGCCTTCCCGGAATCTTCTTGAGAGCGGCCTTTCCGATGCTCCTTGCGGGATTGCTTTTTCCGGCCGGAGCTTTCACTCAGACGGAGCTCCGGTACGGCACGGGAACATGGGACGCCGGACTCTACGGCAACCACCGGGTTGTCGTCCGAGTCACGAGCCCGGCCCACGCCGTCCGGGTCCGGATTCCCTGGCGGCGTCGCGACCTTGACCCGCAGAAGAAAAAAGCAGTTTTCGTCGATGCCGCGACGGGGAAGGAGATCCGGAACGTCTGTCCGCTGGCCCTGAGCCGGGAGATCGGGGATTTCGTCTTTGAGCCGGCGACGGCACCGGGCTATTATTATGTCTATTTTCTGCCCAACGTCCTTGAAGGCAGGTCAAACTACCCGAAGGCCGTCTATCCGGAACCGACGCTCGAGGCCCATGAGGAGTGGCTCCGGACATTTGGGCTCTCTCCCTTCCGGCCGCCGGCTGAGGGGCCGCCGGGCTTGACGGAGGCCCAGGTCGTTGAAATCCAAGCGATCGACGACCTGAACAGCTTCTTCCCCATGGAGGTCATAGCCACGGCCGGGGAAACTGCGGAACTTTTGGCCGCGCATCCGGAAGTCCCATACTTGATCTTCCCCGAGGACCGACGCTTCCCCATCCGAATGGCCGGCGACCTCCCCCTGCGCTGGGTCGAGCGCGGGCCGCAAAACCTCTTTGCCGGAGAGGCGATGCGCGGCGAGTTCTATGCTTTCCAGTTGGGGGTTTTCGCCGCGCGCGCCTCGATCGCCGACCTGGAGGTCGGGTTCAGCGACCTGAAGCAGGTCCTGCCCTCCCCTTCTCCCGGCCTGAGGCCCGCCGTCGTCCCCTCTTTCGGTGTCCGCTCTTTCAACACCCGCGGTGTCAACTGGGATGGTAAGGAATTCCGGAAGGCCTGCGCCGTTCCCAGGGGTAAAATCCAACCGCTCTGGTGCGGCTTTCAGATCCCCCGGGATATCCCTCCCGGAGAATACCAGGGCGAGGTCGCTGTCCGGCCGAAGGGCCTGCCGGCAAGCCGAATCCGACTGACCATCAATGTCCGCGACGGGGTTCTGGCCGACGCCGGCGATTCCGAACCCTGGCGGATGTCGCGGCTCCGCTGGCTCGATTCAAGAATCGCCTTCGATGATGAGATCGTCCCGCCCTTTTCACCGCTCGTCGTCAAGGGGCGGTCCGTGTCCTGCCTCGGCAGGTCGATGGACATCGGACCGGCTGGCCTGCCGGCGCAGATCTCCAGCTTCTTTTCGCCCGATGTGACCGGGCTTCGGCCCGACAGCCGCCCTCTCCTGGCCTCTCCAGTCGAGCTAGTCGTCATCCCGAAGGACGGACCCGGCCTCAGCTGGAGAGGAGATGGACCCCGGTTTGTCAGCCGGTCTCCCGGTGCAGTCGACTGGGAGGCACGGGGGCTCGCCGGGCCGCTTGCCCTTTCCTGCCGCGGCCGGATGGAGTTTGACGGGTTCGTCGATTTCAAGCTTGACCTTGCGGCCGGCGCCGCCGTCGAGGTGGAAGACATTCGGCTGGAAATCCCGCTGGTTGCGGCGGCCGCACGGTACATGATGGGCCTCGGTTTCAAGGGCGGGCTGCGGCCGGAGAGGTTCGAATGGGCCTGGGACCAGAAAAAGAACCAGGATTCCCTCTGGATCGGCGATGTCAACGCCGGACTCCAGGTCAGTTTGCGGGACGAGAACTACTCTCGCCCGCTCAACACAAATTTCTATCTTTCCAAGCCGCTCAACCTGCCGCCCTCCTGGTGGAACGAAGGCCGGGGCGGCTGCACGGTCGGCGAAAGGCTCCCGGGCGCCGTCATCGTATCGGCCTTCAGCGGTCCCCGCCGGATCCGGGCGGGCGACGAGTTCCATTTCAACTTCACCCTTTTGCTGACGCCTTTCAAACCGATCGACCCGAAAAACCATTTCGCCACCCGCTTTTTCCATTCCTTCAAGCCGGTCGATGAGGTCGCCCGGACGGGCGCCAATACGATCAACGTCCATCACGCCAACGCGATCAATCCCTACATAAACTATCCCTTCCTTCGGCCGGGCGAGATGAAAAAATACATCGATGAGGCGCACTCCCGCGGGATGAGGGTGAAAATCTACAACACCATCCGGGAGCTCTCGAACCGCTGTGTGGAGCTCTTCGCCCTGCGCAGCCTGGGAAACGAAATCTTCTCTCGTGGACCCGGAGGCGGCTTCTCCTGGCTCCAGGAGCACCTGGTTTCCGATTACATCGCCGCCTGGTTTGTCCCCGAGCTCAAGGATGCGGCCATCATCAACAGCGGGATGTCCCGCTGGCACAACTATTATCTCGAGGGCCTGGACTGGCTGGTCAGGAATGTCGGCATCGATGGGCTCTACCTCGACGACGTCGCCTTCGACCGGACGACGATGAAGCGGGCCCGGAAGATATTGGACCGGGGCCGTCCCGGGGCCCTGATCGATCTCCACTCGGCCAATCAGTACAACCCGAGAGACGGGTTCGCTTCGAGCGCCAACCTCTACCTGGAGCACTTCCCCTTCCTCAACCGCCTCTGGTTCGGCGAGTACTTCGACTATGGCTCGGCGCCGGACTATTGGCTGGTGGAAATCTCGGGGATCCCGTTCGGCCTTCTGGGCGAGATGCTTGAGGGCGGCGGAAATCCTTGGCGGGGAATGATTTACGGAATGACCAACCGTCTTCCCTGGTCGGGCCAAAACCCGGCCAGGATCTGGAAGGTCTGGGATGAGTTCGGGATCGAAGGGGCGCGGATGGTCGGCTACTGGTCGGACGAGTGCCCCATTAAGACAAACAATCCCAGCGTGCCGGCCACGGCTTACATAAAAAAGGAAACAGCCCTGGTCGCATTGGCAAGTTGGGCATCTGAACCCGTGAAATGCCGGCTGAATATCGAATGGAACGCGCTTGGCCTGGACAGACTCAAGGTCCGCCTTTTTGCTCCCGGGATCCCCGATTTCCAGCCGGAGGCGTCCTTTGCCCCGGATGAGCTTATCCCGGTCGAACCTGGAAAAGGCTGGCTTCTGATACTGAAATAAAGGAGATAATAAGGAGATATATTATGGGCCAGAATTTGACGCTCCTTCCTGGAAGACTGATGATCTGCCGGCTGGGCCCGGAGGCGGCCGTCCCCGCCTGGTCGCACCGGGGCGCGGTTCAATCGATCACCCGGACGAGCGAGGAGTTATCGATTGTCTGTGCCGAAACGGACGTTCCGGATGACACAAAGGCCGAAAGGGGTTGGCGCTCCTTCAAAGTCGAGGGCCCTCTCGACCTCTCCTTGACCGGCATTCTGGCCTCTCTGGCCGGCCCCTTGGCCGATGCCCGGGTCAATATCTTCGCCATTTCCACTTTCGACACGGATTACCTGTTGGTCAAAGAGGACATGGTGGTGAAGGCGGCCGAGGTCCTCATCCGGTCGGGGCACCGCGTCTCCGGCCGCTGAGCTTTCAGGAGCTTTTCATCCGTTTCCGTTTTGGAGTATGATTTAAACTTCACGAATTTTGGAGGAGGCTGTCATGCTTTGGAGACCGATCACCGCGGCGCTTATGAGTATGTTTGTCGTTTTCTCTCCGGGTCAGGCCCAGACCGGAAACAAGAAAATCCCGTTTGACGGCCAGGCGGCGTTTGGATATGTCGAGGCCCTGGCCGCGGACGCCATGCTCGGACGGAAGAGCGGCGAGCTCGGCGGCCGGCTGGCGGCCGAGTACATCGTCGCGAAGCTCAAAGAATGGGGACTCGAACCGGCGGGCTCCAACGGCAGTTTCTACCAGGACATGACGATCGAATATAACGAGCCCGAAAAAGGAGCCGCACTGGACATCCTGGCTTGGGGCAAGAAGCGCGATTTCGTCTACGGCGAGGACTGGAGGCAGCAGCGCTATTCGGGGTCGGGCCATTTCGCCGCCGACATCGTCTTCGTCGGCTACGGCATCTCCGCTCCCCAGAAGGACTACGACGACTATTCCGGGGTGGATGTCAAGGAGAAGCTGGTGCTTTTCTCGACCGACACACCCAAAAATCTCGAAGCCAGGCTGTCGGAGGAAGCCAAGTTCGAGAACCGGATCAAGGCCGCTCAGGAGCACGGCGCCCGCGGCGTTCTGACCTTCCGGAGCGAAACCCAGACCGCCGGCTTTTTCGGCGGCTTCAGGGGGGGCCTCAAGAAGGAGGCCTACAAGCCGGACTTTGTGATCCTCAGCCTTGAAAACAAGGTCGTCGAGTTCATCTTCAAACACCTCCAAACGGAGCTCCGCTATCTTTTCCAGCAGATCGAATCGACCTCGAAGCCGCAATCCTTCGCCACGGGCGTCCGGTCGTTCGTCAACCTGGAAATCACCTACGACGAGAAACGGCCAACCCAGAACGTTCTGGCCAAGATCTCCGGAACCGACAAAGCGCTTAAAAATGAGTATGTCATCCTGGGCGCCCACATGGACCACCTGGGAATCGACATGACGGGAGATGTCTTAAACGGCGCGGACGATAATGCCTCGGGGACGGCCGTCGTCATGGAAGTCGCCCGGCTGATGAAGCTCAACCGCTTCCGTCCCAAGCGGACAGTGGTTTTTGCCCTTTGGGCGGCCGAGGAAGAGGGTCTCCTGGGCTCCAAGTATTACACCGAAAATCCCATTTATCCTCTGGATAGGACGGTCACTTATATCAACCTGGACATGGAGGGCCACGGCACGGGCCGGGTCAACTTCCGGGGCGTCTATTACGGACCCGAGGTCTGGGAGATCCTCAAGGCCCGGCTCACCAAAGAGGTGATGAACAACATCAACCCCGGCCGCGGCGGCCCGGGCGGATCCGACCACACCTATTTCCTGTCGAGCGGCGTCCCGGCGTTTTTTGTGGCGACCGACGGCCCCCATTTCCGGACCAACCGCGTCGGCGACGTCATCGGCATGATCAAGCCGGAGATCTTGAAGGCGGCCGGGGATGCGGTCGGAGCGGCGGTCGAGGTGCTGGCCCTGGAGCCGGTGATCCCGGCGGCTCCCCTGCGAAGGGAGACCTATAACTGGCGCTATCTGACCATCCTTAATCACGAGGTTCCGCCCCTCGATAGGGTCATCGCCGGGCATAAAGATGTCCAGGACCCGGACGTGGATTTCCAGCTGGCCGCGGTTCCCGAAAAAGAGGGAGCGGCCGGCGATGCCCTGCGGCTGGATGTCATGAACAACCTCCTGTCGGGGCTGGAGAAGATCCGGGAAAGCAAGGGCCTCAACGCTTACAGCGGGGCTCCTCAGATGATGATGGGAGGCCGCGGGATGGGAGGAAGCCAGCCCGCGAAAACGACGGTCCTCGTCGGGCTCAGGGGGATCGGCGCCTTCCGCGACAACCTGCGCTGGGCGGACGTCTTTTCCAAGCAGGGAGCGGCCTTTGTCCTTCTCGACCGGCCCGGGTTCTTGTTCGGCGCGGCGGGCCTGAGCGAGGAGGGAAAAAAGACCGTCGATGCCATCGGGAAAGCCGGCCTCCTTCTCGTCGTTTCCGGGCTCGATCCCGCCCAGAACAAGGCTCTTCTTGAAAGCTCCAGCAAGCCCCTCTTTCTGGCCTCAGGCATACCGCCTGACCAGGATATCATCGGGCTTCTTAAAAAAACGAAATCATCGCTGGGTCTTGTCCTTGGCAAGGACGAAAACCCGGCGGATTATTTCAAGAGGCTCGACGAAGTCAAAGCCTCGCTGGGGGCGGAAAATCTGTCCATCGTCACCGAAAACTGCCTCTGGAGCAAAGCGGGCAAAGAGCAGATGGTCGGCCTCATCGGAGAGGTGCTCAAGGCCAAGTATGAGAACGAGGACCTGGCCAGCCTTATTTCAGGCTCCTTCCTCAGGGTCCTGGAAAGGGCGAGGGCGGGCAGTTGATCAGGGGCATGGAGGCTCCTTTCTAATCCCGGTAGAGGGAAGAGATCAAGTCCCTGTATTTTTCTTCCACGATGTTCCGCTTGACCTTGAGGGTCGGGGTGATCTCGCCCTGTTCGATCTCGAAATCCCTCTCCAGGAGGGCGATTTTCTTGACCTTCTCATAGGGGGCGAGGTTCGGTGTCGTCCGGTCCACTTCCTGGAGAAGGAAGCGGACCACCGTTTCGTTCTGGACCAGGTCTTTCCGGTTGACATAGCCAATGCCGTTGGCCGTCGCGTACTCCTCGAGCTTTTCGAAGTTGGGGACGATCAAGGCGGCAATGAACTTCCGGCTTCCGCCGATGACCACGGCATTGGCGATATACGGATTCTGCTTGAGCGTGTTTTCAATCGGCTGGGGCGCCACGTTCTTCCCTCCCGACGTCACAATGAGGTCCTTCTTCCGGTCGGTAATCACCAGGAAGCCGTCGGCGTCGAGATGTCCGATGTCGCCCGTGTGGAGCCAGCCCCCCTCCAGGGCCTCGCGCGTTTCCTCCTCCTTTTTGTAATAGCCCTTCATGATATTCGGGCCGCGGGCCAGGATTTCGCCGTCCGGGGCGATCTTCACATCGACGCCGGGGATGGGCTTTCCGACCGTCCCGAACCTGAGGTTATCAAATGTGTTGCAGGCGATCACCGGGGAGGATTCGGTCAGGCCATAGCCCTCGAGGACGACGATCCCCAGGGCGTAGAAAAATTCGGCGATATCCCGCGCGAGCGGGGCGCCTCCCGAAACGAAGAACCTGACTCGGCCGCCCGTCTTCTCCAGGATCTTGGAGAAGACCAGCTTGCGGGCGATGCGGCGGCGCCGCTCCAGGGATGCCGGGATCGGCTTCCTCGCCAGGGTCAGCTCTCCGCAGGCTTTGCCGACGCCGAGCGCCCAGAAGAAGATCTTTTTCTTGAAGGAAGACCCGGCCAGGACGTTGTCCATCACCCGGGCGTAGATCTTTTCGAAGAGACGGGGCACGCTGACCATGATGGTCGGCTTTATCTCGATCAGGTTTTGGGCCACGGACTCGATGCTTTCCGCATAGGCCATGGAAACGCCGCGGGACATGAAGGCGAAGGTGACCAGACGCTCAAGGACATGGGAAAGAGGCAGGAAGGACAAGTCGGTGTCCTGGTCGCCGAAGGGGATGATCCCGGCCAGGGTCTCGACGTTGCTCGCGAAATTGGCGTGGCTGAGAATGACTCCCTTGGGGATGCCCGTCGTGCCCGAGGTGTAGATGAGCGACGCCGTATCACCGGGTCCGACCGCGCGGGCCGTCGTCTCGAAGAGACGGGGATCGGAGGCCCGGATCTCCTGGCCCCTGGCCTTGATCCGCTCGAAGGACAGGACCTCTTGCGCCGGCTCCGCTTCGAAGGACGCGAAATGGACCACTTTGGAGAGGTCTTTCTTTATGGCCGCCGTCTTCTCCCAGAGCTTCCGGTCCGAGACAATCACAACCTTGGCATCCGAGTCGTTGATGATGTATTTGATCTGTTCCGGCACGAGCGATGTATAGACGGGGACCGTGACGGCGCCCAGGCTCAGGATGGCATAGTCGGTCATCGTCCACCAGGGCCCGTTCTCGGCCAGCAGGATGACCTTATCGCCGGGCGCGACGCCCAAGCCCTTTAAACCCAGGGCGATGCGCTCGACTTCCGTCCTGACCTCGTCCGTTGTCAGGGAAACGTATGCTCCGTCCTTCTTGTAATGGAGAAGGGCCGGTTTCTTAAAAGTGTCCGTCAAGTGAAGGAATAACAGAGGGATCGTCTGCATGGGGCCTCCTTCGGCGAATCCAAACACATTTTATATACTTCAAAACTCCTTTCCGTGTCCACCGCCCCGGCCGCCGCGTGAAAAAAGGATATTCGCTCATTCGGGGGCGGCCAGGACGACGGCGCAGGTTCCGGCGGCGATATCCTGACGCTCGACTTCCCGCAGGCCGTTTTCCCGGAGCAGCCCGCGCAGTCCTCCCCTCTTGAAGAAGTCGCGGCCGTTCCGGAAATGCCGGCGCCCGGCCAGACGTTCGATGGCCGAAACATAGAGATAAGCGAGTCGGGAAGTCCGGTCCCAGGGCTGTTCGAAGTCGACGAGGATGATCCGTCCGTCCGGAGAGAGGAGGGCCTTCGCCTCCGCCAGCAATCGAGGGCGGAAATCGGCCTCTTTCTCATGGAGGGCGAAGGAGACGACGATGCCCCGGAAGGTCGCCGGTCGAAACGGTGTCCGGGCCGCGTCCGCGCAAATAAATGGAACGCCCAGGCGCCGGGAGGCGGCGTACTTGAGCAGCCGGACGTTGATATCGACCCCTACGGCTTCCCTGCCCGGCTTCCGCATGAGTCCGGCCTGGGTGCCCGGGCCGCAGCACAGGTCCAGGAGCGGGAACAGGTCTTTGCTATCGGCAAGGTTCCGGACCTTTTCCCGGATTCCCCGCAGGGGGACCTCAAGCACCCCCGTATAGAAAAGCCCCGGAAGATAAAAGCGGTCTCTCTCCATTGGCCGGGATGGAAGTTAGCACAGGGCTTTACTTTTTGTCAAAAATGCACGCCGGGTTCCGCAAAGCCGCAGCTCGGCCTGGACATTAAGGGGGACATGATCGCCCGGCTGTCAGGGATCTGCTCGGCGACTTGTCAAACGGGCCCAAAAAATATAATCTGTTAAAGAAAAAACGGTGTATCAATGGCCTTCACGATAAAAGTTCTCTCCCACGGGCAGACGATCGAGGCCGAGAAGAAGGATATCCTGTCCGAAAAGCTCCGGCAGGCCGGAATTCCCCTCAATCTTTATTGCAACAGACGGGGGCTCTGCGGGAAGTGCTTTGTCGAGATCGTCAGCGGCCAAAGGCCTGACCCGCGGGACAGGGAAAAGTACTGGCTCGAAAGGGGGCCCCTCAGCGCCCGGCACCGGCTGGCCTGCCAGTACGAGGTCGCCGGCGACCTCATGGTCAACGTTCCCGCCTCCTCCACTCCGGCCGACGTCCCCATCCTCCCTCAGATCCCCCATTCCGAGGTTACGCCAAACCCGGCGGTCAAAAAGTACTACCTGGAGTTCCCGAAGGCCGGAATCTCGGATCCTATTTCGCTCTCGGAGCAGGTTCTGGCGGGCCTCCGGACCGAGTCCTTGAAGATCCCCGTGGACGTCCTGAAGCATCTCGGCCGCGCGCTCAAAGAAGCCGGGCAAAAGGTGACGGTGACGGTCCACGAGGAATCGGAGGTCCTCGCCGTAGAGCCGGGTAACACAGTCGACCGGAACCTTGGCCTGGCCGTTGATGTCGGGACGACGACGCTGGTCATGGAGCTCGTCGACGTCGAATCCGGCAGGACCCTGGACCTGGAAGCGGCTCTCAACAGCCAATCCCGGCGCGGAGCCGACGTCATCTCCCGCCTCACCTTCGCTCTGGAAGAAAAAAAGAATGCGGCCGAGCTCAGGGACCTCGTCCTTGAAAGCCTCAACCAAATGGCCCGCAGGCTGCTTCACCGCAACCGGATTTCTGCCGACTCCGTCTACGAGGCGGTGATCTCCGGGAATACCGCCATGGGCCATCTTCTCCTCGGAGTCCCGGTCGATTCGCTGGCCGCGGCCCCCTATGAGGCCGTTTTTTCCAGGCTTCCCGGCCTGGATGCGCGGGAGGTCGGCCTGGATATCCATCCCCGCGGGAAGGTCTACTTCGCCCCGCACATCAAGAGTTTCGTCGGCGGAGATATCGCCTCCGGTCTTCTGGCGGTGCGGCTGGCCTCCCGGCCGGGTAACTTTATCTTCATCGACCTCGGAACAAACGGCGAGATCGTCCTCAAGGCCGGAGAGGAGCTGGTGTCCACATCCACGGCCGCGGGCCCGGCCTTCGAAGGGATGACCATCAGCTGCGGAATGCCGGCCCTGCCGGGAGCCATCTTCAGGGCGGAAGACCCGGGCTCCCTCCAAGCCTCGACGATCGGCGGCGCGCCCGCCCGGGGCGTCTGCGGGACGGGGCTCATCGACCTCGTCTCCCTTTTTCTCGCCCGAGGGGAGGTCGCCCCCGGGGGCGCCATCAGAAACCCGGCGAAAAAACTGCCGGTGGCGGCGGGGATCTCTCTGACCCAGGATGATATCCGGCAGGTCCAACTTGCCTGCGCCGCGATCAAGAGCGGCATCCGGCTGATGCTCAAAGCCAACGGCCTGACCGTCGAGAAGTTGGACGGGATTATCGTCGCCGGAGCCTTCGGAAGCTACCTCAATATCCGGAACAGCATCCGGCTCGGCCTCCTGCCGCGGATGGAAGAGGAGCGCGTCCTTTTCATCGGCAACTCATCGCTGGCCGGCGCCCGGCTTCTGCTTGTCGCCCGGGAGGCGCGCCGGGATGTGGAGGCCCTCGTCCGCAGGATCCGTTACTTTTCCCTGGCCTCGGACCCGGAATTCCAGGACCAATTCATCCGCGCCCTGGAATTCAGCCCCTGGCCCTGAGCGGCATCCGAGCCTAAACCGTCATGAGAAAAAAGGGCGGGCGCGTCCGGGCGGCGCCTCTCTCAAAAGCCGATCGAAAAGCGCCATGATAAAGGCGGCTTCCGCACGGCCTAAAGCTTGACTTCGTCCGGCGCCCTCAATGGTTTTTGGCCGTTCTGCTCAAGCACCTTGTTGAGGGCCGGGATGTCCTCTCCGATGATTCGGTTGAGTTCCTCGACCAGGGAGTCGACCCGCTGTTTGATCTGGGCGAGTTGAAAGAGCTCCGTCTTTGTCGGAGCGGCGGGGAATCCGCTGATCGATACGCCGAGCGAAATGATCTGCAGGTTGAGCGGTCCGCCCCTCAGGGCCTGTTCCCGGCTCATCGATGTCATAGCGAGGTCCCTGGGGACGACCTTTTCCTCGATGGAGCGAAAGCGATCGGAAAAGGCCCGGATCAAGCCGTCCGGGGAAGGTTCGGTCCGGCCCTCTTTTTTGAGGATTTCGAGGAGCGGATCCAGCTGGCTTCGGATCGAGCTTGCCGCCGTTATCGCCAGTCCCATTTTCTTCGACAAGGCCAGGATCTCGGCCAAGGCATCGTGTTGGGCCGAGAGGTCGGCCGCGGTCATCGGGATGCGCGGATCTGCCAGGACGACCCCCGGAGTCTGAAATTTCTGGCCGTCAACAGCGAGTTCGATGGTGAATTCGCCGGGGGCGACGAGAGGAAGAGTCGCCGCCGCGACGGCCGAAGGGACGATCCTCCTTCCCTCCTTGGTCCTGGGCACCGTCTGGAGGCTCCAGTAATCCCTTTGCAGGCCCTCTTTGGCGCTGAAATCGAACTCAAAAACGGGCTCACCCCGGCCGTTGAGGATCGAGACGCGGGGCTTTTCTTTCGGCTTGGCCTGAAAATAGGCGGTTATGGCCAGGCCGTACATGGGATTCCTGGCCGCAAAGGCGGGCTTGGTGAAGGATTCCCGCCTGGACGACTGGTAGAAAGCGGTCGCGGGCCGGGCCGTAAAGAAATGGACGGGAGAGCCGAGGACTTCGGGCGTCATCTCCTGGAGAAAAGAGATGTTGTCCAGGATAAACACGCCCCGGCCGTGGGTTCCGATGATGAGGTCGTTTTCCCGGGGATGGACCGTGATATCGTGCACGGCCACGGTCGGGAGGTTGTTCTTTAAAGAGAACCAGGAGAGCCCGCTGTCCAGGGAGGCGAAGATGGCGAAATCCGTGCCCACATAGAGGAGATTCCTGTTCTTCGGGTCTTCGCGGACGACATGGACCCAGCCGAACGGGAGGTTGCCTTTGATGGAGGTCCAGGTCTTGCCGAAGTCGGCCGTTTGATAAAGATACGTGGCGTAGTCATCTGTCCGGTGGCCGTCGAAAGCCGCATAGGCCGTCCCGGAGTCGAAATGCGAAGCTTCCACTCTTGAGCACCAGGTGTGCCGGGGAAGCCCCTTGAAGTTGCCGCCGACGTTCGTCCAGGTTTTTCCTCCGTCCCGTGTCAGCTGCAGGTTGCCGTCGTCCGTTCCGCACCAGATCAGCCCTCTCTCCAGAGGGGATTCGGCGATCGTCGTGATGGTGCAGTGGCTCTCGGCTCCACTGTTATCCGGAGTGATTGGTCCTCCGGAATCCTTTTGCTTTTCCGGGTCGTTGGTCGTGAGGTCCGGGCTGATGATCTCCCAGCTGATTCCCCGGTCGGTCGATTTGATGAGAACATGCCCCCCCGTATAGACCGTGTGGGAATCGTGGGGCGAGATGTGGATGGGCGAGTTCCAGTTGAACCGGAAGGGCGGATCTGTGAAGCCGGCCATTGGCCGGATCGCCTTATTTTTGAAAATCCGCCAGTCATAGCGGCTGAGACCGTTCATCTGGGAATTGCTGTACACCGTGTTCGGGTCGGCGGGGTCGGGCTGAGTAAAGAAACCGTCTCCGCCGCCGATCGCCACCCAGTCGTCATTGGCAATCCCGGCGGCATCGAACGTGGCGCTCGGGCCGCCCCAGCTGCCGTTGTCCTGGAGGCCGCAGTAAACATAGTAGGGCCGGCGCATGTCGGTGCCGACCTGATAGACCTCGGCCAAATCCATGGACTGGACGGGCAGCCATGTTTTGCCGCCGTCATAGGAGATGTCGATCCCGCCGTCGTTCCCGGCGATGAGATGGAGGGGGTTGGAGGGGTCGATCCAGAGCGCGTGGTGGTCGGAGTGGATGCCGGCGCCGATCGCCCGGAACTTCCGTCCCCCGTCCATGGAGACGAAAAAGCCGGTCGATTGGACATAGACGACCTTGTCGTTGGTCGGATCGACGCGGATGTGGCTGTAGTAGAACGGGCGCGTGGCGACCCTCCTGGCGGTATCGATGTCGGCCGTCCGGCTCCAGCTCTCGCCGCGGTCCTCGGACCGCCAGATCCCTCCCTCCTTATGCTCGATCAACGCATATACGACTCCCGGCGCGCTGGGGGCGACGGCAACCCCGATCCTTCCCAGGATGCCTTCGGGAAGGCCCTTGGCGAGCCGCGTCCAGGTCTCCCCGCCGTCCGCCGTTTTGTAAAGTCCGCTCCCCGGACCTCCGCTGGAGAAATAATGGGGCGCCCGGCGGTGTTCATAGGCGGCCGCATACAGAGTCAGGGAGTCGGCCGGGTCCATGGCCAGGTCGGCGCAGCCCGTGTTCTCGTCGACATAGAGCACTTTTTTCCAGGTCCTTCCTCCGTCGGTCGTCTTGAAGACCCCCCGGTCGGTGTTGGGCCCCCAGAGATGGCCCATAGCGGCGACAAAGACGATGTTGGGATCGCCCGGGTTGACGACGATCCGGCTGACGTGCCGGGTCTCCTTTAGCCCCATATTCTTCCAGGTCTTCCCCCCGTCGGTGGATTTATAAACCCCATCGCCGATGGTCACGCTGTTCCTGCAGGTCGCTTCGCCGGTCCCCGCCCAGACGGTGTCCGGATGGGACGGCGCGATGGTGACGTCGCCGACGGAAACGGTCGCCTCTTTGAAAAAGACCGGGCTCCAGGTCACACCGGCGTTATCCGACTTCCAGACGCCGCTCGGCCCGACGGCCGCATAGATCGTCCAGGGCTTCTTCTCCACGGCCTCGATGTCCACTGTCCGGCCGCCCATGACGGCCGGGCCGATTCCGCGCCAGGACATCTTTTCAAATAGCTTCCCGATCCTGTCGGCGCTCTGGCCCCTTGTCAGCGCCGGGACCAATAGGAGGCCGATGGAAAGTTGGATAAGCCAGCCTGAGTTCTTGGGCGGGCGAATTCTCATCTCTCCTCCTTGTCGGTCAGGTCGGCCGCAGGATTATTCCTTTTCGGTTCATCCACCGGCTTCCCATCTCTTGCCTCGGGTTTCCGCAGGCTGGAGAAGACAATTTTTTTGTTCTGGAGTCCCGTTCCCAGCGACTTATCCAGATAGGCCAAAGTCACATTATACTCGATCAGGGCCCTGAGCTCGGCGGTCTTGGCGTCGGCCAAGTCCCTCTGATATTGGAGGACGACGTAGTTCGTCGTCAGGCCGACCTTGAGTTTTTTCTCCTCGGCCTCCAGTTTTTTTTCGGCGAGCTCCCGGGCGGCCCGGTAACCTTGAACCCGTTTGAAGTTGATCTCCACGGCCCGGACGGAGGTCCGGATCTCCAAAAAAATCCGCTGCTCCAGGTCCTCGAGGTCGACCAGGGATTGCTCGTAGCCGATTTTCGAGGCCTGGTACTGGGCCCGGGAGGTAAAAAAGGAGACCGGGACGTTGAGCTGAACCCCGAAGGACCAGTTCTCGTACCGAAGGCCCAGGGCGTCGCTCAAGGCGGCGCCGGCGCCGCCGGGAATCCGTCCGACGACGACACCGGTCAAGGGATTGTTGTCCTGGTAGAGAAGCTGTGTCCCCGATATTCCGGGACTCCAATAGGAAGTGTATATGTTCAAATCGGGAAGAGTCTGGTTTTTGGCGTAAGCAAGATTGATCTCCTTGTTCTTCAGCCCCACCCGGCTGGCCTGGAGGTCCGGCCGCAGGTCGAGGGCGGTCCGGAGAGCCTCGTCCAGGCCGACTGTCCGGGGTTCCTGGGTCGGCTCGTCCGAAGGAACAATCTGCGCCCGCCCGCTCCCCTCCTCGGCTTCCATGTTGATGATCGTCCGGAGGAGGTCCTCGCTGTTGGTGACCGACATCTGGGCCTGGAGGATGTCGGCCTCGCGGGTCGCCACCTCCGCTTCGGCGCTCAGTACCTCGATCGGGGCCACCATGCCGACCTCGACCTCCCGCTTGTTTTTAGCCAGGAGGTCCCTGGCCAGGTCCAGGGACTGCTGCTTAACCTTCAGATTCTCGATGGCATAGATGAGGTTCCAGTACGCCTGCTCCACGCCGTAGACCGTGTCCAGGAGGACGGATTGGAGATGGCTTTCCGAGATGTCCTTGTTGTTCTGGGAGATGATGATCTCGCGCCGGCTCATGCGGTTGCCGAAATTCCGGAGCAGTGGCTGGCTGAAGCTGAAGCTGAGCGTGCTTCCGTAGCGCGGATTGATCGTCTGGAAGCTGCGGTTGGATTCGCTCTTGTAGCCGCTCAGGGTGATCGAGACCGCCCCCCCAGTGGGAATCGCCTGCCAGACGGATGCGGACAGGTCGTTGGACTGGCTGGTGACTTTTTCGGCGGCATCGATGAAGGAATAGGAAGCCGAGCTGTTGTCCTGGCGGCTGAGCGCGAAGGACAGGCGGGGAAGGAATTTTTCCTTCGACCAGGCCACGTAGGAATCGGCCAGCAGGGGATCCAGGACGGCCGCCTGGATTCCCAGGTTGTTCTTCAGGGCGATGAGGATGCAGTCCCTGAGGGAAAGAGCCCGACTGGACTCTTGGGCGGCGAGCGGCGCGAGTCCGAGCCACAAGCCGGCCAGGACGGGGCCGAGGCGGCTCCTGATTTTGGCCATCGAGCACCTCCGTTTATGGTTTGCCAACGCTTCTCATTGGGAGTCGATTTTTCGGCGGACCGCCGGCGGACGGCGGGCGGAGCTTATTTCAGGACGAGACGGTCGCAATTCTTGAAGCTCTCATAGGACGAGACGATCACCCCATCCCCTTCGCTCACCCCTTCGAGGACTTCGAGGACCTGGAAGGTCTGCCGGCCGGTCCGGATCTTCCTCTTGACCGCGCCCTTTCCGGTTTCATCCAGGACGTAAACCCACTTGGCCCCGGAGACCCTCAGGAATTCTCCCTTGGCCAGGAGAAGAGCCTCATTGGCGTCGACGAGGTCAAGCCGGATATGCAGGGTCTGTCCCCGCTTGAGTTCGAGAGGATGTTCCCCCAGGAATTCGAGGTCGACTTCGAACTTTTCGTCCCGGACCTCCGGATAGATTTTCTTGACATCCACCTTGTAGACCTTCCCGGCGAAATCGAATTCCCCGACATCCTTCGGCTTGACCTGGGCGATAAACTTCTCGTCGATGCTTGTCCGGATCTTGAACCCGTCCCACTGATCGATCTGTCCCAACCGGGCGCCGGGCGAGATGGACTCGCCGACCGACGCGGCCAGCGAAGTCAGCTGCCCGGAGACCGGGGCCTCGACGGTGAGGTTTTCCTGCCTTTGCTTGACGATGTCGAGGTTGGCCTGCATCCGGCTCAGCGACTCTTCGAGGGCTTCGATCTGCGCCTGCCTGAATTTGAGCTCGCTCTTCTGGCTTTCGACGGTCAGCTCCTTCTGCTTGACCAGGTACTCAAACTGGTCCTTGGCCAGCTCGTATTCGTGCCGGGAGATCAGGCTGTCTTTCTCGAGCTCCTTATAGCGCTCATAGACCCGGCGCTGCTGTTGCAGCTTGTTCTCGATATCGGTCAGCTGCTGGTTAAGCTGGAGCTTGAACTGCTCCATCGACAGCCGCGTGTTGCGGAGGTTGTTGCTCTGCTGGAAAAGCTCGGATTCCCGGAACATCATATCCATCAGCAGGCTTGTGTTGGTGAGCTGGAGGATCGGGTCTCCCTGCTTGACCATCGAACCGGCCTCGACGAAGACCTTTTCCACCCGCCCGCCCTCCACGGCGTCCAGATAGACGACGTTCACCGGCAGGATTTTCCCCGTGACGCTGATGGTCTCCTTGAAATAGCCCCGATTGATCGTGGAAATGAGGATCCTGTCCCTTTTCGCGGTGTGGGTGGAAGGCGCCGAATTGTCGCGGCAGCCGGGAAGGAGCGCCGGAAGCGAGGCGAGCGCCGCGGCGACGACCAGGAAAAGGGCGGAGCCCGTGGCCCTGGCTATGATTTTACCTTTTCCTGGCTCGACGCTCGTGTCCATCCTGCGTTTCTTCCTGTTCATAATCCTCCCCTTTTCCTTCCCTGGGCTTGGTGCGGGGGGGATTCCGGGCAATCTCAAAATTAAATAAAACGGAAAACCTCGCGGATGTCAAGGATTTCCCGAAAATTTCAGCTCGTAAAGGTCCCGATAGCCCGGGACGCTGGCGTCCAGATGCCGCCCTTCCCGGAGATAACGGGCCAGGCCTTGGGCAACTTCATTTTCGCCATGAGTCAAGAAGACGAGAGGCCGGGGGGGCTGGAAATGGCCGACCCAACGGACGAGACCGCTTCGGTCCGCGTGGCCGGACAAACCATGGATCTGCTCGACGCGCGCCTTCAGGGGGTGCGGCTGGCCGAAGATCCGGACTTCCGGCGGCCGGGTTGTGATCTGGCGGCCGAGGGTGCCCTCCGCCTGATAGCCGACGAAAAGGAGGGTGGATTCGGGACGAGAGATATTGTGGACGAGATGGTGCTTGATGCGGCCGCCCGTGCACATGCCCGACCCCGCCATGATGACGGCGGGACGGCGCAGGCCGTTGAGGGCCTTGGACTCTTCCTGGGAACGGATGTAGCGAAGCCCCGCGAACTGAAAAGGCGATTGACCCGACCGGAAAAGGCCGATCGTCTCCTTGTCCAGGCTTCCCTGATGACGCAGGAAGACATCGGTGACGTCGGTGGCCATCGGGCTGTCCAGAAAGACGGGCAGCCGGGGGATGCGGCCCTGGCGGATGAGCCGGCTCAGATGGAACATCATTTCCTGGGCGCGCTCCACGGCGAACACCGGGATGACGACGTTCCCCCCGGCCGAGGCGGTCTCCCGGATAATCCGGCCGAGCATGGTCTCGGTGTCGTCCGGGTCTTCGTGGTCGCGGTCCCCATACGTCGATTCCATGACCACCGTCTGGGCCTGTTCGAAGACGGCAGGGTCG
>Ga0102851_10000713_pt1 | contig 17554 bp, 48 predicted proteins | sample Mud3Dept3metaG_FD_79558 | JGI IMG/M metagenome (GOLD analysis project Ga0102851, IMG submission 79558) | Freshwater wetland microbial communities from Ohio, USA, analyzing the effect of biotic and abiotic controls - Mud 3 Core 4 Depth 3... | ecosystem: Environmental > Aquatic > Freshwater >... | reverse complement strand
TAAGATAACCTATTGTGTATGGCTTGAATTAGCAAGGAAGATGGGAATGTTCGAAGCCGCTAACGTCACTTGTTATGGATGTCAGTTACCCTATCCTGAATATTATGGTGCGTTGGGTCTTAAATATACCCTCAAAGGAACTTTAGAGCAGGGTAATAATTGTTGTGATATCGCAATTTCAAAAAATTAATCAAAACTTGTAATAGCCATCGATATTCCAATTAATATTCCAATAAAGTTTGCGAATATTAATTGTTTGCTATTTTTACCAATACCATATAACAACCACGAAAAGCTATTAATTGTCAATGCTATACCCATAAGAACTGACCCAGGGTGCCCTGACAAGTTAAGTCGTATTTGGTCTATTTGCGACAAAAAAGTTAAAAAACCTGTTGAAAACGCAATCCATCCGATTAATTCGATATGGTTTTTTATCCATTCTATAACTTTCATTTAAGTGGAATAAGATTTGCTTGGGGATTTTTAAATACCCTTTCCATATTCGCTTTTGAGCAACTTACATGGACTTCATTAATTACTTCTTCGTTGCATTTTCTTACTGATTTAAAACAAAAAAGGCACTTTCCCGCCTTTCTTAATTTTTCAGCGCATTCGGAATGAAGAGTCACACCAAAATAAAATTCTATTGGTTTTTTACAATAAGTACATATCGGATTCACAATTCACCCCTCTTTTTAGCAATTTCTTCTAAAGCATTGGTAAGTTCTATGGGTGTGAAATTCACCCATTTGGGATATTTTAGAAGTTCCTTTGTTTTGCCCCATCCAAAAACTTCTATCATCACCAGTATTTTTAATAATAAGGCAAATAGTATCATTATTATCAATACTGTAACAGAAGTCGCAACCATAAGCATTTCGACCATGATTTAGCCTCTTTTTGGATACCAAGGAAATATAGGCTCTCCAATTATGTATTTTATGCTACAAATTGGGAGAACATATACCACTAAAAACAATAAAAACATTGCCAGTAAAACATTTAATGCCAATATTTCGTCCATACACACATATTATTTTAAAACTATTTAAACTTATCCAATTTGAGATGGAAACCTTTATATAGCTAAACGGATTCATTCAAGTATGGCATATAAAGAACCCCAAGACCCGCTTACAGGGAAGAGCATTAGGCACTCAAAAACTGCATCAATAGTAAGCGCAATGGGACTTGGGAAATCTGTTATAATGGAAGAAAAACAAAAGGTTTATCATGGCACAGATACTTATTTTACGCTCTTTGATAAAGACTTTTTAGGTGAAGCGCATGGAACGGCACCCATAAACATGATGGGATTTTCATTTACTGATGATATCGATGTTGCCCGAAGTTTTGGAAAAAGGGTTATAGAAGCTGAAGTTAAAATAGAAAAACCATATATTATTGACGCTAAAGGCAAAGATTATAGTGAATTTAAACACATCTTAAATAACACCCTTGAAAAGGTCTTCTCAAATGAAAAGGTTAGTCGGAAAAAATATGATGGAATAATCATCCTTAACTACAAGGATTCTGGAAAATATAGCCAAAACACTATGTTGAGCAATCATTATATTCCTTTTAAAGATGAGCAAATCACCATCACCGATGAGGTTAAATAATGGTCTATACAGAGCCAAAGGATGTTTTGACTGATAAATCCCCAAGGCATTCCAAAAGTGCTGCCATATCGTCTGTATTAGGACTTAGCAAGGCTATAATAGAGGAAGAGGTAGCAGAAGTTCCAAAATCTCCATCAAAACCAAGAGTTGTTATGAAAAAATCTGATTGGCAACCTTTATTTGTCCATAATAACAAAGTAGCCTTTGACCCAAGAGATATTTATAGGGGCAAAATTACATTTTTTAGTTCGAAAGAAGAATTTGATGCTACTCCTGATATGCTTTTATATGCATGGGGTAGTAAAAAATACAAAAAGCTATTACTTGTAACCAAAAGCGTTTCAATGGGATATTATCAAGTTTCTACTTACACATCATCGGGTGTGACCGTTCTTGCTACATTGGATACAAAGAAAAGTGCATACGAATTTGCCGTAAATTATAATAGAGGTAAATATGAGTTATGAAGAGGATAAAAACCCTTTAACAGGCAAAGGTAGAAGGCATGTAATAGCCTCTATGTCATCTGTAATGGGATTAAAGAAGTCTATAATCATTGAGCCTGAGCCTGAACCACCTGAGCCTGAACCTATTCGTGAAAAGCCATCAATCATTCAAATACCGCCTATGCGTTGGGTACAAATACTAAATGAAGAAAATTACATTAAATGGAAAAACGTATTGGATAGGATTTATATAAAAGATGATAATACAAGAGGCAAAATTACCCTTTATATTTCTGCATTCAAGATAAACAATGTAATCTTTCCTGAGTATAATTGGAAAGTCCTATACTATTGGAATTGGGAAAGGGATGCCGCAAATATCTACAATTCTTATATATTTGAAAATACTTATGATGGTGGCAAAGAAAGGGTTGAACGTGCAATCGAAGAGATTAAAAATTCAGCAAGAATCGATGACTATAAACAAATAAAAGCCGTAGACGATAAAGAAGGTATAGCTGAACTATTAAAAGAAAATATTGCCACATTTGGCATAACATCATCGGAATTTAAAAAAATTAATCACTTACGACTATATTGAGTAACTACCCTAATCTGTGTTTGGAATGCGATTTCTGATGAAAGTCTTGATATAAAAAGTGTTATAAATCCAAAGAAAATGCTTATCCAATAACTTTTTTGTCCTGCTGTTACTCCAACAAGTAGAAGTGAAATATTATAAAAGCTTCCAACCATGTGTTGAACATCTTGCAATTCTCTTGCGGATTTTCCCGCAAATGCTATATCAACTCTGCGGTGGAGAAAATCGTTGAAAGGTTTGGTTACTTTAAGGAGGAAATCAAGCATGTCTATGTACTAAATGATAAACCGCAAACCCTGCATTGTCCTTCTTCTGAATGGAGAATCTTGCCTGTTGATGTTAATTCCCTTTGCCCTGTTTTGTATATCGCAACACTATTATGGCTCTGGCAACAAGGACAGTCCAAACTTTCTTCTGCGCTCATGTTATCACCTGTGATTTAGCATCATCCCTAAGCTTTTTTAACTTTACCAAAGCCTCTGTGTTTATCCTGATGATTTCTTCAACTGAATCTTCTGCACCGATTTCTCTCCCGATAGACATGATAATACCACTATCGGTCAGATTTTTAATCATTGTATATGCTTCATTAACCTTTTCAATTTCGGTTATCATATCATCAAGCGTTCCATCGATTGGGATTTTTGATGGGTCTGGAATATTCCATAAAGCATCATCCATATAAAATTTTATTGCGTCCATTTTATTCCTCTACTAACGTTGCATATTTTTTCAGGTGTTCATGAGAATAATGTTGTGTGGTCATATGCCCTTCCCTTTCGGGATTGGGGATATTTGGATTAACGAGTTCAATCCTGCATAACTTTTCCCATGCCTTTTCGCCATTGCCGATAATTACAAAATAAAAGTCGGGTTTGCTACTATTTACCCTTTTACAAAGCCATTTGTTTCCAATAGCGTATTTGGATTTCTTTACCATACAATCTACTACCACTTAAAAGGTTATAAAGCTTTTGGTTTTGTTTCGCACAGACAATCAATACCAAATACCCCTTTATTGGTTGTTTTAGGGCAGGCTCCCCATATACATTCAACCAATGGTAAAAAGCCATTGAATTCATCAGTTTTTGTTACCACAAGGCAACATCTATATTTTAGCATCATGGTTTTTTACCAAGCATTTATGGCATCGATTGCATCAATGTATTCCTGTTCTCGTTTCTCAATTGCGGCTATCTTATCAGCAAAATATTTAATGCTGTCGTCCTTTTTATCTCTTTTAGCTGAATTCATTGCGCCTGTAAATTGAGCCTTTGTCACCCGCATTTTGTCCAGTTCTTCAGATAAAAAATCAATAGGACTCTTGAAATCTCCATATGCCATTATAATACCTCTATTTTTCCTTCCTGTTTTTGGTCATATACAATTCCTAAAATATCAACCACATTGAGCGTCCATTTGTTTCTCCAAATCAATTCATTGTTGATTTTGAATTGGACAAATTGCTCATTTGGGGATACTTTCATAACCTCAGCCTCAGTAAAAATTGCCGCATTTGGGGCATCGCCTATCTCTTCCAGTAGAACGTTTTGCCTTAACAATGCTTTCCAATCTGAAACTTTTATAGTATTACTCATGATATCCTTCTCCATCGGGGTATTCCCATACAAGATGGAAGAAATCAACACCAAAAAGGAATGTTAAAATCTTATCCATTCTTGATTTACGCTTCTGATAAATAAGACCTTTATATGTGGTCAACATGATGTATTTATCATCAGGTATCTTTCTTGCGCACTTATTGATTAATGGTATTTTCCAATCAGCTACATTTTTTCCATTTAGTAACATTTTTACTCCTTTGGAAGCTTACTTCTTATTTGTGAAAATACCTGGTCGAGTATTTGTTCTTTCATGCCATCACCAATCACCCTATGGTTGCTCATTGCTCTTACCTGGCATTCTGAAAGCTTAACGGATACAGAAAAAATCCTCCCGCCTTCTGTTCCTTCACAATCATGGCATCCTTCATCACAACTCTTTTTTATCAATGGGGGATTGCATCTTTGATAAAGAGCCAAAGAAATAGCTCCGCCATCTTCCCGATATATATCCCTGAAACCTGCTAATTCAACCAAGCCATTGACTTCTAACCTTCCAATGGCTTCTTGAACTTTAAATTCATCATTGATATGCAACGCCTGGGCAATATCATAAATACTCATTTTTTCATTATTTATGGTGAGCATGCTCAAAACATTTTTGTCAAATTCCCATAAATATAATTTAGCGGGTTTGTGTTTTTCGCAATGCCATTTTGCTTTATCATCGAGATAAACGCCTGTTTCATCACATCCGAGTTCACAACATATGTTCCTTTGCATAGTTCTCATATTTGCTTCCCCACAGGTGTTTTCTTTCGGATTATGACTTCTACCTCTTCACCATCTTTAAAGAGTTCTCCGTTAAGAACGAGTTCAGGCAACATAATCTGGACTTCGCCATCAGCCCAAAGCATGCCTCTTATACGGGTTGTTTTTATTTCCTGAACAGAAGAAGCAAGTGAAATTTGCTTTTTTTCAGATTTTACTTCTTTAATGGATTTGATTATGTCCATATAAGCACCGAAGTCGTCCATTCTGCTGACTTGATTCAGCTTATGAAGGTCTTTTCTAAATGCCACTATTCTATCATTTGGGGCATTGTCCTTCAATTCTATTACTATTTCGCCCATTTTAACTCCTTATAAGTCTGAAATTATCCAGCCTGCGCCAACAAGACCTGCGGCGAGTCCCTGGAGTCTTACATATTTATCAGTACCGTATATCATAAGCATGAGTGAGTATATTCCGAATCCTGCGACCTTTAAGCCGATTGATATAGTGGTTTTTGTTAATGATATTTCCATTTAATTCACCAGTGTTCTACTACTACTCCTTAATATATAAACGTTATGCCATTATTCGCATATAAATCACATCAATTTTAATATTAATAATATTAATTTTATAAAATTTTATAGCTATCGTTTTATAACCCTTAAATTAACCGAAAGCTTTATAAGTATTGAAGTAGTAGTAGATATTGTGATAAATATGAATAATGGAAATATCAAAATCGAGAATCCGCTTTGTGATAATTGTAAAAAAATATACGAAATCGCTGTGGAAAAAGCAAAGAAAAACAACGAAGATTACATAGTTAATGACATCTTCTGCGATAAATGTCGTGAAGTCCTGAGCAGATATTGTCAAAAATGCCAAACATTGTATCCAACCAAAGAATTGGCAAATCTCGATGTCACGGTATGCGGTCATTGTAATGGAGAACCTGATTACCATCTTCCATTATTGGATTCCGAAGCGGCAACAATGGATTGCCCAAATCCCGATTGCGGGAAAATAATAACGCCTATGAATGCGGAAACTGTTGATATTGACGGTGATTGTAGTATGCACGTTTATTCGGTCACCATAGCATGCCCGCATTGTGGAGTCCTCATCAATATCCATCATTAAGCGAGAATTATGGTAAATACTTTTTTACCTTACCCTGATTTTAGAAAGTCTGCCGAATGTTTGGACTGGCTAAGATGCGGGAAACAGCGTGTAGAAGCATTTCAAATACTGAAAATTGTCAGTGGCGAAAGAACAACAGGTGGATTCGTTAATCACCCTGCGGTTAAAATATGGCGTGGATATCCCGATGCTCTAAGACTATACATGAAAATATTCATAGAGGAATGGGTAAAAAGAGGATATAACAACAACATGATAATTCCCATCATCGAAAAAGAACAGGAAAAGGATATAATAATGCCTCCATGGCTTGGAGATGAAAGATTTCATGCCTCCCACAGGTCTAATCTTTTGAGAAAAGACCCTGTATATTATGGAAAATTCGGATGGACAGAACCCGATAACTTACCTTACCTTTGGCTTTATTAAAATATGCGTGATGGCATGGGTTTATTCCTAATCTGCCTCCTCAGAGCCACCACGTTTTGTCATTATAATTAGCTTTTAACTTTCTCCAAACATCTTTATTCCAAACAATTCTGATACTAATGATGAAAGTATTATTGAAACAATTCCAATGCCTCCAAGAAGCACAGGCAAATTCTGTCCATCCCTGCCAGCATAAATTCCAATACATCCTATGAAAAAGAAGGTTGCATAGCTTCCGATTGTTGCAATTGACAATTTCATTTTGACTCCTCAACTATTACTTTGTATTTTAATACATACAAACCATAAATACCTATTGTTAAAAATATAAGACCTTCTGGAATGGCTTCGTGATAATAGTTAATATCCGCTAATCTTGAATATATTGGTCTATTCAAGCCACCATTATTTGAAAAAATATATGTGTAGAACCACAGAACAGCCATGCTAAGGCTTACAACAGTTGTAAAAAATAAAGCACGTCTTATATGGTTCATTCCAATTCAAAACCACTACATTCGATGAGCCAAACAGGGTCGAAGTTGAGTGGGTGTGCAAAAAATCCCATTCGTATGCCAGCGGGATTTCCCACGACATTTATATTCTTACTTGCGATTCTTGGACATTGACCAATAAGAGCCAGGAATTGCAACATCGGTTCTGCCCAAACCTCATCAAAAGCGGGATGATGACAACTAATATGTGCATTCCCTGGGATTGGTTCTCTGTGTTTGCATTTATGACAATCAGGCTTACTTTCCGACATTTTCGATTACCTCTGGAACGCTTTGTGTATCAAAATTCATAAAGAAAACTATAACTATCATTAGAATAAATGTAGTGATATACATCATTCTAATACTTCTTGCCAATCTTTCTGTGCTTCCTCCTATACCACCATGCTTTAGGATATATTTCAAGCATTCTATATCACCGCTACCTTCTACGATTACCCATCTGAAAAATCTTATTATAGCTGAATCTTTAAAAAGCTTGGACAAATATTCCTTTTCGTCATTATCTATGAAGTTCATTAAATTCTCCTATCTTTTGCTTTTTAAGATTTCAATAACACCATTCAAATCCTGACCTCCAAAGTTTATATCTGAAACTTCAACATTTATAATGCCTGTTGAAAGTTCTTCTTGGATAAGACCAAGTTCAGATTCAATCCCTTGAAGGGTAAATATTTTCCGTTCCTGCTGACAATATCTACAAAAATCTTCTGCAAAAGCCTTTCGACCTTTTGTGAATTGTGCTATATTTTTGTCTGATAAATATTCGTTTCTTTCTTTGAGATATGGACATTTCCTAAAATTTATCTCTAAAGAATCATAATTGTAGAAGTTTACTTCATCATCAATCAAACGTTCTCCAATTTCTTCTGCCATCTCCATCTTTTTACTATAAGCCAATGCTTCTTTATTAGCTTCGATTAAATGCTTATCCCAAAGGCAACTTTCATCTTCATTCATAATAATAAATACTCCGTTATTAGATATAAACCTTACCAATAAAATAGCGACCCCACCAAGCCATGCGGTGTTTTTTGGACACTAAGCCTCCTGCGGGTTAATCGTCTTATGATAAATCTTTACATTTAGAACGCCATTCGTTATACAAAGCCTCAATTTTTGCATTGAGTTCTTCTATAATTGGTCTATATTGTTCACCCAAATCCCAACATTTTTTACAGTAAACCTCACGATAATCGCCTGGCGTTTCATCTTCATGACCAACACAGGTTTCACAAAGGTCAATCCCACAGTACATACATTTAGCAACACTGCAAGCAAGTCCCATATTGATTTCTTTTCCACATACATCACAAAACTTATGCGTTTCACTTGCTTCTTTTAAAATTTTTACGGACTTATACATTATAAAACTCTTTTTATTCTTTTATCTGCTTTTTCCCGACATTCAGGCAAAGGACAATGTTGGGATTCACACCGCATATAACAAGCATCCTTTTCTGTAAAAATGGGTTTAATGCTATCATCTTTTGGGGTGGGGTAATCCTTGAATTTCATAATGTTATCCAATAAATTTCATGGGCGGCGATATGCCGCCCCAAGCCTAATTATATTTCGTTGGCTTGATTCTTCTCTTATGTTTCCTGTCCTGATATTTTAAGGATTTGCGAACCGCTTAAGTCGGATGAGGCTTCGCATCCTGTTGTTTCCCTTTTAGAGTTTGGTGTTGCAACACCTTACCTCATTCACTCATATAGGGTATTTCTTCCTTCGCTTCTGCCCAAGCTTGCAGGGTCTGATTTGCCCATTGGCGGTTGTATCTTGCTGTTCCTAAACGGCTTTCTCCTATCGGAGAGGGCTTGCCTCTATGGGCAAACAACATAACTAAGCCACAGCATCACCCTTTATTACGTTACCGTTCATTACGGGTGTATTTTCGCCTGTATTTGGCTATGCCCTGCATCTTGACGACCTTGGGCTATTTCTATTATAGCTCTACGTGTTTAAATAGTTTTCTATTTCTATAAACTTGCTGAATATAACGTTCCAAGAAATACAATAAGCGCAATAATACCTAAGATTATAATAATTGCTAAAAGAATTAAAAAAATCGCAATAAAAGGGTGTTGTTTGAAAAAGTTTATAAAAAATGATAAAATAACACCCATTATACCCTCATCATATAATAATTTGCCTCTACTAATGCCTCTTTTTGGGTAGAATATTCAGGTGGTAGTTTTGTAAGCTCTCTGGTTTCATCGGTTTTAAGGTCTATCGCCTGAGCATACCATCTTCGTGTATATGTCCGACTCTTACCATATCCATGTTTAAAAATAGTTTGGCTAACAAGAACCATTACAATATGCCCGTTGCCTATGTCTTTTCGCCATTCACCAATACCATTTTTCTTTTGCGAAATAAGAACCCATCCTGGTGATAATGGTAATTTTATCAATTCTTCGATTGTGAATTTGTTTAAATCCACATGCCTAACACGATTTGTTTGTATAAATTCCATATTGATAATAATTGTGTTTATGTATAAATACCTTTCTGTCGAAACATTTAAATAGGTGAATCGTATTGAATATTTTATGGTAGTAGAAAATTATGCGATTGTTGAATACAGCCCATTAAAATATCCACGAATGTTTGAATTAACAAAGAAAAACAATAAGGCTCTTAGAGATGCCCCTGTTATTTTTCATGTAGAAAGAATAAGAGCTGGTGATAAAAGCTATGAAAACATTGGTAATTTTAGGTCAGTTGCCGAAGCAAATAACGCTATTTACCATCATGCTTTTGACATTTTAAAACGAACGACCAAAGTTATTACAAAGCTTCTTAATTGAAGTTTATAACTCTTACTTTTTCTTTGAGAATCCTTTGATAATGCTTATCCCTGAGTAACTTTTTACATTCCTCACAGGTAACTATGGACTTATCCATTGTTTTTGTTTCGCCTTCTCTTAGTCTTGGGTTACAAATAATAACCTTAAACCTCTCATCAAAAAAATGTACTGCTTTACTCATTTTATCTCCGTTTGAACATTGATTTCAGTATAGCCGCAATCTAAACAAGTTCGTTTCTGCTTTATCCAATACTTAATTTTCTCGGTTGCAAGCGTTGAAACATCTTGTTTCTGCTCTTCTACTAATTCCCATTTACCCCAATTGTGGTAAGTTGTCCACCAGGTTTCTTTACATTTAACTTTATCATTCATTTGTTTAAAACATCTCCATTATTTCTTCCGACTCTGTTTTCTTTGCATTAAAGGGAAGATTAGAAATAAGTAATATCTTGGAAGTCTTTCCAAAGATAAGCTTTTGCTTCGAGCCTTCTACTATTGTTTTGTAGAAAGGTGTGTCTTTATAGATTCGCGCTCCTGTGCGTGACGAATCGGAACACATAATAAAATTGCCTTTTAAAGTTGGCAATAGGTCTCGAATTTCTGTAAAATATGTGGTATCGGTTCTATCTATAAAAGTTCTTTCATTAAGTGCATATGCACTTGTGCGATAAGGAGGGTCTATCAAGAAAAATGTATCAGGTGAATCATACTTTTTGATGCATTCGATATAATCTCCCTTAATCACTTCCGCATTTGGGAAATTTTTAGTTAGAAATTCGATAGCATAATCCGACATATCGTTCAAAATCATTCTATCTGCGGATACAAGTTTTGCTACTCTTCCCAGTCCTGCCAATGGTTCACAATATATCTTACAATGAGGAATAAATAAAGCTATTTGGTCTGCTGTTAAGGTCAACCCTGGATAACCATGTACACAGATGCTTGATTTTTTGTAATGGTCTGTTTTTATTTCCATTTTTGTATAGCCCTCTGCAACCTAAAAAAGTTGTATCTCAATGACGATATTAAGCCCAACGGGGAACAAAGAAGACCATATATAAAGTCCTCTAACTCACTAAATTCCGAACCCTGACTTTTTTCTTGAATATCTTTTCGAATAGCCTTAAATTCCTGTAACTCCTCAAAGGTTCGTGTGGTTACATCATCAAAATCAAGTTGTGCATGTGCAACAGCCCTTCTCCATCCCTTTGGATAAACCCACTGTATAGCGGCATGTTCATTTTCATGCTCTAATGTTTTTACTTTCATGCTTTCATATTTAGGTCTATTTAATACACTATGAAAAAGAATTGTATCATTGCTCGGAACGTAAGAGGCAATACGATATCCATCCCAAACCGCTATTCGTCTAACCATAATTAAAACATCTTTTCAGGAGAATCTATTTCTAAAAGTTCCCTGCGTAGCCTCTCTGATTCAGTAGCCTTATTTAAAGTTAAACGTAATGATTTGATTTCTGCCGCCATAAGCTGAATTATGCGCATTTTTCCATAATCTTTGTACTCTGTTTTTGGGTCTAACTCACCCATTTTATCAATAAATTCTTTAATTACTTCGCTATTTTCAGCCATGAATACACATAGATTAACCTTAAAGTATATAAATTAATATGTAAGCAATAAGAACATTTAAATAGAGGCAAAATAAATCACAATCAATGACTTATAAAGAAGATAAAGACCCGCTTACAGAAAAGTCAAAAAGGCATCGTGTAGCCGCAACTTATTCGATTTTAGGATTATCAAAATCAAGAATTTCGGATACTTTTGCCCAAGAAGAAGAAGCAGAAAAAGAAAGTGCTAAACCCAAAACCCCATTAAAAAAACGTGAAAAACGTGTTTGGGAAAGAGTATCATCTATTGTTCATAGAGGAACAACATTTAAAAGTGGTGATGCAGTAAAACTTAAAAATGATATGAATAGAACACCATTTTATCAAGTTGGAGCAGAAGGAAAGATACTCGGTTTATGGGTTTCAGATAAAGACGAATATGAAGCAAATGTAAGATTCCCAAGCGGTAAGATGATAATGTTAGACCCATCAGAAATAAAACTTATAGGAGAATAATATGGCAAAAAAAGAATCTTTTTGGAAATTTTGGAGAGATATAGATTGGAAACAAATGCTACTGTTCATTGTATTTATTGTAGTTTTAACAAATATTATCATGTATCTTCTTGGACTTCTTTTTGGAAATCCTAATTTACCAATATCGGGAGCATCAAGTGGTGTAATAGCATATTATGTAATCTTTCAACCCGAATTGGTTTATGGTAAAAAATTTGCTAAAAAATATAAAAATTGAGGAAGGTTACTTTTTTGTTACCATTCGCTTAATTGCCCGATAACCTAATTTATCCTTTACCTCTTGCTGTACTTCATCCGCATCTTTAGATGTTGGCACTTCAATTACAATTTCGTAGGCTATTGTCATGATTTAATAATTTCCTTTTGCTACCCCATACTTTTCTGCCAATTTCTTTTGTGATTCATAGGCTTTCCTGCAATGTGGACAGGTCACCTTTGTTATATCCGATGTTACCAAAAGACTTCCTTTTGGTTTTCGACAATGAGTTTGAGGACGCTTGATATTATCAGCTTTCCACTTTGCTATTTCTTCATCACTGGGGAAATTTTCAAGTTTTCGTAGTGTGTCGTATTCGTTTTTAACCTGCCTTATGTATTCACCATTTGGTACAAACAATAAATGTGTTTCCTTTCCAAATTCTGTATTTGGAACATATTCTGTTTCCATGATGTGTATTAGGATTGTATTTAATATAAAGCTTTCGGTGGTAGTAGATTAAGCTTTTAAAATATTTTTCGTGACTTTTGCTTCTTTCCAATGTTTATCTGTTTGAACATGGTTAGCCCTTACATATTTTGCAATATGGTCACTAAATTGTCCAAAGTGAAACGGATAATTGATACGAAGAACTACGCCTTCATGACCCTGATTTATAACAGTTTGTGCAATCTTAGTAATATCGTTGGTAAGTTGCCATTCTTTTTCATATGATACGAATTTAATAACAGGCGTTGTTGGAACTGATAGCATTTTTGCCATCTTCTCTACATCATCCCAAGAACCCCATAGTCTTTTGTTCATATCATAAACCCCAAAGATTTGCAAATAACTATCAAGAGCTATGCTTCCATCGTAATGAATGCTATGCTTTGCATAAAGCCATTCTCCAAATACTTCTATCCCATCGGGGATAAACATACCATATTTTTGGGCATGAAGTGCTTTAAGGAAGTCAAAACTCTTATGCTCAGCACATGTACCGTTTCGTGCCGCTATATGGTCTTTGGTCATTTGAATATTGCTACCATCCATCTTAATAGTAACTACAAGCGGCGCATTAAGAAAACAATCCACATTTTCAAGAAATGCATCTTCATCCTTTTCATCATCTGGATTTCTCCAGTTAGAACTAAAAGGCAAATATGGTGTTGTTGGATACTTAATTTTAAGTCTATCTGGCATATCAAAGGCTTTTCCCCATTTATTATAATCAATATTGGGTAAAAATGCCTTTGGTCTGACTGGCTCTGTTACACCAAGAATATTCCATATATGTTGAGGCGGGTAGAAATTCTTTTCAGCTGCAATATGATGTTCTTCACAAACGCTTGCGCCATTATTAAGAAAATATCCACCAAATTCTGATGCATCCGTCCATAATCCACGCTCAATGATGTGATGCGCATCTACAGCGGGCTTTCCGCATACTTTATTTTGCTCTGCTACTGGAATAATACAACGATGATTATCTCGTTTAAAAACTCCATTACGAAATTCATCTCGTGTAAGTAATTTATTTAACATAATTTATTTAATTATTTGCTATTTCCTTTGCAATCGCAATCAATTCGTCATTTGAGATGTCCGATAACTGACCAAGACCTGCCTTTATTCTCCAAATCGATGGAAGTTTATCGTCATTGCTTTTTAGATATCCCATCAGCCTATTCCTTTCATCGGTGAAATCTATTAGCATATGCTCAAAATTTTTGATTATTTTAAGTACTTCTTTGTCTGGCATAGTAGTATCTACTACCCCAAAGTATATAAAAGTTATCTATAAAAACAACCTTTCTCGTCAAAACCTATGAATTTTCTTAACCAATTCAAAATATTCGGGGTTTCGTTCAAAACCTATAAAATTTCGTTTCTGCTCGATTCTCCTATGAAAATCCATTTGCCGATAAAGAACACGTAAAATTATCATCCAACAATATCTTTGCTTTTCTTTTATTTCTGATTGTTCCATAATTACCTCACATAATCAACGCATAAATTAAATCGGCTATCCCCAAAACCACAAAGAAGAGCCAATACAACAATGGCATCTTTTCACTATTATCTATCTTTGAGTCCTTTGAAAATCGTTTCTCATCACCACAATAATATAGCGAAATCATCCACGATAACGCCACACTAATGATTATCAACAACAAAAATTTCCAAAAAATTGGACTCATTTTTCATCCTGCTTTTTATTTGTCAAAGCATCGGCAACCGCTAAGCCTAATTCGGTTATTTCCTCATCGCTTGGCGCATAATCATCATTTTGATAACTATTCTTCTCCGCCATCTCTTTTTCCTCTTTCTTTTTTGCTTCCCACCCAATTAAACCATAAGCAACTGCCGAGCCAAGTGTAATAACATAACCAAATGATGCCACCCAGAAATCAAGAGGACTTGGATTACCAACATTGATTATCGGAGATGCGACCATTACCAAACCAATAAGAGCCATCATACCAGTTAATATCTTTTGGTCTTTTATTTGCTTTTTCTTATAATCATCCACATGGATAGACATAGTTTTTAATTCCTCATCAGTAAATGCTCTTGCCGACAATTCATTCCCTTTGGATAAGTGAAACATTGTCCAGCAAATGGTATCGATGATTTTCATGTCATTTAATCTCCACATGCGTAAATCAAAGTCGTTATTATCACTTTCATCTTTGATAAATTTGAAAGTGATTTCGTAAATGCCTTCTTTATTAGGTTTATTTCTACTGAATTGGATTTCCATGTTTTCCCTCTCTATATACTGTTTTTTCCCGCATCGATGCCCATAAATTCAAAACTTCTACATTAACATATTTGTTTTGATTTATGATAAAAAAAGCAATTGCACCCCACACAAGAGAATATTCATACTCCTCATCTGATTGGGAATGCCGTCTTGCACATTGTTCAACATCGCAAAGTAATATGTCCTTTGCATCGCCTCTTATGTAATGATTATGATAACTATAAGGGAATCTTCTCTCTGAAATCTCAAACCCTGCCCTTTTTAAAACCTCAAGCGCATGGCTTGTTATTTCACTCTTAATCATTAGATTCTCCCTTAGCTTTGTCGTTTAATTCCTTCAAAGCCTTTACATACCAAACATTCTGAATGTCGGCATCTGTTATCTGTTTCAGGTCTTCTGGTTTCTCAATCTCCGACCACCAGCTCTCCATTCCAAGCACGACTTTCATCAGGTCAGGGATAAATATCATCGGGTTCATTCGGAAGGATACAAAAATTTCAGACTTTGGGATATTATACATGCTTCCTCCTGATACTGTTACGTCACCCAAATAGATACCAAGATATGTTTTTTTATCACTAACAGGTCTTACAGCAACATATTGTGGTGTTACTCTTTTAAGACCTATTTGCTGAACCTTTAGTGATTTAACAACAATCGGGGGCTCAATTGGTTGACCTTCTGTAAGGAATTTATTATCTTTTTCCGCTTGTTTCATCGCTTCTGCAATCTTTTCCATCATTTCCTCAAATTCTGACATCATTCACCTTTCCTTTCCTCTAATATTACCTCAAGAATTTCAATATCGTGTAAGAGTCCATGATGAAAATGAGGCATACCAATACCCTCTACTTTATCACGTCTATTTCGCCTGATTGCAAGCATTTCCCTGACTTTTTCTTCGGATAACATGTTCCTCAAACATTGCTTTTTGTTTTTACTTCAGCGATAATTCTTGTTTCAAGCAACTTCATCGATGCTTTTGACACAATGATTCCATTTTCTTTTGTCCATTGTTCTATGATTTTACCTATTTCTGTCATTTAATTCACGTTCTTTGTTTTTGGATTTTTCATTTTGTCGTATTCGATTCGTTCATCCTTATCTTTAAGGTTATTAATGGCTTCGATATGCACATCTATCTTTTCATTTATCCTTTTCAGTCCTGCCTCAAGACTTTGTTTTTGCATGAGGCATTTGCTTAGCTTTTCCATACGCCATGCAATTCTTTCATCAATCGTCATACAAGTTCACATCCAACTAATCTATTTTTAAAACACGCATCGTTGCAATGGTCATTTTCGATATGCGCATTGGCATGATAGCATTTACAGTCTTCTTTAGCGGATTTGCATATTACTGTTGGTCTTCTTACCCAATCATTGCCCACTTTATTTTTAAAGTAGCCCATTTCATAAGCCACTTGGCAAGAATGACAGGTACAACCATGTCCATGATTTCTGCTTTCTTCTATCCTCAATTCGATAACTAACGGTTTTGCGCATTCTTTACAAACGCTTCTTCCTCTATCATCCATAAACCATGAAAAATCTTCCTGATTCATTGGAATTCTAAAATCTTTCCCGCAAATATCACAACAATCTCCATGTTTTGGTTTGGGGATATTCATTCTGCTATCGTAGATTGTTACCGCATAATGATAAAATTTGCGATTCTTTTCCTCATATTTATAGAACTTTCTTTTTAATTCAAGTTCGCTATCTATTCGATAGTCAGAATCCACTCGGATTACGCTATCCCTATATGATTTCAAATCTACTTCATGTAATTCTTTATTGCTCATGTGACCACGTAAAAATCCCCACCTGTTGGTGAAATTGTATCGGGCAAATACACTACAACACTTTCATCGTCACTATTATTATGCGGTGTTGGTGTTGGGGTTAATGTTGGTATGTCATCAGTTGTTATGATGGCATCATAATTAGGCTCTGTAATGGGATTATAATTTGCAGAAACAATAACCGATGAATTATTTTTTACTATTGATATGTTAAAATCGGGCTCGGAAGAGTCTGTTGTTATTGCTAAATATCCGCATACAATCAAACCAACGAACAAAATAAACATAATAATGATAAAAACTTTAAATTCATTGGTGAGATTTGCCATAATATTACTACTACCTCAGAGTTTAAAAGTCTTTCTATTCTAAATCATTTACTTTTCTTGATTTGACTATTCGTTCTCTTTTCTTAGCATCTTTACATCTTCGTGAGCAAAAATCTCCTTCTGCTACTGGTTTACCGCATGTTTGACAAGTCATAGACGCTTAGAATAGTAATAATAGTATTTAAAGCTATCCCAATCAGAGATTAGGATTATCTTTTGGCACCTTACATTCTTCGCACTCTTGAACGGTTACAGTATCAAAACCACAACAAAACTCAACCTTTGTATCATTCTTACCATCTGGAGAGATATAGGTTAGAATTCTTCCCCTTCGATTTGGACAGGGTTTTAACTTGGACATCAATTCAATCATATTTACTACTACCAACCTCAAAGTTTAAAAATCTTCCCATAATTTTCCAAGTTTCTGCAT
>Ga0102851_10000712_pt1 | contig 17556 bp, 21 predicted proteins | sample Mud3Dept3metaG_FD_79558 | JGI IMG/M metagenome (GOLD analysis project Ga0102851, IMG submission 79558) | Freshwater wetland microbial communities from Ohio, USA, analyzing the effect of biotic and abiotic controls - Mud 3 Core 4 Depth 3... | ecosystem: Environmental > Aquatic > Freshwater >... | reverse complement strand
GTCCTCCGGGAATGCGCGCGACGAGATCGTGGAACGGTTGCGAGCGCTCGCGCTCGAAGCGCTGGTACTGCGCCGGATCCCAGCGCGTCTTGTCGTCGGCTCGTGTCACGTCACCTCCGGAACGGCAGCCGTGCGGGTCAGGACGCGATGGCTGCCACCTCGCTCGAAGCCACGCTAGCGGAGCGCGCGAGCAACTCGTGCACCGCGATCAGCACGACCGCGAAGCCGAGCAGCAGCGGACCGAGCACGTCGAGGCTGCTGTGCTGTGCAATGCCGCCGACCAGCCACGGGATCAGCGCCTGCCCGAGGGCGGCCGCCGCGACCTGGAAGCCGACGCCGTTGGCGGCGTGTGCGGCGCCGAGCCGCCGCGCCGTCGAGGCGATCAGCGACGGGAAGATCGGTCCACACGCGAAGCCGAGCAGCGCGAGGCCGATCGGGCTGGCGGTGGGGAAGGGATCGAACGCGACGAGCGCCGCCGCGGCGGCGATCGCGACGAGCGCGCCGCGCACCAGCGCGTCGAGTCGCGCGCGACCGGCGAGGATGCCGAACACCACGCGTCCCACGGTGAGTGCGCCCCAGTAGAGCGTCACCCAGGTGCCGGCCGCAGCGATCCCGACGCCGCGCGCTTCGGTCAAGAAGCTGTACGCCCACGCGCCGGCCGATTGCTCGAGGCCGACATAGAGGAAGAACGCCGCCATGCCGAGCCAGGCGGCGGGCAGCGAGAGCGTTGCGCGACCGGTCGCGGTCTTCGCAGCGCGGGACGCGCCGTCGCGCACGTCGCCCGCCACTGTGGGCCACGAAGAGCGCGTGACGAGGAAGCAGAGCGCGAGCGCGATCTGACCGAGCGCCACCAGGAAGTAACCGCGTTGCCAGGGACGTCCTGCCGTCAGCACGCCCGTCATCACGACGGGCCCGCTCGCCGCGCCGACGCCGTAGCAGGCGTGCAGCCAGTTGAGCGTGCGCGCGCTGTGGTGGGTGGCGACGTAGGTGTTGAGCGCGGCGTCGATCGCACCGGCGCCGAGTCCCGCGAGGAGACCGAAACCGACCAGCACGGACCAGGCGGGCGCGAGTGCATAGCCGAGCAGACTCGCCGCGGTCGCGGCGCAGCTCGCCGCGAGCAGCGCGCCGAGATTGATCTGCGCGAGCAGTCGCCCGCTCGAAAAGCTCGCGAAGACGTAGCCACCGGTGAGCGCGACGAGCAGCGGACCGAGCGCATCGAGTTCGAGCCCGAAGCGCGCGCGAATCGACGGCCATGCGACGCCGAGCAGGCCGTCGGGCAGGCCCAAGCTCACGAAGCCCACATAGGACAGCCCGAGCAGCAGGCCGACGCGGCGCTTCGGGTTCACGGCGCATGGATGCCGCGCGCGCCGCGAGGTGGCAAGCCGGGCGGCCTCGGGTCGTCGCGATTTCCCGCGCGCTCGCGCCGTTTCCGCCTCGCTCTATGCTGCGCCGCGATGCCCGATCGCCCCCCCGCTTCCCCCGAACTCGCCGGCTTCCAGAAGCGCTACCTGCGCTCGCTCGCGCAGCGACTCGAGCCGATCGTGTGGGTCGGCGATGACGGTCTCAGCGAGGGCGTGCTGCGCGCGCTGCGCGAAGCGCTCGCGGTACACGAGCTGGTGAAGGTCCGGATGCGGGCGCCCTCCGACAAGCGCGCGGCGGCCGCCGAGCTGGCACGGGTCGGCGGCGCGGTGCTCGTCGGGCTGATCGGCCACACGGTGATCCTGTACCGGCGCCATCCCGACGAGCCGAAGCTCGAGTTGCCGACGCGCGCGGGCTCCTGACGCGGACCGTCATTGCCCGGCGTTCACGACGCGAGTGCGCCGTCGCACCGCGTCCGGCTCGAGACCCGCGGCCTCGATCGTAACGCGGCCGACGTCGATGATCTTCGCTCAGCTCCGCGATCGACGGCTGCGCTCGCTGCGAGCGGGCGATACTCTGCGCGCGATGCGACTGATCGACCTGCGCAGCGACACCGTGACGCGCCCCACGCCCGCGATGCGGGAGGCGATGGCGAACGCCGAAGTCGGCGACGACGTCTTCGGCGAGGATCCGACCGTGAACCACCTGGAAGCGGCGGCGGCGGAGCGCGTCGGCAAGGAGTCCGCGCTCTTCGTGCCCTCGGGCACGATGGCGAACCAGATCGCGATCGCCGTCCACACGCGGCACGGCGACTCGGTGCTCGCGAGCCAGGGCGCGCACATCCTCCGCTACGAAGCGGGTGGGGCGGCCGCGCTCTCGGGCGTACAGATCACGACGGTCGGCAGACGCGGGATCTTCGACGAAGACGACGTGCGCGCCGCCGTTCTGCCCGCCACCAACGTGCACTTTGCACCGACGTCGCTGCTCGCCGTCGAGAACACCCACAACGCTTCGGGGGGGCGCATCTTCCCGCTCGGGCAGCTCGCCGCCGCCACCGCGGCCGCGCACGACGCAGGCCTGCGCACCCATCTCGACGGCGCGCGCCTGTTCAATGCGGTCGTCGCGTCGGGCGTCGATGCGAAGCGCTGGGCCGCGCACTTCGACACGCTGTCGTTCTGTTTTTCGAAAGGACTCGGCGCGCCGGTCGGGTCGGTGCTGTGCGGCTCGCGCGACGCGATCGGGCACGCGCGCCGGCTGCGCAAGAGGTTCGGCGGCGGGATGCGGCAGGCGGGCGTCATCGCAGCCGCTGCGCTCCATGCGCTCGACCGCCACGTGGCGCGGCTGGCCGACGATCATGCGAATGCGCGCCGCTTCGCGGAAGGGCTTCAGAACCTCGGCTTGCCGGTCGATCCGTGGCCCGAGACCAACATCGTGATGTTCGGCGTGGCGGATACGATGGGCTTCGCGCGCGCGGCGCATGAATGCGGCGTGGGGGTGATCCCGCTCGATCCGGGGCGCTTCCGCGCGGTGACGCACCTCGACGTCTCGACGGACGACATCGACGAAGCGATCGCACGGATCGCAACCATGCTTCGCGCGCAGCCCGAGCTGCGGCCCGCTGCTTGACGCCTCCAGGGATCTGTGGGAACGTGCCGATCGCGATGATTCGAAGCGCAAACGTGCAAAACGTCCGAAACGTGCAAACTGGTCGAACCGCAACGCCGTGGTGGTGGCGCTCTCTCCCTTGAGGCGGCTGCCGGGTTCGGGCGTGAAGTCTTCCAAGGCCGTCTCCTCCGAGGCGGCTTTTTTCGTTGTGGATGTGAGAAGCCGATCGCGGGGGCGACGGGACGAAGTTGCAGGAGAGTCCCGATGATTGAAGTTCGCAGCTACGAAACGCGCGGCGGGATCGGCGTCGAGTGCAGCATCGAACCCGTCGCGGGTCGGGTTGCGCTCGACGCGCTGACGGCGCAGCTCGATGCGCGTCGCGGCGTGCTGCTGGCGTCGAGCTACGAATACCCTGGTCGCTACACGCGTTGGGACATGGGCTTCGTCGATCCGGCGCTGGTGCTGGTGGCGCGCGGGCGCAGCGTTGCGATCGAAGCGCTGAACCCGCGCGGTGTCGTTCTGCTGCCGCCGATCGCGCGCGCGCTCGCGGATCTCGCGGCGGTCGCGAGTTTCGAGGGGGGCGAGACGTCGCTGCGCTGCAGCGTGCGCGAGTCCGAGGGTCGCTTCCCCGAAGAAGAACGCAGTCGCCAGCCATCGGTGTTCTCGGTGCTGCGCGCGCTGGTGGAACTCTTCGGATCGGATGCCGATGCGCACCTCGGGCTCTACGGTGCGTTCGGCTACGACCTCGCACTGCAGTTCGAGCCGCTGCGCCTTCGACTCGAGCGGCCCGCGCGCCAGCGCGATCTGGTGCTCTACCTGCCTGACGAGCTGCTGCTCGTCGACCATCGCCGCGAGGTCGCGACGCGGCGCCGCTACGAGTTCCGCAGCGACGGCGCTTCGACGCACGGGCTGCCGCGCACGGGCGTCGCCACGCCCTACACGGGCTGCGCCGAGGTCGAACGAGCGAGCGACCACGCGCCCGGCGAGTACGCCGGCGTCGTGCGGGGCGCGAAGGAGTCGTTCCGGCGCGGTGATCTCTTCGAAGTGGTGCCCGGCCAGACCTTCTTCGAGTCGGCGCTCGATTCGCCCGCCAGTGTTTTCGGTCGCCTGCGGCGGCGCAACCCCGCGCCCTATGGCTTCTTGATGAACCTCGGCGAGAGCGAATACCTGGTCGGCGCATCGCCCGAGATGTTCGTGCGCGTCGAGGGGCGCCGCGTCGAGACCTGTCCGATCTCGGGAACGATCCGCCGCGGGGGCAATGCGATCGAGGACGCCGAGCAGATCAAGGCGCTGCTCACCTCCGAGAAGGACGAGTCGGAGCTGACGATGTGTACCGACGTCGACCGCAACGACAAGTCGCGCATCTGTGAGCCCGGTTCAGTGCGTGTGATCGGGCGGCGCCAGATCGAGATGTATTCGCGGCTGATCCACACCGTCGACCACGTCGAGGGAACGCTGCGCCCCGATTTCGACGCGCTCGACGCGTTCCTGTGCCATGCGTGGGCGGTCACGGTGACGGGCGCGCCCAAGGCGTGGGCGATGCAGTTCATCGAGGACCACGAGCGCTCGTCGCGCGCCTGGTACGGCGGCGCCGTCGGGCTCGTCGGCTTCGACGGCAATCTCAACACGGGGCTCACGCTGCGCACGATCCGCGTGCAGGACGGCGTCGCACAGATCCGCGTCGGCGCGACGCTGCTCTACGACTCGGATCCCGAAGCCGAGGAGGAGGAGACGCACGTCAAAGCGTCGGCGCTGGTGGACGCGATCCGCCGGCCGGACAGTGCCGTGCCCGAAACGCCGCGCGAATCGTTCGCGAAGGTGGGCCTCGGCAAGCGCATCCTGCTCGTCGATCACCAGGACTCGTTCGTACACACGCTCGCCAACTATCTGCGCCAGACCGGCGCCAGCGTGGAGACGTGGCGGAGCGGCTTCCCGCACGCCGATCTCGCCGCGCTCGCACCCGATCTCGCGGTGCTCTCGCCGGGCCCCGGGAGCCCGTCCGATTTCGACGTTTCGGGCACGCTCGCCGCGTTGCGCGCGCGCGGCATTCCGGTCTTCGGCGTGTGTCTCGGCCTGCAGGGCATCGTCGAACACTTCGGGGGCAAGCTCGGCGTGCTCGACTACCCGGTGCACGGCAAGTCGTCGTGGATCGAGGTGCGGGGCGGCGCGCTCTTCGACGGTCTGCCGAAGCGCTTCCGTGCCGGTCGCTACCACTCGCTCTACGCGCTGCGCGGCGCGCTGCCCGCCGAGCTGCGCGTCACGGCGGAGACGGAAGACGGCGTGGTGATGGCGCTCGAACACGCGAGCGAGTCGATCGCAGCGGTTCAGTTCCACCCGGAGTCGATCCTGACGCCTGGAGAGCTGGGGCTGCGCCTCGTCGCGAACGCCGTGGCGAGCTTGTGCAGATCCGTGTAGAGGGTGCGATGCGAGCCGCAGGCGAACGCAGCTCGTGGCACCCGTGAGCAGCCGCCGCTACTTCGGCGCGGGCTCCACTGCCACCGCGACCGCCTGCGAGTAGGTGATCGTCACGAGGTCGCCGACGCGCACGCGGTCGAGCTTGCTCGGGTCCCTCACCTTCACGGGGGTCAGCTTCCCGTCGGCGCCCTTCAGCGTGACCATCGACATCTTCTTGTCGATCGCCTCGATGGTGGTGGTGATTTCGACCTGGCGCGCCGCGACCCTCCCCGGCTTCGCCCCGGGTGCGGCCGTCGCGACCTGCTCGGCGCCGGCAGTCCCAGGTGTCGCCGCGCCAGGCTTGTTCACCTCGTAGGCGAGCGACTCGTAGTATTTCACGACGACCCGGTCGCCCTTCTTCACCTGCGGCAGGTTCTTCACCGACTCGTCGACCTGTAGCTCCGTCAGCTGCCCGTCGGCTTTGCGCAGCGTGACCAGGCGCTTCGCGACGTCGATCTTCTCGACGATTGCGGTCGCGGTGGCGGCGCCCTCCGAGATGAGTCCGCTCGGCGGCGGCTGCGAACTCGCCGTCTCCTGGGTCGAAGCGCATGCCAGCAACGCCACACTCAGTGCGACTACGAGTATCGACAGCGCGTTCTTCATGAAGCTTCCCCCTCTAGCCGTAGGCTAGGCGAGCGCCGCGCGCAGCGCCGCGGTGATCTGCTCGGTCGCCAGCTTGCCCTGGTCGAAGACTTCGAAGAGGCTGACGAAGCCATGGACCTGGCCGTCGTAGCGGGTCGCCACGGTGGCGACGCCGGCTTCGCGCAGCCGTGCGGCGTAGGCTTCGCCTTCGTCGCGCAGCGGATCGTACTCGGCGGTGATCACGGTCGCGGGCGGGAGCCCGACGAGTTTCTCCGCGCGCAGCGGCGACGCGTGGGCCTCGCTGCGCTGGGCTTCGTCCGGAGCGTAGTGGCTCCAGAACCACTGCATGCTCGCGCGGGTGAGCAGGTAGCCGGTGGCGTTGTCGCGGTACGACGGCGTCTCGAAGTCGTGATCCGCGACCGGGTAGATCAGCACCTGATGGCGCAGCGACGGCCCGCCGCGATCGCGCGCGAGCAGCGCGACGACCGCTGCGAGGTTGCCGCCCGCGCTGTCGCCCGCAACCGCGATGCGCGCGCCGTCGACGCCGATCGCGGCGCCGTGTTCGGCGACCCAACGCGTTGCGGCGTAGCAGTCCTCGGCAGCGGCGGGGCAGCGGTGCTCGGGCGCGAGCCGGTAATCCACCGACACGACGACCGCGTGGGTGCGGTTCGCGAGCGCGCGGCAGAAGTTGTCGTGCGACTCGAGGTCGCCGACGACCCAGCCGCCGCCGTGGAAGTAGACGAGGCCAGGGGCGGGCGCCGCGGCGCCTTCGGACCGGTACACGCGCACCGGCACCGCGCCGGCGGGACCGGGAATGCTGCGGTTCTCGACGTGCGCGACGGGCTCGGCGGGAATCGGCAGTCGCAGCGCCGAGAACGCCCGACGCGCCTCCTTGGGCGTCAGCTCCTGCAGCTCCAGGCCGCCCTGCGCCGCAAGCTGGTCGAGCAAGAATCGAGCCTGGGGATCGAGCGCCATCGCGCCTCCGCCGCGTCACGTTGCCTTGGGGACGTTCTTGGCGACGTTGCCTTGGTTGCCTTCCGGAACGTCCCCAAGGCAACTAAGGCAACCCTAGCAGGGACGTCCCCAAGTCAACGCGGGGTCAGCTGGCGATGCGGTTGCGGCCGGCGGACTTGGCTTCGTAGAGGTGGGTGTCGACGGCAGTGAGGAAGTCGGCGGAATCGCGCGTGTCCCGGGTCATCGCGGCGACGCCCACGGAGATCGTGACGGGGATCGACTCGCTGCCGGCCTTGAACTCGTGCGCCTCGACGCGCCCGCGCAGCCGCTCGGCGAACTCGAGTGCGGCTTCGAGATTGGTTTCGGTGAGCACCACGGCGAACTCCTCGCCGCCGTAGCGCGCGAAGCAGTCTTCGCGGCGGATTTGTTCGCGCACCAGCTTCGCCACTTCGCGCAGCACCTCGTCGCCGCTCAGGTGGCCGAAGCCGTCGTTCACGAGTTTGAAGTGGTCGAGGTCGAAGAGCACGAGCGAGAGCGGACGACCGTGGCGCACGCAGCGCGCCATCTCGCGCTCCAGGAACTCGCTGAAGAAGCGCCGGTTGTGCGCGCCGGTGAGACCGTCCGTGATCATCGTGCGGTAGATCTCTTCGTGATAGAGCGATTCGACGTCGCCGCCGCGCAGGAACTTGAAGATCGCGGAACCGACGCGGATCCGGTCGCCGGAGCGCAGCGTGAACTCCTCGTGGGGCGGGAGCGCGTCGTCGTTCAGCGCGGTGCCGTTGGTCGAATCGAGGTCGGCGACGAAGGTGGCGCCGCCGCGCTGGCGCAGCCTGCAATGACGCCGCGAGACCGTGTCGATCGGAACCATCACGTCACACTCGTTCTCGCGACCGACGATCATTTCATCGCGGTCGAGCGACCAGCGCCGGCCAAGGTTCGGTCCGTAGATCGCAACCAGGCAGGTCTCGTCGCCCGACGGCTCGAGGACCTCCGGATCGGTGAGCGTGATCTTGGGTGTATCGCGATCGATCGGCATGGCGGTCGCCGTCTCGTTTCGGATGCCCGGCATCACGACTGAACCACAAGCGCTGCCGGATCACGCATCCCCAAGGGTCTGCGCGCGAGTTGCCGGTGGAGCGAACCCCCGGACCGAGTCCATCAGCGCGCGGACCTGCCCATGCGTGCTGCCGAGCAGCGTCTCGACCAGCAGGCCGTCGGCGTCGCAGCCGCGCGCGCGCTCGATCATGCGATCGAAGATGCGTATGAAGTTCTCGGTGTGGCGCGCGCGGATCGGGGTCGACCAGAGCAGCGCCCAGGTGTCTTGCGCCCCGTCGCCCCGGAAGTGCGCCCCCATGATCCCGCGGGCGAACACGAAGGCATCGCCGTTGCCGAGCTGGGTCCACATCGCGGCGAGCTCTTCGTTCGGAACGGTGCCGCCGAACGCCGGCATCTGGCTCGACATGAAGAGCAGCCCGAGCGAGGTCGCGAGCTGCTGGTGGATCAACTGCGCGAGGCGCAGGAACGCCTCCTGCCGCGCGTGCATCTCGCTCCCCGCGATCGCGCGCGCCTGCACCTCGGCGTGCTCGGAAGCGCGGCGCATCTCCTGGTACTGCAGGTCGATCGCGCGACTCGAACGCTGCAGCTCCTCGCGTTGCAGGAAGAAGCCGACGACGAGCCACAGGAACGCGAGCGGCGCGAACGCTCCTTCGAGGAATCCGCCGACCGAAGGCGGGCCTTCCTCGACGAAGTTACGGAGGCCGATGATGTTCACGATGTAGTAGAGCTGCATCGCGACCCAGAACGCGGTGAGCGAGAGCCCGAGCCAGAGCAGCCAGGTGGAGTCGCGCGTCGAAGAGTGTTCGTCGAGGTCGCCGTTCATGCGCACCCTCCCGGTCGCCCCGCGCCTCAGCCGATCACGGCGAGTTGGCGCGATTGCGCGAGCAGCAGTCCGTCGCGACTCCACACCTCGCCGTCTTCTTCGACGAAGCCCTGCTCCGCAAAGCGCGAGCGGAACACCGCAAGGTAGAAGTCGTCGGGCTTCGCGTTCGCGAGCGGCAGCTCGCGGCGAAAATGGACGGTGAGATCGACGGTGGGCACCGGGCCGATCCCGTCGGGCTCCTTTGCCCACGCGAAGCACGCCGGCGGCCACGCGTCGGTGAACGCGGTGACGAGCGCGGCGTCGGCGAGGCGCGGCTCGGCGCTGCGGATCCAGCCGCCGATCAGCGCCCGATCCGCACCCGAACCAGGCGGCGTGCCGACCGCGAAGCGGTAGTCGTAGCGCTCGTGGATCGGAATCATCTTCGCGAACGGCTCGCAGTCTTCGGGCGGCGGCACATCGGGCATCGCGGTGTCGTCGAAGCGTGGGCCGACGCGCGGCTTCGAGAACGCGCCGAGCGCGAGGGCCAGCACGCGATCGCCCTGCAGCATGCGTCCCGACACGGCGCTCATCGAGCGACCGACCCGCTCGACGCGCGTCTCGATGCGGACCGGACCTTCGGCCGGCGGGGCCGTGTAGTGGACGGTGAGAGAGCGCGGCGCACGATCTGCATCGACGCTGCCGGCGAGCGCCCGCAATACGAGCGCTGCGACGTAGCCGCCGTTGGGACCGCGCACCACCCACCAGCCGCGGTCGATGCATGCCTCATGGACCGTCGCGCCGGCGGGCGTGTCGAGTTTGCGGACGGCAGTGTCGCGGTCGAAGCGCGTCGTCACGAACGGCGGGATAGCGGAGAGACTGGCCCCGCTGCAACGTCACGCGGGTCGAGGATCGCATCGAGCCGGTTGCTGGTATGCTCGCCGCGATGCGCACGCGCGAGCAGAACCTCGACCTCATCCGCCGCTTCTGGGAGACCCTCTACCGCCGCGATTTCGACGGCGTCGGCGCTTTCTTCGCCGCCGACGGCAGCTACGTCGACGTGCCGACGCCCGACGCGGGCGCGGTCGGTCCGCGCGGCGTCGCCGCGCGGCTGCGGCTGGGGCTCGAGCCGATCGAGAAGCAGGTACACCATTTGAAGTTCATGGTCTGCGACGGCGGCACGGTCGTCACCGAGCATCAGGAAGACTGGCACTTCCCGACTGGCGAGGTCGTGGAACTGCCGTTCGTCTCGATCCACGAGATCCGCGACGACGGCAAGATCGCCGCTTGGCGCGACTACTGGGACTTGCAGACGCTGCTCGGACGCGCGCCGCAATGGTGGATCCAGCATCTCGCGACGGCGAAGCCCGAAGAGTGGAAGTAGTCGGCCCCCGTCGCTTTCGATGCCGAAGGTGCTGGGTACGACTTGGACGATCTCGTTCTCCTCTGCCTCGTCGAAATCGCCGGGCGTCGCATCGGGCAGCGAACCGGTGACTAGGGCGAGCAGGGTGCCGAGTACGGACCAGATCCTCACGACTCCTCCTATGCGTTCGTGCGTACGGGGCGCGCTTCGACGGAGGAGTCGGCGGGGAGCTTCGTCTGCAGATGACGCCCTGCCTACCGCGGCATGACGGGACCGGAATCCGACAGGCGCTGCTGCGAGGCGGCGAAATCGTCGCTCGCGACGACGCTGCGTGCAGCTCGGGTCCTTCGTGGGGTCGGCAGCGTCGAAAATGCTAGTCTGGGGTCGATTTCGCCGATTGGACGCTGTCCCTCGGCGGAGAACTCCACGCTTTCCCCTGCCGAGTCGAGGTGCCCCGTGGCTGCCAAGAAGCCGTCCATGCTGAAGCGCGACCGCGAGCGGGCGCGCGACGAGAAAGCTGCCCGCAAACGCGAGGACCGCACCCGCCGCCCGGAACGCGGGCCCGACGACGCTGGCCCGCGCGTCGCGACGCGCGAGGAACTCGACGGGTATGGCCTCCCGCGCGGCGCATCCGGGGATCCCTTCGAAGACCGCAAGGGGTGACGGCATGACGGCGCTCCGCATCTTCGCGTGTTTCGACTCCGGGCACGATGCGGATCTGCATGCCCTCTTCGCGAAGCACTGCGTTGCACCGGGCTCCACGCTCTCCGTCGAGGACTGGTCGCGGGAGGAAGTCCCGCACTCCGGCTGGGAAGACAAGTTGCGCGGGCGCATGAGCGGCGTGGACGCCGTCGTCGTGATTTGCGGTGAACACACCGTCGCGGCGTCGAACGTGAATCGCGAGTTCAGCATCGTGCAGGAACAGGGCAAGCCCTATGTGCTGCTCTGGGGCCGTCGCAGCGCGTCGTGCACCAAGCCCGTCGCAGCCAAGGCGAACGATCACTTCTACGCGTGGAGCTGGGACGTCATCACGTCGCAGATCGACACCGCCGTGCGAATGCGATCCGGCACCGAGATCGAGGCAAACGAGCCGCGCGGGCTCGGCAGGAGATGAGATGACGCCCGAGCGCCCGCCGCGTCGCCGCGACCCACAGGGCGCGGAGCCGCAACCGAGTTCGGCGCAGGGCCACCGCTTCGGGCCCGATCTCCAATGCCGCGATTGCGGCATCCGCTACCGCGATCACCAGCGCAGCCCCAAGCCCTGCAAGGCGGCGCGCCACCGCGCCCCCTGCGAACCCGACACCGAAGGCGGCGACGTCGAGCCGCCGACCTCGCCGGCGCGGCGCGCTACTCGCGATCGCCTGCCGGCACCTTCCTGAAGTCGGGCGGGCGCTTCTCGAAGAAGGCGCGCAGCGCTTCCTGATTCTCCGGGGAGCCGATGCGTACCGCGAACGCCGCATCTTCGCGGCGGCGCGCCGCGCGGATCCCGTCGGCACGCACGGCAAGCAACGTCCGCTTGGTCCAGCGCAGCGCACCGAGCGGCTGCGCCGCGATGCGCATCGCGAGCGCACGCATCTCGGGGAGCAGCTGCGCGCGCGGCACCACGCGCGTCGCGATGCCCAGCTCGACGGCGCGTCGCGCATCGATCCACTCCGCGACGAAGAGCATCTCCGCCGCGCGCTGGTGGCCCAATTGAAGCGGCAGCAGATAGCTGCTCGCCGCTTCGGGTACGACGCCGAGCGGGACGAACGGCGCGCGCAACCGCGCTTGCTCCGCCATCCACACCACGTCGCAGTGCAGCAGCATGGTGAGCCCGATGCCGACGCCGACACCGTTCACGGCCGCAAGCAGCGGTTTGTCGAAGGCGGTGAGGCGGTCCATGAAGCCCGGGAAACCGGGCGGCTCGTCGTCGGGTCGGGCTGCCATCTGGCCGAGATCCTGGCCGGCGGAGAACGCCTCGCCCGCGCCCGTCACGATGACCGCGCGCACGGCGTCGTCGGCCAGCGCGTCGGCCAGCGCGTCGCGCGCCTCGCGCCACATCGTCTCGTCGAAGGCGTTCTTCCGTTCGGGGCGATTCAGCGTGAGCAACAGCACGCCGTCTTCCAGAGCTTCCAACACGCGTGTTCGCGGCATGACCGTCCTCGTGGTCGCCGCAGACTACCGAAAACATCCCGTGCAATCGCGCCTCGTGCAGGAAACGATCGCTAGCCGCGCAGCATTTCTTCCATCTGTGCCTGGTTGAAGCCCTTGATGACCTCGCCGTCGATCACGATCACCGGGACGCCGCCCGAGCCGGTGAGATCGTGCATCTCCTCGGCCCACGCCTCGCTCGTTTCGACATCGCGGTTCTCGTAGTCGATGCCTTTCGCGTCGAGCCAGGCGAGCGTTTTCTTGCACCAGCCGCACCAGGACGTGGTGTAGACGACGACTTCGTGGCCGGCGTTGGAGAACGCCGCCGGCTTGGAGGGTTTCGCGGCGGCGAGCTGCTGCGCGGCGCGACGCGACGGAGCGCCGCGCTTCACGCCGCCAGCGCCACCGACCGGTTGGCGGTCGATGCGCTGGGCCTTCGGTCGCTGCGCCACGGGCACTTCCGCGAGACTCGAGACGAAGCGCACGGTGCCGTTGTCTTCGACGACCTTGTAGAAGTCGGAGCCGGCCGCGTCGTCGCTGGCGTCTTCGCCGTTTCCGAAGAAGCCGCCGGTGCCGGCTTCGCTCTCGCCCCCGGCGACGGTCGTGTCGTCTTCCTCCAGGGGCTCCTCGTACTCGGAAGCGGCTTCGTCTGCGCCGAAGATCATCGCGGCGACCGTGCCGCCGAGGAAGCGGACGATCGAGCGATGGGCGTCGCTCTTGGCGATCCCGCAGCCGAGAAGCGCAAGCAGTGCGCAAGTCAGGAACGGAGCCAGGAGTCGTCGTCGCACGTTCGGGTTCCTCCCCGCGCGCCCCTGCGTCCGACGCAGGAGATCGACCGGACGACCGCCCCGATTGAGGGGATCGAACGGGCCCGAGTCGCTTCAGACCCGCGCAGGTGCTGCCGATGCGACGCGTATTGGTCGTCTTCCGCCGGTCCAGACTGGAGCGACGTGGGTCTCGACGCATCGAATCGCACACTCCTGATGATCCACGACGGGGAGCTCGCCGACGTGAAGGCGCTCGCCGTGTCGATCGGCGTGCAGGTCATCGAAGGCGTCGAGGCGGGCGTTGCACCCGAGTGGGACGTGCTCGTCACGAGCGCGCGCTACGCGAAGAGCGAACACCTCGCCGGCGCTCGCGCGAGGGCGGTGCGCATCGCGGTGCTCGACCGGAACTCGCGCACACTGCGCACGCTGCTGCGGCGTTCGGGCGTCGATCTGGTGGTGCGGCGGCCGGTGCATCCGGCGGCGTTGCGGCTGCTGTTGGTGCATGCCCTCTATCGCGGTCCCGAGCGACGCACCCGGCGCGTCGCGGTCGGAGCGCCGGTGCGCTTCCGGCTGGGGCTGTTCAAGCGCGACGGCACGCTCGCGGATCTCTCGATGCGGGGATGTCTGCTGCTCTCGCGTCATCATGTGCGCGTCGGGCAACGCGTCGTCGTGTGGGTGCCCGATCCCGCGACCGACGGCCGCAGCTTTGCGCTGCGCGGCTCGGTCGTTCGCACGATGACGACGGACGGCGGCGAGCACGGTTTCGGCGTCGACTTCGGCAAGGTCGCGAAGGAGTTCGTCCAGCACCTCAAGGCGGCGGTCGCCGCGCATCTCGACGGTCCCGCCGCGGGATCGAAGGAGCTGGTCTCGCCGGCGATCGCACGGGCGCAAGCTGCGCCGCCGGAAGGCCCGACACCGGACGCCGGCACGACACAGCCCGTCACCGACAATGTGACTGGCTCGGTGCGCGGCGAAGTCGCCCGCGCGCCCGCTGAGTTCGACGAAGGGCTCGCTCCCGATTCCGCATGCGGTGTTGCCGAAACCGCTATATCCCAGGACGCCGATGAGCGACGCGGCGCCGAGCGCCACGCCCTTGCCGGTCGTCGCGTCGTTGCGCTCGGCGAGCAGGCCGCGCGCGTGCTGATCGGGCGCGATCTCTCGGTTGGCGGGATGCGCGTCGATCGCGCGCCGAATCTCGAACCCGGTCAGGTCCTCCAGCTCGCGATCCACGTGATGGTGGGAGAGACGCCTCTCGTCGTGCGCGCCGAGATCCTGCGCGACGACGGGGAGCGCGGCTTCGCGCTGCGCTTCCGCGATCTCTCAGCTCCGGCGGAGCGCTATCTCGCAAAGATGGTCGGCTCGCTGCCGGTGCTCGAAGCGGCAGACGAGCCGGGCCGTGGCCTCGTCGTCTCCGAGATCATCGACCCGCCCCCGTAGCCTTCCGTTGCGTCCGGCGCGCAGCGCCCGCGTGTCGCCGATCCCGACCTGCCGCGCGCCTGCTCGCGCGCTTCCTCTGCTCACACCCGGTCCTCGACCGACCGATGAAACCCAGAGAGGGAGTGGGGAGCATGCCGATCGAGTCCACGGTACTCGTCATCGATGGCAGCGACGCGCCGCGGGCTGCGCTGACCCACCGCATTCGCAAGATGGGCTACCGCACGATGCGCGCGAAGACGCCGGAGGAAGCGTTTGCGATCGTCGAGGAACACCGCCATCGAGTCACGGCGGCGCTGATCCCTCCGCAGCTCGCGGTCGCCGATCTCGGTGCGGCGCTGGCGAGTCTCGCAGCGCGCGCGCCGCAGGAACGCCTCTCGTACGTCGTCGTGGGCGCGTGCCCCGGCGCGGAGTCGCTCGCCGAACTCCGCGAGGCCGGTCTGCGGCTCGCGCTCTGGGAACCGATCGACGACGCGAGGCTGCGCTTCCAGGTGAACCGTGCGCTCGCCGGCTTCGGCACGCAGGAAGTCTCGCGCGTCGAGATGCGCGCTCCGCTCGACATCCCCGCCCACGTGATCCAGGCGGGGCGTCGCAAGCCCGCGCGAATCTACACACTGTCGAGTGGAGGCGCCTATCTCGACACGCAGCGCCCGTCGATGCGCAACGCCGCGATCTCGGTGGAGCTGGACTTGTGGCCGAGTCCGGTATGCGCGGCCGGCGTCGTCGTCTACACGAGCGTGCCCGGCAACTTGCGCCGCGCGAACCTGCCGCACGGCATGGGTGTGCGCTTCCACGGGATCCCGGACGTCGAGCTGGGGCGCATCCGTCGCGTGGTGGCCGAGGCGTCACTCCAGCTCACGCTCTAGCAGCCCGTCGGCCGTCACGTTCCGGCGCCGGGGAAGACCTGGCGCGAGCCGAAGACGTCGTAGCTCGCGAAGACGCCGTGCACCACGTACGGGTCGCTCGCGGCGACGCGGCGGGCGGCGTCGAGGCTCTCGGCTTCGAACACGATCACGCTGCCGCAGGGCTGCTCGGCGTCGTCGAGCAGCGGTCCCGCGTAGACGACACGGCCCGCGTCGGCGAGCGGTCGCAGGTTGGCGAGATGTGTGTCGCGGTGTTGCTTGCGAAGCAGCGGGCCGCGTGCACCGTCGCGACCGATCAGGACGAAGAGGCCCATGGCTCGATCTCCTCGAAGAACGACTCGACGAGTCCGTTGAAGACCTCCGGCTCCTCGAAGTAGGCGGAGTGGCCGATGCCCGGGAGCACGTGCAGTCGCGATCCCGGGATCGCATCCGCGACTTCGCGCACTCCGTCGACCGAGAAGAACGCGTCCTCGGTGCCCACCAGCAGCAGCGTCGGCACGCGGAAGTCCGCGAGCTGCGCGCAATCGATCTGCAGAGCGGCGAGCTTCGGGAGCACGGTGCCCAGCGTTGCCGGCGGATTCAGCGAGCCGATGCGGTCGTAGAGGAAGCTGCGCATCGGATCGCGTTCGAGGAAGGCGTGCGCCAGCGCCATGCCGAGGAAGCCGCGCTCGGCGGCGCGTTTGGGTACGCCAGCGGAGTCGCGCCGGATGCGCTCCGTCACGACGCCGCCCGGGGTGCCTGCGAGCACGAGCGCCGCGGTGCGCTCGGGGTGGGCGATCGCGAACGGCAGTCCCGTCCAACCGCCCATCGACTGGCACACCAGCGCGGCGCGCCGGACGCCGGCCGCGTCGAGGATCGCCGCCAGGTCGCTCGCGAAGTGGCGCGGGTCGATCGCTTCGGGTGCGCAGCTCGAGCGACCGAAACCGCGGTGATCGAACGACACGACCCGATGGCGCGTCGCGAAGTGCGGAATCTGCTGCCACCACGACAGCGTATTTCCACCCGAGCCGTGCACGAACACCACCGCGGGACCACTCCCGTGTATCTCGTAGTAGAGAGCAGCTCCCTCTCGCTCGATCGTCGGCATCGGGATCCATGCTAGCTTGCGAATCCGGAGGAGCCGCCATGCCCATCGCCGAGACGTTCACGCTGATCGACGGCGACCGCGCGGTTCCGCTGCGCGCGAGCATCGACGGCGGCGCCGTGCGCATCGCGCCCGACGTGCTGCGCGACGGCACCGGCTGGGAGCTGAAGCCCGAAGGCCTGTGTCAGGGGGATCTGTGCGTTCCGGTGCGCGACCGCGCGCGGCTCGCCGACGCGCGCGGCGTCGATCTCGCGGTCTTCGCGCGCGCGCTGGATCGCCCGCTCGCGCTCGACGTCGCCGAACGCGCCGCAGCGCTCGGCGCCTCCGCCGCTTCCGTGTGCGCGCGACTCGCCACGCTCGAAGCGCCCGACTTCTCCCTCCCCGATCTCCACGGCCGCATGCACACGCTTTCGGAGCATCGCGGCAAGAAGGCTCTGCTGATCGCCTACGCCTCCTGGTGAGGCTGTCGCGAGGACCTGCCCGTGTGGCAGGCACTGTACGAAGAGCTCGGCTCGCAAGGCTTCGTCCCGATTACCGTCGCGCTCGACAAGGACCCCGAGGACGCGCGGCCGTACATCGAGCGCGCCCATCCGACGCATCCCAGCCTGATCGACACCGAGCACGTCGTCGCCGAGCTGTATCACCTCGTCAACGTGCCGACGATGATCTGGATCGACGAACAGGGCCGCATCGTTCGGCCACACGACTCGCAGTTCGGCACCGACACCTTCACCGCGTTCCACGGCAAGCACTCGGCGCCGTACCTCGCCGCGCTGCGCGCGTGGGTGCGCGAAGGGAAGGGCGCCCTCGATCCTGCGACGGTGCGCAGCCACCAGCTGCTGCCGACGCCCGAGACGCAGCTCGCGCGCGCACATCGCGCGCTCGCGTGGTGGCTGCACCGGCACGGCCGCGCGGAAGCGGCCGTGCGCCACTTCGTGCGCGCCGGCGAACTCGCGCCGAAGGACTGGACGATCCGCCGCGGCTCGATGCCGATCCGCGGCATCAACCCGATGGGCCCGGAGTTCTTCGAGCTCGCGAAGGAAGGCGTGCCGGTCTATCCGATGGAGGAGCTACCCGTCGAGGGCAGCGCGAGTCGGAGGAGCTAG
>Ga0102851_10000711_pt1 | contig 17565 bp, 18 predicted proteins | sample Mud3Dept3metaG_FD_79558 | JGI IMG/M metagenome (GOLD analysis project Ga0102851, IMG submission 79558) | Freshwater wetland microbial communities from Ohio, USA, analyzing the effect of biotic and abiotic controls - Mud 3 Core 4 Depth 3... | ecosystem: Environmental > Aquatic > Freshwater >... | reverse complement strand
GCTTCGGCAAGCTGCTGCTCGACAAGCCCGGCCTGATCTCGTTCAAGCGCGCGAACTCGTGGATCGCCGAGCTTCACGACCTGCCCACCAACGTGCTCTACGTGAACGGCCAGGAAGTGAAGCGCTTCGCGGGCGGTGGCGTCGAGCGGCTGGTCACGCGCCTCGAGCGCGGCGTCGGCGAGGGCGCAAGCGCCCCCGACTGAGAGGCTGACCCGAGGTGGCTCAGCCGTCTCGGAAGCCTCCGCGTGGGGCGCGGGGGCGTGACGTTCGTCCAGAACGTCCTCGGCGGACAGGCGTCGCAGCTTCGCGTTGGAGCTTCGAGGCCGCCTGCGGATTGTTCTGGCCGAACGCCCCGCCCCCGCTACTTGCCATCTGTTTCGGGACTTCCGTTCATGAAAGAGAGACGAGAAGCCGAGCGCGGGCGGGGGACTCGGCCGAAACAATCCGCAGGCGGCCACCAGGTTCTCGCCGCGAAGCTGCCGTCACTCGTCCGCCGAGGACGTTTCGGACGAGTCCACCGCCCGCGCGCCTCGCAGCCACGAGCCTTGCGACTTTCCAAAGCAAATGCGACGGGGGCGCGCATCGGCCCCGGGCTCGACGGCCCATCCTGAGTCGGGCCCTAGTGCAGGGTGCGATGGGTGGCGCGTCGCTCGATCGGCGTGGCGTGTGCGCGGTCGAGCCGGCGCGCTGCCGCCTTCGTCTCTCGGAGCACGCGCGCGAGCGCGGCCGCGTGCGCGGCCCACTGCTCGGCCTCGGCGAGCGCCGTTTGCATTTCGCGTGCGCCATCGATGTCGCGAGCCTCGGCGCTGCGGCCGAGGCTGCGGGCGGGTCGGAACATGCGTCGGAGCCAGGTCGCCATGCTGACCTGGATCGGCCGAGCACGGGCTCGGCTTGACCTCAGGCCGCCGGCCGAACGCGCTCCGGGTGCCCCGACCAGGTCCACGCCACGCTCTCGCGACTCACGCCGAGCAACGCGCCGTGCAGCGCCTTCGGGTGAACGAAGAGGTTGTCGGGCGCCGCGCCCTCGATCACACCGGTCCACGCCGACGGCGCGTGCTCGAGAAGCCGCTCGCGCAGCGCGACCGTGTCGCGCGCTTCGGCGTAGAACATGTAGAGGCTCGGTCCCTGGCGCGCGAAGAAACGGCCCATCGTCTTGTTGCGATCGACGGGCGTGACGGTTTCGATGCGGTCGAGCCGGTCGGGATCGAGGAACGCGAGCGTGCCCTCGTAGCCGTAGGGAGCCGAGCGGATCGGCGCGAAGTTCCCGGGATTCAGCTCGAAGACCTTCGCAATCTGCCGCGCGGCGCGCTGATGCTGCTGATGGAGGAGCGTTGCCTCGTAGATGCGGGAGAGCAGCCCCGCCGGCTGTCGCTTCTCGTCCTGCGTGAGCACTACGCGCAGGGCGGGCACGCCGACCCACTCGCCGCTCAACAGCAGTTGATTGCCTTCGCGAACGTGGTGGATCGCGCGCGCGCCGAGGTTGGCCTGCGCCGCGTCGAGATCGCGCACCGCGAAGCCCACTGCGAAGATCGGGGTGCGGTAGCGCGAAATGAACTGCGCCGTCGCGCCGATGCCGTGCGGCTCGATCACTTCGACTTCGCTCTCGCCGACGCGCAACACGCTGCGCTGTGCCGCGAGTGACGGGATGCGGTCTTCGCGCAGCAACTCGGCGCCGAACAGGCATCGCCAGACTTCGGCCGCGGCACGGCGGTCGCGCGCCGCGAGAACGATCCGATCGATGCGCGTGATCATGCAGGCGGTCCCCCTGTTGCGCGGGGCCGCATCGTAACAGAAGGCCGAGCGGGTTCCCGCGCAGAGCCGCCAGCTCGGCTAGCGTTTGCGTCCCGGACGACCGACGTTGGGCGGCCGCATCGAGCGAGCGCTGCTCGCGACGGAGGATTCCCAGTGAAGCGCGACGTCTACGGGGAAGATCACGAGCTCTACCGCGAGCAGTTCCGGCGTTTTGCCGAGAAGGAGATCGCACCGAAGATCGCGGGCTGGAACGAAGCCGGCATGCCGGACCGCGAGACCTGGCGGCGACTCGGCGAAGCGGGCTTCCTCGGCGCGACCCTGCCCGAGGCGTACGGCGGCGCCGGCGGCGACTTCCTCTACGACGCGGTCGTGATGGAAGAACTCGCCTGGCTGCGCGCCCACGCGCTGATGTTCTCGCTGCACGTGGACATCTGCGCGCCGTACATCCGCGACTTCGGCACGGAAGATCACAGACAGAGATTCCTCGCGGGAGCGATCCGCGGCGAGGTGCTGCTCGCGGTCGCGATGACCGAGCCCGGGACCGGCTCGGACCTCGCCCGCGTCCAGACACGTGCGATCCGCGACGGCGACCACTACGTCGTGAACGGCTCGAAGACCTTCATCTCGCACGGTCAGATCGGCGACCTGTTCATCGTCGTCTGCAAGACCGATCCGGATGCGAAGCCGCCGCATCGCGGCATCTCGCTGCTGCTGGTCGAGGCCGGCACGCCCGGCTTCGTGAAGGGGCGCAAGCTCGACAAGCTCGGCCTGCCCGGTCAGGACACCAGCGAGTTGTTCTTCCAGGATTGCCGCGTGCCGGTCACCAATCTGCTCGGTGAGGAAGGGCAGGGCTTCCGGATGCTGATGACCGAGTTGCAGCAGGAGCGGCTCTGCATCGCCATTGCGTCGATCGCGTCGTGCCGGCGCTCGCTGGCCGACACGATCGACTACGTGAAGGGCCGGAGCGCCTTCGGCCAGCCGATCGCGACGTTCCAGAACACCCAGTTCAAGCTCGCGGAGCTCGCCACCGAGGTCGAGATCGGTCAGGTCTTCGTCGATCGCCTGCTCGCGTCGCACGTGCGCGGCGACGACGTGGTCACCGAGGTGAGCATGGCCAAGTGGTGGACCACCGACTTGCAGAAGCGTCTCACGGCCGAGTGCCTGCAATTCCACGGTGGCTACGGCTTCATGAAGGAGTACGCGATCGCGGGCGACTTCGCGGACGCCGCCGTGCAGTCGATCTACGCCGGCACCAACGAGATCATGAAGCGCATCATCGCGCAGCGAATCGGGCTCGGCTGAAACCCGGCACTCAGGGTTTGGTCGCCGGCGGCTGCGGCATCTCCACGCGCTTGCCGCGAAGGGTCGTCCTGGTCGGAGAGTAGGCCTCCCCCTTCGCGCCTTGATTCGTGAGTTCGACGACCAGGGTGCCGTCGGCCTCGAGGTGGGCGATCCACGTCGAGACGAGGCGCGGTCCGACCTGGCACGGGATGAACGCGAAGGCGGTATCGACGCCGGGTACCGTCTGGATCACGAGCTGGGTATCCGCGGTTCCCGCGAGGCTCGTGCCGCTGGGCTTTCCCTTGCCGGTTCCGATCACGTCCGCGCGCATGGCGCCCCCGTGTGTCGGAAAGTCCGTCTCGAGCTCCGCTGCCGCAGCATAGTGTCCGTTCTTCTTGGTGAGCACGACGTGGCCCTCGATGCGCCGCGTGTCCCCACTCTTGGTGTCGACCGTGGTGCCGAGCACGTCGTAGGTGCCGGAGAACGGATCCGTCGCGGCGGGATCGGTAGCCCGCGCCGGCTGCGTCGCGATCGCAATGAGGGCGAGAGCCGAGACCGTTCGAAGTGCGGGGAGCGAGGGACGGAGCAGCGGAGATGCCATGGCGGACCTCCCTGTCTTGACTTCCCCATTCTACTCGCATCCGGGCGGAGGATGGAAGCGCCGATCGCAGCTATGTGGCGTAGTGGGAAAGCGCCTCGGCGAGCGTCGTCACCACGGCGCCGGGCTCCTCGACGACGGCGGCGAGCCAGTCGGGCCGCTCGATCGCGCACACCGAGATCGGTCGATCGAGTTGCGAGAGCTGGGAGGCCTGGCGCACGAAACTGGTCGCGTAGTCGGGTGGACGCACGTCGCGCGCCAGCTCGAATAGCGCGAACGGATCGGGCGCCTGCTCGAGCTTCTCGACCGGTCGTACCACGGAGGGCGTCACCGGGCGCGGTCCGCCGCCCGCGAGGCCCGGGCCGTCGCACAACACGGCGCCGTGCACCTGCTGCGGTCGCGCGCCCGCGAGCAGCAGCGCCACGTACGCGCCGAGCCCGTTCCCGACCAGCGTCACGCTGCCCAGCCGCGCGAGCGCCGCATCGGCGTCCGCCATCAGCAGCTCGACCGAGTAGCCGCCGCCAAACGGCACGCTCGACGCGCCGTGCCCGGTGAAGTCGAGTGCCCAGATCGGACCGGCCCAACCCGCGACACGATTTGGAACGGTCGCCGGCGATCGCAGTCCGCGACCGTGCAGCAGCAGCAGCGCTCGCCCCGGCGCGTTGGCTCGCAGCCCGTGCAGCGCAAGCGTCACCTTTCCGTGTCGGAGCAGGACGCTCATGCGAGGAAGCGCAGCACGCGCTCGGCGACTTCGTGCGGCCGTTCGATGTGGATGAAGTGACCCGTTTCGGGAAGCGTGTGGATCTCCGCGTCGGGAGGCAGGTGCGGGCGCAGGATCTCCTCGGTGGTGTCCCAACCCATCGGCTCCGAAACCGACGCGAGGAAACCGAGCATCGGCACCGGCAGGCCGGGGAGGCGCAACAGCGTCCACTCCGGCCGCCACGGACCGAAACCGCCGAAGCGCATCGACGGATCGAGCTTCCAGCGCCAGCCGTCGGCGTCGTGCTGCGCGCCCGCTGCGACGAGATAGAGCAGCCACTCGTACGAGAGGCGCGGATTCATGCGCCCGCGTCGCCTCGCCAGGTCGGCCATCGTGCCCGGTTTTCGCTTCGCGGTGGCGACGATGCGGCGATGGTCGAGCCAGTCGGCCAGTTCCTTGGCGAGCAGCCGCGAGCGTTCGTGTTCAGACACGTCGGGGTGTCGAGCGCGCGACGGGAGACCGTCGATGTTCACGAGCTTGGAGACGCGGTGCGGGCAGGCGTCGGCGAGGTGCGTGAGCAGCGAGCCGCCCTTCGAATGCCCGATGACGGGAATCGCCTCGTTGCAGACGGAGTCGAGTACGTTGAGCGCGTCGCGTACGTCGGCGTCCCAGGTGTAGAGGGCGGCATGCTCCGAATCGCCGTGGCCGCGTTGATCCCACGAGACGACGCGGAAGCCGCCGGCGGCGAGCAGCGGCGCGAACACGTCGTAGGTGCGCGCGAAATCGAAGCCGCCGTGCGCGAGCAGCAGCGGCGGCGCCTGCTCGTCGCCCCACTCGTGGACCGCGATGCGGAGGCCGCCCGAATCCACGAAACGCCGTCGCGCCGGCGCCTGGGCGCCCGGATACGCGACGACTTCGGGGTCTGCTGCGACGGCCGACTCGCTCATCGGGCGCGCATTCTAGGGTTCCCGCCGCGGCGCGTCAGGCGTGCGCGCGTCGCCGTTGTTGGATCGCACAGAGGCCGTCTTCCTCGATCTCCAGCGGGATGTTGAGGCGGTTGTAGAAGTTCTCGACGGCGCCGAGGATCACGATCTCGGTGACTTCGCGCTCCGAGAAGTGCTGGCGCGCGCGCTCGAACGTTTCGTCCGAAACCGCCAGCGAGCGGTTCGCCTCGTCTGCGAAGGCGAGCGCGGCGCGCTCGCGCTCGTCGAAGAGCGAACTGCTGCGCCATTCGGGCAAGGCGTTCAGCTTGTCGAGGTCCACGCGCTCCATCAGCGCCGCCGCGCGCGCGATGTCGACACAGAAGCTGCAGTGGTTCTGCATCGCCACCCAGCTCGTCACGAGAAACCGCGTGGTCGGATCCAGCGCCATGCCGCGCTGCTGCAACTTGACCAGCGCGTAAGCCACGTCGTACATGCGCGGCACGCGGTCGTAGATCACGCGCGCGGGCGTGATCACCTTGCCGAGCTGTCGCTTCATCATCCACGCGGCGACGCGCGCCTTGAGCGTGGGCGGACGATCGACGGGTGCGAGTCGCATGGCTCGTTCTCCTGGGTGGCTCGTCTTCAAACCGGTGCGTGGGGGCGGGATCGACGCGACAGCCGCACCGCGATCGGCGCGAGCAGCAGCGCCGGCACGTAGACGCCGGGCAGGTCGAGCAGCCAGTGGTCGCCGTCGAGGAAGCCGCGCAGCGTGTCGAAGACGTGCAGAGCCGCGTGACCGCCGAGGAAGGCGGTGCCGATGACGACCAGCGGCGGTCTCCAGCGCGGGACGAACGCCGCCCAGCCGAGGGCGAGCGCCACCGTCGCGAACGCGACGCCGATGTCGCGCACGAAGTGTTCGTTGTAGGGACCCGTGTCGGGGACGGCGGCCGGCAGGTCGCTGTACCAATGAGCGGGCCCCGCGAGCATCCAGACCGCATTGGCCGCGCTCGTCGCGGCGATCCCCGCGAGCAGCCAGAACATCGTATCGCGTCGCACGCTCATCACACTCTCCTCGGCACGCTCTGGAGGGCGGCGCTACGGCCGGGCCGGGCGCCTTGCCGCCGCACCCGAGCGGCCAAATGGGGAACAGCCGGAGGTCGAGCGCCTCCGAAGCCTATGGGAGCCACTGCGGATTGGACAGACGCCAAGCGCGGCCAATCGGGCTTCGGCGCTCGTGCAGGGCGACTCGACGCGAAACAACTTGACGCCCGAACGACTTGACGCCCGGCACCTCATCCTGCGATCGGGAGGCGGACGCGGAACTCGGTGCCTTGGCCGAGTTTGGAGGCGACGTCGATGCGGCCGCCGTGGCGGCGCACGATCTCGTGGGAGATCGAGAGGCCGAGGCCGGTGCCCTCGCCGACCGGCTTGGTGGTGAAGAAGGGGTCGAAGATGCGCTCCAGGTGTTCGGGCGCGATGCCGCGACCGCTGTCGGCCACCGCGATCTCCACCGTGTCGTCCACGACCGAGGTGCGCACGCGCACGACGCCGGTTCCGTCGATCGCCTGGGCGGCGTTCACGATCAGGTTGAGGAACACCTGCTCGAGTTCGCGCCGCGCGCCCTCGATGAGCGGAACTTCGCCGTACTCGCGCTCGATTTGCGCCGAGCGTCGCAGCTGCGGGGCGGCGACGCGCAGCGCGCGGTCGAGCACTTCGTGCGGGTCGAAGCGCTCGCTTGCGTCGGCTCCTCCGTGCGAGAAGGCGCGCACGTCGCGCACGATCCCGGCCGTGCGCTCGACGCCTTCGAGCGAGTCGTCGAGCATCGCCGTGCCCTCGTCGAAGAGTTCGGCGAAGTCGAGCTTTGCGACGTCGCCGCGCCATGCGTCCGCGAGCGCCAACCAGTGTTCGCGCAGCGCGCGTAGATTCGCACCGATGTAGGCCAGCGGGTTGTTGATCTCATGGGCGATGCCGGCGGCCAGCTCGCCCACCGCTGCGAGGCGCGCAGACGTGAGCAGGCGGCTGCGCAGGTTCACCACCTCGCGCAGATCGCGCACCACCAGCACGAGTCCCAGCAGCGCGCCCTGCTTGTCGCGCAGCGGTGCGGCGGAGATCGCCACCGGCACGCGTCGCTGCGCGGTTTCGAGATCGAATTCCAGCTCACGGAGGGCGTTCTCGGCGGTGAGCGTGATCCCGGGTAGGAACGACTGGAGCGGGCGATCGAGCAGCGCGGCGACGGGCAGGTCGAGCAGCGCGGCGAGGCTCGGGTTGGCGGCGCGGATGCGACCCTCGGGCGTCGCGAGCGCCACGCCCTCGGGCATCGCTTCGAGGATCTGGCCGGCGAACGTCTTCGGCGCGAGCAACGAGAACCCGAAGCGGTGCATGCTCCAGGTGACCAGTGCGCCGAACACCGCGAACGACGCGACACCGAGGCGCGGCAGCGGGATGCCGAGCAGCGGAAGCAGTCCGTCGGTCGTCGAGCCGATCATCAGCGGGATGCCGACACCGGTTCCGAGCCATGGAGTCTGATGCGTCTCGGCGGGCGACGCGCCGCCGCGCAGGTCCTGCAGCGCCGCAAAGATTCCCGCCGACGAGGTCAGCACCGTGAACGTGTACCAGAGCCAATAGGCCGGTCCGGTGAGATAGGCATAGCCCCAGGGCACGCGCGCCATGCCCTCGGTGATCCACGGACCACTCGCCAAGAATGGCTCCGTCCACTCCGCCAGCAGGAAGAGCGCAGCGCCCGCGTACGCGAACGGCACCACCCTCCGCATCGGGTGTGTGCTGCGCTGCTCGGCCGCGAGGAACAGGTGCATGCACACGGGGCCGACGGCGATCCAGCCCGGCGCCGAGATGCGCAGCACCGCAAGCGCGGTCACGGGGTCGGGAGCCAGCGTCCAGAGCGCCTCGCCGATTCCCCACCAGCTCCCGCCGAGCAGCAGCGCCGCGGCGCATCGATGCGGCGTCGCGTCCCGGTCGCGCGCGAGGATCAGCACGCCGAACACCAGGCAGGCGAGGGCGGAGATCAGCGGTAGCAGGAAGTAGAGATTCACGTGGCGGCGCGCTCCGCACGCGGCATCGACCCGCCGAAGCTGCAACTTGACGCGGCCGCTACGTTCCCGCGCCCATGGAGTTGCACCGACCGTCTGGGCGCCGCGCGCTGGGTTTCGCCCTCGCTTCGACGACGATGCTGCTCTGGGGCGTGCTGCCGCTGGTGCTGCGCCGCGTGCTGCGCGACGTCGACGCCGCCTCGCTGACGGGTTTCCGCTTCGCGACCTCGGCATTGGCGCTCGGCGCGTTGCTCGCGGCGAGCGGTGGCCTGCCCGCACTCGGGAGCCTGCCGCGCAGCGGCGCGCGGCTGCTGATCGTGGCGACGCTCGGACTGGCGGCCAACTACATCGGCTTCCTGCTCGGCCTCGATCACACCTCGCCCGCCAACGCGCAGGTGTTGATCCAGCTCGGACCGCTGCTGCTCGCGCTCGGCGGGCTCGTGGTGTTCCGCGAGCGCTTCGCGCCGGCGCAGTGGTTCGGCTTCGCCGTGCTGGTGATCGGCCTCGGCGCCTTCTTCGCGTCGCAGCTCGCCGCGCTGGGACGCGAGAGCGACCGCTACCTGGCGGGCGTTGCGTGGCTCGGTTTTGCCGCGCTGACCTGGGCGATCTACGGCCTCGCGCAGAAGCAACTGTTGCAGGCGCTCTCGTCGCAGGGCGTGATGCTCTGCATCTACGTGGGCTGCGCGCTGTGCTTCGCCCCCTGGGCGAAGCTGGCGTCGTTCGCGGCGCTGACGCCGTGGACCTGGGCACTGCTCGCGTTCTGCTCCGCCAACACGCTCGTCGCGTATGGCGCATTTGCCGCCGCGCTCCAACACTGGGAGGCGTCGCGGGTATCGGCCGTGCTCGCGCTCACGCCGCTCGCGACGCTGGCATTCTCGGTCGCCGCGGCACGCCTCGCGCCCGCGCAGGTCGCGACCGAGCAGCTCTCCGCGACGAGCTGGGCCGGCGCGGCGCTGGTCGTCGCGGGATCGCTGCTGACGGCGCTGGGTCGCTCGTCGCGAGGCTCCAGGGCGCGGCTCGAAGCCGCGCGCAGCGGACCGCGTCAGCGGCCGTCGTAGTGGCGCTCCTGGTTCTTCTCGTACAGGTAGCCGCCTGCCGCGCCGCTCGCGCCGCCGATCGCCGCGCCGGTCCCAGGGTGGCCGTAGATGCCGCCGATCAGCGCGCCCGCCGCAGCGCCGATCGCGCCGCCGGAGAGCGCGCGCTGCTCGGTGCGCGACATGCCCGCGCAGCCCGTCGCGAACGAGCCTGCAGCAAGAGCCATCGCCAGGAACGACGCCACGAATACACGCTTCATCTCACGCCCCCTTCGCAGCAACGAATCGGCCGCCCGGGGGCGGCGCGACAGGGGAAGCGTACGCAGGCTGCATGGCGGACCGATGAATGAAGACGGGATGAACGCTTGGCGCGGGGATCTGCACGGAGCGCCCGCGCGCAACGCGGCGGAAGCTGGCTCGCAGCGTTCTCAGCTTCGCTTCGCGAGCAGCGCCGCGACCGCGATGCGCGTGCCGGGTAGCGCGCCGAGTTCGAGCGTATCGCCGGAATTGCGGATGCGCCTGTCGCGGTAGCGCGCGATCGCGGGATCGCGCATCACTTCGACCAGCGGTTCGCGCAGGTTCACGATCCAGTACTCGGGGCGACACGCGCAAGCTAGTGCTGATCGACTAGACCTGACGAGGCGGAATCACCGCTCATGTCCTGCGACCGCGCCGACGGTGACTGCGCCCGGTCACTCGTCGCGCCGCGCCGCCTGCGCGATCGCCGCTTCGATCGCCGCGCGCGAGCGCGCGAGCGTCCCGTCCTGGAACGCGATCGTCGCGAGCAGCCCCGGGGCGGCGGCGATGGCGCCCGCTTTCCAGACGCCGAACTCGTGCACTCCCGTGCGGCCTTCGGGTTCGCCCTCGCACAGATGCGCGAAGCGGCGCACGTAGCGCTGCGTGAAGGCGGGCGAGTGCGTCCACCACGCGCGCTGGAAGAGTCCGAAGCAGGCGAGCAGGGCGTCGTAGTCGTACTCGCCCGCGAGCAGCAGGTTGGGGATCGCGGCGTGCAGGCGCTCGGCGAGCGCGCGGTAGCCGTCGAACACGGCGTGGTCGGGGTCGTTGACCCAGATCTCGGTGGTGTCGAGGAAGACGGCGTCGAAACCGAAGCGCGTCGCCAGCGACTCGATCTGCCCGGCCAGTTCGTCGCGCCAGCCGGGATGCCCCGGGTTGAGCCACGCCTGCCAGCCGGTGTCGTGCGCCCGCGAGAGATCCCAGTCCGGGGTGTTGCCGTGGAAGCGATTGCCGGTGGCGCTCTTCAAGCGTGCGCGCGGGTCGAAGTCGCGGAAGCGCGGCAGCCAGGCGTTCACGCAGTTGGCGCCGAACATCGGCATCAGGTGGATGCCGAGCGCGCGTGCGCCGTCGCAGAGCTTCGCGAAGCCCGCGTCGCCGCCAAGCTGCGGTTCGGCTCGGTACTCGCCGTATTGCCAGTAATAGCGACCCTCCCAACCCGGCAGGTACGCGAGCACGCGTCGAGGCTCGATGCGCGCCGCGACAAAGCGAAGTACCTCCAACATTGCGTCGTAGTCGAGAAGGGCGCGACCCGTCCAGTGCATGCCGTGCAGCACCACCACCAACGAGAGGTCGCGCGCCCACGCCGGGACGTCCCTGCGCTCCGCGAACGGCTGCAACCCGAACGCCCGTTCCACGAAGGCGATATGCTCGGCTTCCGTCGCGCGCGGCTCGCCGCCGCGATCGACGACGAAGTCGGGCGTCTCGATCGACGTCGCGAAGCGCGGCGCCTCCTCCTCGTGGATCAGCTCGACGGCGCCGCGCCCGGCGAAGTCGCCGACGCGTTCGCGGTAGAGTGCGAAGCGTTTCTCGCGCACACGCGCATCTTCGGCGCGCAGCGCGAGGAGCGCATCGCCCGCGCGCAGCCACAGCAGCGGTGTGGGTAGGCGCATCGGGTAGCCGAAGAGTTCGCCGTGATCGGCGACTGCGGTGAAGCTCGCGCCGTCGGCCGAGACGGCGAGGGCGGGATCGAGGTCACGCAGCAGAACCTTCGCGCAGCGGAGCTTCGCCGGCGCGGAGGCGCGCACGCGCAGTCGCACGCAGTCGCCTCCCGCGTCCTCCACGTCGAGTTCGAGCGAGCCCGCGGCGGATTGCTGTCCGCCCGCGCAGCGCAGCCCGCCCGCGACGACTCGCACGCGGCGCTCCGCTCGTTCGATGCGCACGCGATCGGGATCGACGCCGTAAAGGTTCTCAATCGTCACGAGCTGCGCCGAGACCCGCAGCCCGAAGCACTCGAAGACGGGATCGCCAAGATCAAAGCTCGCAAAATGCATGCGCCGCACGATAGCCGGTGCCGGGCGTCAAGTTATTGCGCTGTCAGGTTGTTGGGGGGGCGGAGCTAGATCGAGTAGTCCTCGCTGAAGACGCGCGACTCGTTGGGGCGCACGTATACCGCGTCCTCGCGCGTGAGTGCGAGGCGACGCTGCTGTTCCTGCGAGATCTCCGCCTGCACGAGATCGCCGAACTCCGTCACCAGCTCGACCTTCACGGTCGGGCCGGCGACGTGGACGCGCTGCACACGGGCGCTCACGGCTCCGTCGCCGATCGGACGCCGCGTGATCTCGACCGCGTGCGGCCGCACGTAGATCCCGCCGTGTCGCGAATCCTCGGCGCGCTCGTGGAAGATGTTCACGTCGCCCAGGAACTCGTAGACGAAGCGCGTCGCGGGCTCGTGGTAGACCTGCTCGGGCGTGCCGACCTGCTCGATCCGTCCCTGGTTCATCACGACCACGCGATCCGCCAGCTCGAGCGCTTCTTCCTGGTCGTGGGTGACGAAGACGCTCGTGATGTGCAGCTCGTCGTGGAGCTGGCGCAGCCAGCGGCGCAGGTTCTTGCGCACGCGCGAGTCGAGCGCGCCGAAGGGTTCGTCGAGCAACAGCACGCGCGGCCGAACCGCGAGCGCGCGTGCCAGCGCCACGCGCTGGCGCTGGCCGCCCGAGAGCTGCGACGGCAGCCGCTCGGACATGCCGTCGAGCTGCACCAGTCGCAGCAATTCGTGGACGCGCTCCCGGATCTCGCGCGTGCTCGGACGCTCTCGCCGCGGCCGCACGCGCAGCCCGAAGGCGACGTTCTCGAAGACGTTCATGTGGCGGAACAGCGCGTAGTGCTGGAACACGAAGCCCACGCGCCGATCCCGCGCGCTGCGCTCCGTGGCGTCCTCCCCGTCGAAGAGCACGTTGCCGGCGTCGGCGAACTCCAGTCCCGCGACGATGCGAAGCAGTGTCGTCTTGCCCGAGCCGGACGGCCCGAGCAACGCGACCAGCTCGCCCTCCTTGACCTCGAGGTTCACCGCGCGCAACGCGGTGAAGGTTCCGAAGCTCTTGGTGATGCTGCGCGCTTCGATGCTCATCCGTGCCCCACTCAAAGCGCGCGCGACGCGCGTCCCATGCGCCATTCGAGGACGCGCTTCACGACCAGCGTCACCACCGCGAGCAGCGCGAGCAGCGATGCCACCGCGAAGGCCGCTGCGCCCTGGTACTCGTTGTAGAGGATCTCGACGTGGAGCGGCATCGTGTTGGTCTGTCCGCGGATGTGCCCGGAAACAACGGAAACGGCGCCAAACTCGCCCATCGCGCGCGCGTTGAGCAGCACGATTCCGTAGAGCAGGCCGAGGCTGATGTTCGGAAGCGTCACGCGGCGGAAAATCTGGAAGCCGCTCGCGCCGAGCGACACCGCCGCCTCTTCCTCTTCCGTCCCCTGCTCCTGCATCAGCGGGATCAGCTCGTGCGCGACGAAGGGGAAGGTGATGAAAGTGGTCGCGATCACGATTCCCGGTATCGCAAAGATGATCTTCACGCCGTGCAGGGTGAGCCACGGGCCAAGAAGTCCCTGAGCGCCGAAGAGCAGCACGAAGATCAGCCCCGAGACGACCGGCGAGACCGCGAAGGGCAGGTCGATCGCCGTGATCAGCAGCGACTTGCCGCGAAACTCGAACTTCGCGATCGCCCAGGCGGCCGCGACGCCGAAGACCGCGTTGACCGGGACGGAGATCGCGGCGACCAGCAGCGTGAGGCGCATTGCGGCGAGCGCCATCGGGTCGGTGATCGCGTCCAGGTAGACGCCGATTCCCTTCGAGAACGCCTGCCCGAAGACGGTCACGAGCGGCAGCAGCAGGAAGAGGCCGAGAAACAGCAGCGCGACGCCAATCAGCAGCCCGCGTACCCAGGGCGGGTCGGCGACGGCGCTCGCTGTTCGCGGGGGGGGCGGCACGTCCGCGAGGGTCCAGTCTCTTCCTGCGGAGGCGCTCGTCATGCCGGCTCCTCCCCCGCGCCCGCGAATCGCCGCGTTCCGTAGCGCTGCAACGCGTTGATTCCGAGCAGCATCGCGAACGAGAGTACGAGCAGCACCGCAGCGATTGCCGTGGCGGCGCCGTATTCGTACTGCTCGAGTTGCGTGACGATCAGCAGTGGCGCGATCTCGGTCTTCATCGGCATGTTGCCCGAGATGAAGACGACCGAGCCGTATTCGCCGAGCGAGCGCGCGAAGGCGAGCGCGAAGCCGGTGACGAGTGCGGGCCAGAGCGTCGGAAACAGCACGCGCCGAAAGGTCTCGAAGCGGTTCGCACCAAGGCTGGCGGCCGCTTCCTCCAGTTCCGGCTCCAGGTCCTGCAGCACCGGCTGCACCGTGCGCACCACGAAAGGCAAACCGATGAAGATGAGCGCGATGGTGATGCCGAGCGGCGTGTAGGCGACCGGGATGCCGAACGGCTCGAGGTAGCGGCCGAGCCAGCCGTTCTTGGCCAACAGCGTCGTGAGCGTGATGCCGGCGACCGCCGTCGGCAGCGCGAAGGGAAGGTCGACGAGCGCGTCGAGCGCGCCGCGACCGGGGAAGCGGTAGCGCACCAGCACCCACGCCACGACGAGCCCGAACACCGCATTCGCCGCCGCCGCGGCGAACGAAGCGCCGAACGAGAGCCGGTACGCCGCGAGCGCACGCGGCGATCCCACCGCGGCGAGGAACTCGGCCGCCGTGAGCGACGCCGACTTCACGAAGAGTCCCGCCAACGGGATCAGGATCAACAGGCACAGATAGGCGACGCTGAAACCGAGTGTCAGGCCGAAGCCCGGCAGCACCGATCGCTTGGTTCGCAGCAGGCCCATGCAGCGCTGACTCAGTTGCCCGGTTGATAGACCTGGTCGAAGATGCCGCCCTCGGCGAAGAAGCGCGCCTGCGCCGGCTTCCATCCGCCGAATTTCTCCTCGATGGTGAAGAGCTTCAGCTTCGGGAACTTCGCCGCGTACGTCTCGGCGACGGCCGGGTCGCTCGGGCGATAGTGGCGCTTGCCGATCACCTGCTGCGCTTCGGGGGAATAGAGGTACTGGAGGTAGGCCTCCGCCACTTCCGTCGTGCCCTTGCGCCGCGCGACGGTGTCGACGAGCGCGACGGGCGGCTCGGCGAGGATGCTCTCGGACGGCACGACGATCTCGTATTCGCCGTGGCCGAGCGTCTCGAGCGCGAGCAGCGCCTCGTTTTCCCACGCGATCAGCACGTCGCCGATGCCGCGTTCGACGAAGGTGGTGGTCGAGCCGCGCGCGCCGGTGTCCATCACGACCGCGTTCTTGTAGATGCCGCGCAGCAGTTCGCGCGCCTTGGCCTCGTCGCCGTTCCACCTGTCGAGGGCGTAGCCCCAGGCGGCGAGGAAGTTCCAGCGCGCGCCGCCGGATGTTTTCGGATTCGGCGTGATCACGCCGACACCCGGCTTGGCGACGTCCTCCCAATCATGGATCCCCTTCGGGTTTCCCTTGCGCACCAGCAGGACGATCGTCGAGGTGTACGGGCAGCTGTTGTTCGGCAGCCGCTTCTGCCAGGTCTTTGGAATCAGGTTGCCCTTCTCGAAGAGCGCGTCGACGTCGCCGGCCAGCGCCAGCGTGACGACGTCGGCTTCGAGGCCGTCGATCACTGCGCGCGCCTGCTTGCCCGAGCCGCCGTGCGACTGCTGGATCTCGACCTTCTCGCCCTTCGTCTCCTCCCAGTGCTTGGCGAAGAGCGCGTTGTACTCGTCGTAGAGTTCGCGCGTCGGGTCGTAGGAAACGTTGAGGAGCGTCTTGTCGGCGCGCGCGGTCGCTCCGCTCACGGCGAAGGCGAACACGAGGCTGGACAGCAGCAGCGACGATCGCTTGGAACGCATCGAATGGAACTCCTCTCGGGGCCTGTTGGTTCAACTGAGTCCTAGTAGTTCAACTGGAAGCGCGTGCTGACGAGGTCCTCGGCGTCGCGGTTCCCGCCGTCGGGCGCGCCGCCGTCGAACCAGGTGTGCTCGTAGTTCACGCCGAACTCGAGGAAGCGATTCAGATACCAGTTGACGCCGAGCGTGGCGCCCTGGGCTTCGCGCGCGGACTTGTCCGGGTTGGCAAAGCCCTTCTCGAAGGCTTCCCCGTCGATCGACAGCTGGTCGTAGCGCGCCGCGACTTCGAAGGCGCCCCAGGTGCTCTTCGACGGGCTGAAGCTCTCGCGCGGCGTGACACCCCGGTACGACGCGTTCTCGCCGGTGTGTAGCCGCGCAGCTCGATCACGAAGTTCTTGTCCGCGGACTGCAGGAAGAAGCCATCCGGTCCGGCGCCGATCACCGGCGCCGGTCCCTTGCTCGCCGCGGCTTCGTCCTGCACTTCCAGCTCTCGCTCGAGGATTTGGACCTCCTGCTCGAGGTCCTTCACGTACACCGATTGGTTTTCGAGCTTCTCGATGCGCTCGAGCAGCTCGGCGTTGGTCGGTTCCGCGGCCTTCGCGGCTCCTCCCAACGTGGCAACCAGCGCGACTGCAATCGCGGCCCCACCCGTTCTCGACATCCCGGCTCCCCGATGGCCCCGCCAGTGCAATTCGCGGGTGGCCGTGGCTGGAGCAAGGCATATGCCAGCGCTCTGGAGCCTTCTCGGAGCCTTTTGCCAGAAAACCATCAAATAACACGGTAAGTTTCCAGTAAAATTGATGGATGACCATGGAATACTACGGTATGCAATCACATATGACGGAAGAGGATCACGACACGGAGCGGTTCGCTTCGCTCCTCCTCGACGTCTGGCGCGAGGGCTGCCGGCACATCGAGATCGAGGAATCGCTCGCCCGCGTCGCACCGCTGCTGGCGCGACGACTGCCGCTCGACCTGGTGCTGGTGCGCCGCGTCGACGCGGGTCGCGGCTACATCGAGACCGTTGCCGCGGCGGCGTGTCGGTCGGGCGCGGTGCCGCACAGCGTGCGCACGGAACTCGAGGCGTCGCAACTCGAGTCGCTCGTCGCGTGGGCGCACGAAGCCAAGGTCGTGCACCGCAGCGCGCGCGCACTTGCGGAACGCTTGCCGGGTCTGCTGCCCGAAGACTTCGACGGCGACGTCGTCGCGGGACCGCTCACCGGCGAAGAAGGCGCCATCGGCATCCTGATCCTCACGTCCAATGGCCCGCGCCGCTTCGACGCGGAGCACGTTGCGGTGGTGCAGGCGCTGCTCGACCCGTTCGGCGTGGCGCTCGAGAACGACCGCCGCGTGCGCTCGCTCGCCACGCAGCAGGCCGCGGCCGAAGCCGACCGCGCGTCGTTGCTGTCGCGCCTCGGCCGGCAGGATCTGCAAGAGACGATCGTCGGCGCCGAAGCCGGCTTCCGTCCGGCGATGGAGCGCGTGAATCTGGTGGCGCCGTCGGACGTGCCGGTGCTGATCTTGGGTGAGACCGGCTCGGGCAAGGAAGTCGTCGCGCGTGCCATCCACCTGCGATCGCGGCGCGCAAACGGGCCGTTCCTGCGCGTCAACTGCGGCGCGATCCCGGCGGGCCTGATCGACTCTGAACTCTTCGGTCACGAGCGCGGCTCGTTCACCGGCGCCGCCGTGCAGCGCAAGGGCTGGTTCGAGCGCGCCGACGGCGGAACGCTCTTCCTCGACGAGGTCGGCGAACTGCCGCCGCAGGCGCAGGTGCGTTTGCTGCGCATCCTCCAGGACGGCAGCTTCGAACGCGTGGGCGGTCAGCGCCCGCTCCACGTCGACGTGCGCATCGTCGCCGCGACGCATCGCGATCTGCAGGCGATGGTCGCCGATGGCGCGTTCCGCGATGACCTCTGGTATCGCATCGCGGTGTTCCCGATCCAGTTGCCGCCGCTGCGCGAGCGTCCCGAGGACATCCCGGCGCTCGCCACGCACTTCGCGCTGCGCGCGGCGACGCGCTTCGGCACGCCGCCACGCATTCCCCAGCCCGAAGACATGGACCTGCTAGTCGCCTATCCGTGGCCCGGCAACGTG
>Ga0102851_10000710_pt1 | contig 17567 bp, 17 predicted proteins | sample Mud3Dept3metaG_FD_79558 | JGI IMG/M metagenome (GOLD analysis project Ga0102851, IMG submission 79558) | Freshwater wetland microbial communities from Ohio, USA, analyzing the effect of biotic and abiotic controls - Mud 3 Core 4 Depth 3... | ecosystem: Environmental > Aquatic > Freshwater >... | reverse complement strand
GACAGGCTGCCGCGCCGGTGCAGATGGAGGCGCTGCGCGCGAACCAGCTCTTCGTCAACAACCGTTGGCTCGGCGGGACGCTCACCAACTTCCGTACCGTGAAGAACTCGCTCGATCGCTTCAAGGAACAGCTCGTGCTGCAAGCGGACGAGGCCGCGTGGAACGAGTTGTCGAAGAAGGAGCGCTCGCGCATCTCGCGTGACGTCGAGCGCTATCGGAAGTCGCTCGAGGGCCTGCGCGAGATGAGCAAGCTCCCGGCCGCGATCTTCCTGGTCGACGTCAAGCGCGAACACATCGCGGTCTCCGAGGGACGCAGGCTCGGTATCCCGATCGTCGCGGTGGTCGACACCAACTGCGATCCCGAGGGCATCGATTTCGTGATCCCCGGCAACGACGACGCGACGCGCGCGATCAGCCTGTATTGCGGACAGGCCGCCGACGCCTGCATCGACGGCGCACAACTCCACGAGGCGCGCATTCGCTCGGAGGCCGTCGAAGAGGCGACTGGACGGCGCGGCGAAGGGGAGGCTCACACGACGGGCATCGGCCGCGTGGTGGTCGAGATCAAGCAGCCGCCTCGCCGCGGCCGCGGCGCGCGCCGCGGCGGGACGCGCAGCGCGGGTGCCGACGCCGAGGAGGCCGAGGCGCCGACGGTGATCGTGACGAACGTGCCGCCTGCGCCCGCGCCTGCGCCCGCGCCCGCGCCTGCGCCCGCAGCGAGTGCGCCTGTGGTCGAGAGCGGCAGCGAGCCGAGCACGGAGTAGAGCAGGACGTTGCGCCGCGGGGTGCGACCTCCCGACGAGGAGACGAGCAGTGGCGGAAATCTCGGCTGGAGCGGTCAAGGAGCTGCGCGAGCGGACCGGCGCCGGCATGATGGAATGCAAGAAGGCGCTCACCGAAGCGAACGGCGATGCGGAGAAGGCGGTGACGCTGCTCCGCGAGCGCGGCCTCGCCAAGGCGGCCAAGCGTGAGGGTCGGGCGAGCAACGAGGGCACGGTCGCCATTGCGTTGACCGGCGAAGCCGGCGCGATCGTCGAGATCGGTTGCGAAACCGACTTCGTCGCGCGCACCGACGAGTTCCAGCAATTCGCACGCAAGCTCGCTGCGGTCGCGGCCCAGACCGGCGCGGAGACCGGGGAGGCACTCGGAGCTGCGACGCTCGATGGCGAGTCGGTCGCACAGCGCATCGGGGCCGTCGCCAGCAAGCTCGGCGAGAACGTCGTGTGCAAGCGCGTCGCGCGACTTGCCGTGCCGGGCGGTCTGGTCGGCGGCTACGTACACGCCGGTGGCAAGCTGGGCGTGCTCGTGTCGTTGCGCACCACGGCGCGCGGCGCCGTGGCCGAGGCGATCGCGAAGGAAGTTTCGATGCACGTCGCGGCGGCGGATCCGTCGCCCCTCGCGCTCGATCGCAGCGGTGTCCCCGCCGATCTGCTGGCCCGCGAACGCGAACTCTTCGCCAAGCAGGCCGCGCAGACCGGCAAGCCCGAGAAGGTGATCGAGAAGATCGTCGAGGGCCGCATCAACAAGTTCTACGCGGAGGTCTGTCTGCTCGAGCAGCCGTTCGTGATGAACCCGGACCAGAGCATCGGGCAGATGCTCGCGCAGAAGGGCAAGGAACTCGGAGCGGACGTCGCCGTGACCGGCTTCGTGCGCTTCCGGCTCGGGACCCCGGGCGAGGCGTGAAGGCCAGGTACCGCCGCATCGTGATCAAGCTCTCCGGCGAGGGACTCGCCGGAGAGGCGGGATTCGGGATCGCGCCGGCGGTGATTCGCGGGATCGCTGCAGAGATTCGCGAGGTGCACGGGCTGGGCGTGCAGGTCGCCATCGTGATCGGAGGCGGCAACATCATCCGTGGCGTATCGGCGGCCTCCGAGGGCATGGACCGCGCCACGGCCGACTACATGGGCATGATGGCAGGCGTCATCAACGGCGTTGCGCTCCAGGACGCGCTGGAGAAGGAGGAAGTGCCCACGCGCGTCCTCTCGGCGCTCACGATCCAGGAAGTCGCCGAGCCCTACATCCGCCGCCGTGCGATCCGCCATCTCGAAAAGGGCCGCATCGTGATCTTTGCGGCGGGCACGGGCAACCCGTACTTCACCACCGACACGGCAGCGGCGCTGCGCGCGGCCGAGGTACACGCCGACCTGATCATGAAGGCCACCAAGGTGGACGGCGTGTACGACGCGGATCCCCAGAAGGTTCCCGCAGCGCAGCGCTTCGAGCAGCTCTCCTATGAAGAAGCGATTCGGCGCAACCTCCAGTTCATGGACCAGACGGCGATCCAGCTGTGTCGCCAGAATGGCGTTCCGATCGTCGTGTTCGACATGACGGTGCGTGGCAACATCCTGAAGGTCGTCTCGGGCGAGACGATTGGCACACTGGTCACCGAGTGAGCAGGAGAGGAGAACATGGCCGTCAGCCTCGACCAGCTGATCTCCCAGGCGAAGGAAGCGATGGGGCATTCGCTCCAGCACCTGAAGGACGACCTGCGCAAGGTCCGCACCGGGCGCGCGAATCCGTCGCTGCTCGACAACATTCGCGTCGACTACTACGGCACCCCGACGCCGCTGAACCAGATGGCGAACCTGAGTGCGCCGGAGCCGCGCCTGATCGTGATCTCGCCGTACGACAAGAGCGCGCTCCATGCGATCGAGAAGGCGATCCAGGCCTCGGATCTGGGACTCACGCCCAACAACGACGGCAAGCTCGTGCGGATCCCGATTCCGCCGCTCACCGAGCAGCGACGCAAGGAGCTGGTGAAGCACGTTCGCAAGCTCGCCGAGCATCACAAGCTCGGTGTGCGCGATGCGCGCCGCGAGGCGCTCGCCGCGCTCAAGCAACTCGAGAACGACGGCGATCTGCCCGCCGACGATCGCGCCCGCAGCGAAAAGAAGGTCCAATCCCTGACGGACGACTTCGTCAAGCAGGTGGACGGGCAGGCCGACCAGAAAGAACAGGAGATCCTGCAGGTCTAGGCATGCACGAGCGGCGCATCCAAGCCGAGACAATTCCGCGTCACGTTGCCGTCATCATGGACGGCAACGGGCGTTGGGCCGAGCGCCGCGGACTCGACCGCGTGCAGGGTCATCGGGCCGGGATCGAGGCGGTGCGCGCGACGGTGCGCGCCGCGCACGAACTGGGCGTCCGCTTCCTCACGCTCTACGCCTTCTCCACCGAGAACTGGAGCCGCCCGAAAGGCGAAGTCGACGCGCTGATGGGATTGCTCGAGCACTATCTCGCAGCCGAACTCGAAGAGCTGGATCGCAACGGCATCCGGCTGCGCGCAATCGGTCGCCTCGAGCGACTGCCCGAGCTGGCCCGCGTGAAACTGAAGGAGGCGCTCGAGCGCACCCGCGACAACAGCGAGATGACGGTGGTCTTTGCGCTCTCCTACGGCGGTCGCACCGAGATCGCCGACGCGGCGCGCAAACTCGCGCGTGACGTCGAGTCGGGCAAACTCGATCCCGAGCAGATCGATGAGAAGACCTTCGGCGCGTACCTCTACGATCCCGAGATTCCCGATCCCGATCTGCTGATCCGTACCGGCGGCGAGGCGCGCGTGTCGAATTTCCTGCTCTGGCAGATCGCCTATGCCGAGCTGCATGTGACCGACGTGATGTGGCCCGACTTCCGCAAGAACGATCTGGTCGAGGCGGTCTGGGACTACCAGCAGCGCGAGCGCCGCTACGGTCTCACCTCCGCGCAGGTGCAGCGCGACGGCAAGGAGTCCGAGGCTTGAAGCGCATCGCGATTCTCGGCAGCACCGGGAGCGTCGGCGAGCAGTCACTCGAAGTGGCGGCCGCCTTCCCGGAGCGCTTTCAGGTGGTCGCGCTCGCGGCGGGGCGACGCGTCGAGAAGCTGGCCGAACAGGTGCGGCGCTTCCGGCCGGCGCTCGTCTCGGTCGCCGAGCCGGAGGCAGCGCTGGCGCTGAAGAGCGCGCTCGGTGTCGAAGCCCCCGAGATCGCCGTCGGCGATGCGGGCCTCGACGCCGTCGCGACGGCGGACGCCGACCTCGTCGTCTCGGCGCTGGTCGGCGCGGTGGGCCTCGCCCCGACGCTCGCGGCGATCCGCGCGGGTCGCGACGTCGCGCTCGCCAACAAGGAAGTGATGGTGATGGCCGGCGCGCTGGTGCTGCGCGAGGTGAAGGCGCGCGGCGTGCGCCTGCTGCCCGTGGACAGCGAACACAGCGCGATCTTCCAGGTGCTCGCCGGCCAGCGCCAGCAGGACCTTCTCCGCATCGTGCTCACCGCGTCGGGCGGCCCGTTTCGCACCTGGACCGCCGAACGCATCGCGCGCGCCAGCGTCGACGAAGCGCTCGCGCACCCCAACTGGTCGATGGGGCCGAAGATCACGATCGACTCGGCGACGCTGATGAACAAGGGGCTCGAGGTGATCGAGGCGCGCTGGCTCTTCGACACGAGCCCCGAGCGCATCGACGTCGTGGTGCATCCGCAGTCCGTCGTGCACTCGCTGATCGAACTCTGTGACGGCTCGGTGCTGGCGCAACTCGGCGTTCCCGACATGCGGGTGCCGATCGCCGTGGCGCTCGCCTGGCCGGAGCGGCTGGCGCTGCTGGGCGCCGCGAGCGGACTCGCGCGCGAGCTGCCGCCGCTCGACCTCGCCGTCGCCGCGCGCCTCGACTTCGAGGCGCCCGACCGCAAGCGCTTCCCGTGTCTCGATCTCGCCTACGCCGCGCTGCGCGGCGACGAAGCGGCGCCGGCCGCGCTGAACGCCGCGAACGAGGTGTCGGTCGCGGCATTCCTCGCGCGCGAGGTTCCGTTCTCCGCGATCGCGGCGACCAACGCTGCGGTGCTCGAGGCCCATCTCGCGCGGGGTAGCGCGCCTCGCTTGCGCACTCTCGATGACGTACTCGAAGCCGATGCCTGGGCGCGCGCCCGCGCCCGGGCGCTGCTCTCTGCGGGGGTCGCTGCGTGACGGCTCTGTCCTTCGTGTTCGCGTTCGTGCTGATGCTGGGCGTGCTGGTCTTCGTGCACGAACTCGGCCACTTCCTGGTCGCGAAGCTCTTCGACGTGAAGGTGTTGAAGTTCTCGCTCGGGTTCGGCCCGGCGATCGGCATCGGCAGGTGGCGGCTCGCCTTCACGCGTGGCGAGACCGAGTACGTGGTGGCGTGGTTCCCGCTCGGCGGCTTCGTGAAGATGCTCGGCGAAAATCCCGAGGACGAAGTGCGCGAGGCAAGCGCCGGCGAAGTCGCGGAAGGCGTTGCGCCGCCCGCGGCGGATGGCACAGGGGGCCAGGCGCTCTGCGCGATGCCGATCGATCCCGCCGACATCCCGCGCGCGTTCAACAACAAGCCGGTGTGGCAGCGATTGCTGGTGCTGTTTGCCGGGCCGGGCATGAACCTGCTGCTGCCGGTGGTGATCTTCATCGGCGCACTCGCGGTCGGCATGCCGCGCCCCGAGCCGGTGATCGGCACGATCGAGCCCGGCTCGCCCGCAGCGAAGGCGGGTCTGGCCGTCGGCGACCGCGTCGTCGCGGTCGGCGGAACGCAGGTCCAGTGGTGGGACGACGTTGAGGACGACCTGCGCGCACGCCCCGGCGAGAGTGTCGCGATCCGCGTGCAACGCGACGCGCAGACGATCGACACGTCGCTCTCCCTCGAAGATCGCACGGGCATGGACGCCGTGGGCGCTCCCGCGCAGATCGGCTGGGCGGGGCTCGGCCACTCGCGCCTCGCGGCGGTGGTCGGCATCCCCACGGCGGATGCGCCGGCGAACGAGACCGAGCTTCGCTCGGGAGACCGCGTCGTCGCGGTGGCAGGCGAAGCGGTCGAAGACTGGGTCGGCTTCGCGTCGCGCTACGCCGGGGCCGGCCGCGGCGGCACGGTAGCCGTGCGCGTCGAGCGGCTCGAAGGCGGCCAGACGAAGCCGAAGACGCTCGAGCTGAAGCTGCCGGCACTCGGCAGTGTCGAAGCGCTGGGCGCGGTGCCGGCGACGGTGCTGGTCGCAGGCACGACACCCGGCTCGCCCGCCGATAAAGCGGAGCTGCGCGCGGGCGACTTGATCGTGGCCGTCGACGGCGCGCCGGTCGGATCCTTCGCGGCGTTCTCGGAGTTGGTGCGCGCCAGCGGCGGTCGCGCGCTGCAGATCGCCTACGCGCGCGCTGGCGAGCGGCATGAGATCCGCGTGCAGCCCCAGATGCTCGAAGCAGACACGGGCCTCGGGATTCCCGAAGAGCGGTACCTGATCGGCATCACCGCACACGCTGCCGCGGTGCAGGGCGCCGTCGGCATCGATCGGGAGACGAACCCGCTGGTGTCGGTGCCGCGCGCCGTTGGGATGACCGCCGACTTGACCAGCACGTTTCTCGCCGGCTTGAAGCGGCTGGTCTCGGGCGATGTTTCGCGCAAGCAGCTCGCCGGGCCGATCGGCATCGCCGAGATCGCGCACAACGCCTTCGAGCAGGGCTGGTTCGCGTATCTCACGACGCTGATCCTGATCAGCATCAACCTCGCCGTCTTGAACCTGCTGCCGATTCCGGTGCTCGACGGCGGCCAGGCGCTGCTGATCGCGATCGAGGGCGTGAAGCGCTCGCCGCTCTCGATCCGCACGCGCGACATCGTCCAGCAGATCGGCGTCACCGTGATGGTGATGCTGATGGGCCTGGCGTTCTGGAACGACCTCTCGCGCCATTGGTCGCGCTTCGTCGACTGGGTGCGGCACAGCGCCGGTCTCTGACGCGTGTCGCAGGGACCGCTGCTGCTCGCGATCGAGAGTGCGACGCCGGCGGCGGCGGGCGTTGCGCTGATGCGCGGCGAGATGGCGATCGCGTCGCGCGCATTGTCGAGCGCACGACCCGCTTCCGAGACGCTGCTTCCCGCCGTGGTCGCGCTGCTCGAGGAGGCCGGCGTCGCGCTGGCCGCGATCGATGCGTTCGCCGTCTCCGTGGGACCCGGTTCGTTCACGGGATTGCGCGTCGGGGTCGCGACGGTGAAGGGACTCGCGTTCGGCGGCGAAGCGCTCGTCGTGGCGGTGCCGACGCTCGCAGCACTGGCGCTGCGTGCGGCACCGGCGCCGGGCCCCATCGCGGCGTTGCTCGACGCCCGACGCGGCGAGGTCTATGCCGCCCTCTACGACGGCGATCCCGGTTTGCCGCCGCGTGTGGGCCCCTCCGTGCTGCGGCCGGAAGCGCTCGCGGAGGTACTCGCGACGCTCGCGGCGGAGACTCCCTGCACGGTGATCGGGGAAGGAATCGCCGTGGTGGCGGATGCGCTGCACGCCCGCTTCGGCAATGCATTGCGACTCGTGCCGCCGCCAGACGGTCGGCCCGATGCGGTTGCGGTGGGACGACTCGGAGCGCGCTTGCTGGCCGCCGGCGCCGGAATCGCTGCAGAGACGCTGACTCCCGTCTACGTGCGCCGAGCCGAAGCCGAGGTGCAGCGCACCGGGGAGCGCTTCGAGGCGCTGTGCACGCGCTTTGACACCCCCGGAAACCTCTCGTAGTTTCGGGGCCTTTCGTCGTCTGGGGCCTCGAGACGTTCGCCGGCCGCGACGGCATCCAGGCCATCCTGCGGGACCCAGGGAATGCTCCATGCAAGCTCCCGGCGCGAGCGCCCGGTTGCTGGCACGCTCGGCACCATCCACCAACGACCTCGCACCCACGGAAAGATCTTGCACCCCATGGACCTTCGCATCTTCTACGACAAGGACGCCGACCTGGGACGCCTCGCCGGCAAGACCGTCGCGATCATCGGCTACGGCTCGCAGGGTCACGCGCATGCGCTGAATCTGCGCGACTCGGGCGTGAACGTGGTCGTCGGCTTGCGCAAGGACTCGACGTCGCGGGCGAAGGCGGAGGCCGAGGGCCTGCGCGTCGTCGAGCCGCGCGATGCGGCGCGCGAGGCGGACCTGGTGATGCTGGTGGTGCCCGACGAAACGGCCGGCCTGACCTACCAGGAGGAGATCGCGCCCCATCTCGTGCCGGGCAACCACCTCGCGGTGGCGCACGGCTTCAACATCCATTTCGGGCAGATCGTCGCACCGGCCGGCGTCTCGGTGTGGATGGTGGCGCCGAAGGGTCCCGGGCACACGGTGCGCGGGCACTACAAGGAAGGGAAGGGCGTGCCGTGTCTGGTCGCGGTGCACCAGGATCCGAACGGCGATGCGCTCGCGACGGCGCTCGCCTACGCCAAGGGCATCGGCGGCGGCCGCGCCGGCATCATCGAGACGAACGTTCGCGAAGAGACCGAGACCGACCTGTTTGGCGAGCAGTCGGTGCTGTGCGGCGGGCTCACCGCGCTGATGCAGGCCGGCTTCGAGACGCTGGTCGAGGCGGGCTACGCGCCGGAGATGGCGTACTTCGAGTGCATCCACGAAGTGAAGCTGATCGTGGACCTGATCTACGAAGGCGGTGTCGCGAACATGCGCTACTCGGTGTCGAACACCGCCGAGTACGGCGACTTGACGCGCGGTCCGCGCATCATCGACGAGGGCGTGAAGCGGCGGATGAAGGAAGTGCTGCGCGAAATCCAGTCCGGCCAGTTCGCGCGCGAGTTCATCCTCGAGAACTGCGCGGGCAATCCCAGCTTCAACGCGATGCGCCGGATCGCCGCCGAGCACGCGCTCGAGGAGGTCGGTGCGCGGCTGCGCGGTCTGATGCCGTGGCTGCAAGAGAAGCGGCTGGCCGATCGTTCGAAGAATTGAGAGCCGGGCCAAGATGGGTGAGGACGAGCGAGCCCCGATCTTCCAGGAGCGCCCAACCGCGCGGATCGCGCCGGAGGGCTGGCCGTTCATTGCGGCGGCCGCGGCGCTGGCCGCAGCAGCCTTCGGGTTCGGCTCCATCCCGTCGGCTGCCGTGCTCGGCGCCGTCACGCTGTTCGTGGTGGCCTTCTTCCGCAACCCAGCGCGCGACCTGCCGGGCGATGAGAATACCGTCGTGGCACCCGCCGACGGCCGCGTCCTCGCCGTCGGCGCGATCGAAGACGAGCGCGGTCGCAAGGGCCTGCGCATTGCGATCTTCCTCTCGGTGTTCGACGTGCACGTGAATCGCGCGCCGCTGGCGGGGCGCGTCGTTTCGCTGGAACGCGGGGGCGCGCGCTTCCTGGCCGCCTGGAACCCGCGCGGGGAACGCGAGAACGTGCGGCTGGCGATGGAGCTGGAACTCGCCGACGGGCGCCGCATCGTCGTCACGCAGATCACCGGCCTGATCGCGCGGCGCATCGTCTGCCATGCGAAGGTCGGAGAGTGGCTCGCGCGTGGCGTGCGCTACGGACTGATCCGTTTCGGCTCGCGCACCGACGTGCTGCTGCCGCCGGGAAGCGTCGCGACGGTGAAGGTGGGCGACCGCGTGCGCGGGGGAGCCTCAATCCTCGCGCGGCTCGGAGCGCCGGAATGAGTGACGCCCCCTTCGAGCGCCACGAGTCGCGCCGGCAACGCCGTCGCCGCCGGCGTCGCAACGAGCCGCGCCGCCGCCGTCGCGGCGTGTATCTACTGCCTCAGCTCTTCACCACCGCAAACCTGTTCTTCGGTTTCTACACCATCGTGCAGGCGCAGGCGGGGAACTTCTTCAACGCCTCGCTCGGCATCGTCTTCGCGGGCATCTGCGACGGGCTCGACGGTCGCGTCGCGCGGCTCTCGAAGACCACCAGCAAGTTCGGCCTCGAGTACGACTCGCTGGCGGACATCGTGTCGTTCGGCCTGGCGCCGGCGATCCTCGCCTTCCACGCCGGTCACCTCGAAGGCTTCCGGCGCAGCGGCTTCGTGATCGCGTTCCTGTTCGTGGCGTGCGCGGCACTGCGGCTCGCGCGCTTCAACGTGCACACATCGCGTTACAGTGGTCGCTTCGAAGGACTGCCGAGCCCCGCGGCGGCGGGCATGGTGTCGGTTACGCAGCTCTTCGTCTCGTTCCTGCGCGACGAGCAGATCGGCGTGGCGGTTCCCGAGCCGCTGGTGGCGGCGGGCGTCGCGGCGCTCGGGCTCTTGATGGTGAGCGCGATCCCGTATCGATCCTTCAAGGGGGTCGACCTCCGCCACTCGTATCGCGCCATCGTGGGGATGGTGCTGGCGCTGGCGGTGGTGATCCAGGAGCCCCAGATCGCGCTCTTCGTGATCGGAGCGCTCTATGTCGCGTCGGGACCCGTCGAGTGGGCCTGGCGCGTGCTCTCGGGTCGTCCGCTCGAGGAGCTGCCTCCGCCTGCCGCGCCCGAGACGCCAGCGGAGACGGCGCCATGACCGAAATCGTTCGCATCTTCGACACCACGCTGCGCGATGGCGAGCAGTCGCCCGGCTGCAGCATGAACCTCGCCGAGAAGCTCACGCTGGCGCGTCAACTCGAGCGGCTCGGCGTGGACGTGCTCGAAGCCGGCTTCCCGATCGCGAGCGACGGGGACTTCGAGGCGGTGCAGGCGATCGCGCGCGAAGTGCGCGGGCTCGCGGTCTGTGGTCTCGCCCGAACCGGCGCCGCGGACGTCGAGCGCGCGGGGCAGGCGCTGGAAGGCGCCGCCCGTCCGCGCATCCACATCTTCATCGCCACCAGCGACATCCACCTCGAGCACAAACTGCGCATGAGCCGAGAGCGAGTACTCGAAGAAGTCGACCGTGCGGTGCGGCAGGCGCTACATCATTGCGACGACGTCGAGTTTTCCGCCGAGGACGCCACGCGCTCGGATTGGGCCTATCTGGTGCAAGTGTTCGACGTGGCACTGCGCGCCGGCGCGCGCACGCTGAACGTGCCGGACACCGTCGGCTACACCACGCCGGACGAGATCGCAGCGCTCTTCCACCACCTGCGCGAGCACGTCCCGGGCGTCGCCGAGGCGGTGCTCTCGACGCACTGCCACGACGATCTCGGCCTCGCCGTCGCCAACAGTCTGGCCGCCGTGCGCGCCGGCGCCCGGCAGGTCGAGTGCACCGTGAACGGGATCGGCGAGCGCGCCGGCAACACCGCCATGGAAGAGGTGGTGATGGCGATCCGCACGCGCCCCGACGTCTTCGCCGGGCTCGAGACGAAGGTTCGCGGCGAGGAGATCTACTCGTCGAGCCGCTTGCTCTCGTCGATCATCGGTGTTGCCGTGCAGCCGAACAAGGCGATCGTCGGCGCCAACGCCTTCGCGCACGAAGCCGGCATCCACCAGGACGGCGTGCTGAAGGCGGCGATCACCTACGAGATCATGACGCCGCGTTCGATCGGCAGGCCGTCGAACGAGCTGGTGCTCGGCAAACATTCCGGCCGCCACGCGTTTCGCGAGCGCCTCGCCGAGTTGGGATTCGCCCTCGAGGACGAGGAATTCGAGCGCGCCTTCAAGCGCTTCAAGGACCTCGCGGACAAGAAGAAGAGCATCTTCAACGAAGACCTCGAAGCGATCGTCGCCGACGCCGTCGTGCAGACCGAGGAGCGCTTCCAGTTCCAGCAGTTGACGGTGCTCTCGGGCACCTTCCCGATGCCGACCGCGACGGTCGAACTCACGGTGGACGGCGTGGTTCGCAAGACCACGACGACGGGCGTCGGCCCGGTGGACGCGATCTTCAAGGCGGTTACCGAGCTCACGGATTCGAAGAGTGAACTGGTCCGCTACCAGGTGAACGCGATCACGGCCGGCCTCGACGCGCAGGGCGAGGTCGCGGTGACGCTCGCTGAAGCTGGCCGGCGCGTGATCGGTCACGGCGCGCACTACGACGTGCTGGTGGCGAGCGCGAAGGCGTACATCCACGCCCTCAACAAGCTCGCGTGGCACAAGCGGCGGCATCAAGCGGCCGAGCCGAAGGGGGTCTAGTTGAAGCAGGCGCAGATCGTGGTGGTGGCGGGCGACGGCATCGGGCCGGAAGTGACGCGCGAGGCGCGGCGCGTGCTCGAGGCAGTGGCGCCGCAGCACGGCATCGCCCTTCACTTCGAAGAACACCTGATCGGCGGCGCGTCGATCGACGCGCACGGTACGCCGCTGCGCGACGAGGTCGTCGAGCGCGCCCGCAAGAGCCAGGCCGTGCTGCTCGGCGCCGTCGGGGGGACGAAGTGGGACGCGATGCCGGTCGCCACGCGTCCCGAGCGCGGCCTGCTGCGCATCCGCAAGGAACTCGGTCTGTTCGCGAACCTGCGCCCGGCCAGCGTGTTCCCGGCGCTCGCACAGGCCTCGACGCTGCGTCCCGAGGTGGTGACCGGCATCGACATGCTGGTGGTGCGCGAACTCACCGGCGGTCTCTATTTTGGCGAACCGCGCGGGATGGCGGTCGTGAACGGCCTGCGCGAGGCGCGCAACACGATGGTCTACGACGAGAGCGAGATCGCCCGCATCGCGCGCGTCGCATTCGAGGCCGCGCGCGGGCGCCGCAAGCACGTCACGCACGTCCACAAGGCGAACGTGCTGGAGACCTCCCAGCTCTGGGTACAGGTGGTGGACGAGATCGCGGCCGCGTTTCCGGACGTGACGGTCGTCCATCAGCTGGTCGATTCGTGCGCGATGCTGCTGGTGCGCGACCCGCGTCGCTTCGACGTGATCGTCACCGAGAATCTGTTCGGCGACATTCTCTCCGACGAAGCCGCGCAGATCACGGGCTCGCTCGGCATGTTGCCCTCGGCGAGCCTCGGCGCAGGCGGCATCGGTCTCTACGAGCCGGTCCACGGCTCGGCGCCCGACATCGCCGGCAAGGACGTCGCGAATCCGCTCGCCGCAATCCTGTCGGCGGCGATGCTCTTCGAACACTCGTTCGCTGCGATTGCCGCAGCGAAGCAGATACGCGACGCGGTGACGGCGGTGCTCGACGCCGGGCACCGCACGGCCGACCTGCTGTTGCCGGGCGAGCGCCGCGAGGCGATCGGTTGTCGCGCGATGGGCGATCTGGTCGTGGCGAAGTTGGGCGCCTAGTGCGCGTTGCGATCGTCGGCGCGACGGGCTCGCTGGGTGTGGAGCTGCTCGCGGTACTCGACGAGTCCGCGCTCGCCGTGCGCGAGTTGGTTCCGATCGCCACCGAGCGCTCGCTCGGCACCGAGCTGGAGTTCCGCGGCGGCGTGTTCCCCGTGGAGACGGAGCTCGCGGCGCTGCGCGGTTGCGACGTCGCGTTCCTGTGTGCGCCGGCCGAGGCGTCGCTCGAGGCGGTGCGCGCGCTGCTGCACGCGCGCGTCGCCGCGATCGATTGCTCCGGTGTGCTCGCGGCGGCGCCGGAGGTGCCGCTCGTCTGTGAACTGGGTGAGCCGGGCGCGTCCCCGCTCGACGCCCCGATGCTCGCGGTGCCGCCGGGCCTTGCGCTCGCCTGTATTCGCGTGATCGCGCCGCTGTCGCGCGCGTTCGGCGTCTCGCGCGTGGTCGCCACGCTGCTGCTCTCGGCGTCGGCCTCCGGTGCCGGGCGCGCGGCCGTCGAGGCGCTCGCGGAGGAGACGATCGCGCTGCTCACACAACGGGAAATTTCCGAGCCGCCGTCGCTCGGACATCCGATCGCGTTCGACGTGTTGCCCTGGATCGGTTCGGCCGGCGATGACGGCACGACTGCGCACGAATGCGGCTTCGCGGCCGTGCTGGGTCGAGCGCTCGGCGGCGTCTCCGTCGCGGTCACCTCCGTGCGCATCCCGACCTTCTGCGGCGACGGCGCTGCGCTGGCGATCGAGACGCGTGACGAAGCGTCGCTGGAAGGGGTACTCGACGTGCTGGGCAAGGTCGCGGGCGTTGCGCTCGCGGACATCGGGCCGACCACGCGCGCCGCGGCCGGAAGCGATCTGGTGCACGTGGGACGCGTGCGCCGCGACGAGTCTCGGCCGGGCGGAGTGCTCTTGTGGCTCGCCGCCGATGGCGTGCGGCTGACGGCCGCACACGCCGTGCGCGTCGCGGAGGCGCGCTTCGGGCGCGGCTGACGTGCCCAACTTCCGCCTGCTCGTCGAGTACGACGGCACCGATTTCGAGGGCTGGCAGATCCAGCCCGGCCCGGCTCGCACCGTGCAGGGTGCTCTCGCGGCTGCGCTCGAACACATCACCGGCGTGTCGGTGACGGTGACCGGCGCGGGCCGTACCGATGCGGGCGTGCACGCGGAAGGGCAGGTCGCGAATGCGAGGATCGCCACGCGGCTCGCGCCCGTGGACCTCCAGCGGGCTCTGAACGCGGTGTTGCCACGCGACGTCGCAGTTCGTGAGGTGGCATGGGTGCCCGACGCCTTCGACGCGCGCCGCCACGCGCGCTCCAAGCGCTACGTGTATCGACTCTGGACGGGGGCGTCGCGGTCGCCGCTGCGCGAACGGAGATCGCTCTGGGTGCGCAGCTCGCTCGATCTCGAGGCGATGCGCGAGGCCGGCCGGGCGCTGGTCGGTACCCACGACTTCACGAGTTTCCGCGGCGCGGGCTCGGCGGTGTGCGGCAGCGTGCGGACGCTCCTGCGACTCGAGATCCGCGGCCAGCTCGGCGGCGAGGTGCTCCTCGACTTCGAGGGGACGGGCTTTCTCCGTCACATGGTTCGGAATCTGGTCGGGACGCTGCTGGAGGTGGGGAGGGGCCGTCGGGCGCCTGCTGCGATGCCCGCCCTGCTCGCGGCGTTGGACCGCAGCCAGGCCGGGCCGACGGCGCCCGCACGGGGCCTCACCCTGATCCACGTCCACTGCGATTTCCCCCTGGAATCCGGGGGTTTGGAGCCAGAACGGGTTGACGGCGGAGAGCCACTCGGCTAACGACTGCGGCTCCCCGGGCCCGGTCTTTCGGCCGGTCTGGGCGCACCGCATCCGCTCGCCACAGGACCCGTCGAGCGCCGAAGTTCGCAGGAGAAGCAAATGCCCGTCGCCAGGCCGCCGCGGCCGACTCGCAGCATCCGGTCCGGGGATCGGCAGCAGTGGTGGGTGCTGAACGCGGCCGACCAGACTCTCGGCCGCCTTAGGGCGCGCGTCGCGTCGCTGCTGCGCGGCAAGGAAAACGTCCTCTTTACACCGCATGCGGACGCCGGTGATTTCGTGGTGATCGTGAACGCCGAGCGCGTGCGCCTCACCGGTCGAAAGCGCGAGCAGAAGACCTACTACCGGCACACCGGCTACGTGGGACACCTGAAGTCCCGCACTGCCGACCAGGTGCTCTCCGGAGCGCATCCCGAGCGCGTGATCGAAGAGGCCGTGCGCGGCATGCTTCCCAAGACCACGCTGGGCCGAAAGCTGTATCGGAAGCTCAAGGTCTATTCCGGTCCGAATCATCCCCACGCGGCGCAGCAGCCGCAGGAGCTGACGCTTGGCTGAAGCCCTCACGGCAGCGCCGATCACTGGCAAGCGCAAGACCGCGGTTGCGCGCATCCGGCTCCGGCTCGGCACGGGTTTGATCGTGGTGAATGGTCGCGCGATCGACGAGTACTTCGGCCGCGAGACGCTGCGCTCGCTGGTGAAGCAGCCGCTCGACGCGGCGAATGCGACGACCCGCTACGACATCGCGGCGAGCGTGAAGGGCGGCGGACCGACCGGCCAGGCCGGCGCGCTGCGGCACGGCATCGCCCGCGCACTCTGCAGCCTCGACGAGGGAATCCGCCCGACGCTGAAGAAGGCCGGCTTCTTGACGCGCGACGCGCGCAAGAAGGAGCGCAAGAAGTACGGACAGCGCGGTGCGCGCGCGCGCTTCCAGTTCTCGAAGCGCTGATCTGCAGCGCACGACCACGCCTTGCGACGGGAGGTCTTCGGATCTCCCGTCTTTTTTGGGTTTGACACGAGGCGGCCATCGGAGCTATCTCCGGCCGGGCATCCCCGACAACGTGTGTTCTGGAGTGATCGTTGAGTCGCTACTTCGCGACCGATCCGCACGAAGTGCGTCTCTCCGTCTCTGCCGTGGTGTGGCGTGATGTAGAGCATCGCGAGCTGCTGTTGATGCAGCGCAGCGACAATGCACACTGGGGTCTCCCTGGGGGGTACGTGGAGCCGGGCGAATCGATCGACCGCGCGACCGCACGCGAAGTGCGTGAGGAAACCGGAGTGCAGGTCGAGGTGGGACGACTCGTCGGCGTCTACTCGGATCCCGCGATTCAAGTCATCGAGTATCCGGACGGTCGCCGCGTGCACGCGGTGAACCTGTGTTTCGAGGCCGTGCCCATCGGCGTTGGCGAGCTCACCACGCCGGACGAGGTACTGGCCACGGGCTACTTTGCCGTCGACGCTCTTCCCGAACCGCTCGTTCCGATCCACCGAGTGCGCATCGGGGACGCCGTCGCCGGGGGCTCTGCAACGAAGTTGCGTTAGCGAGAGGTGCTTCCGATGAGCGATCGCGCGACCAAGTTCATCTTCGTGACGGGCGGCGTGCTCTCGTCGCTCGGCAAGGGCCTCGCCTCCGCGTCGACCGGTGCCCTGCTCGAAGCGCGCGGCCTGCGCGTATCGTTCCTGAAACTCGATCCGTACCTGAACGTCGACCCCGGCACGATGAACCCGTTCCAGCACGGCGAGGTCTTCGTCACCGAGGACGGTGCCGAGACCGACCTGGACCTCGGTCACTACGAGCGCTTCACCAGCGCCATGATGGGCAAGGTCAACAACGTCACGGCTGGTAAGGTCTACGAGACGGTGATCAACAAGGAGCGGCGCGGCGAGTATCTCGGCGGCACGGTGCAGGTGATCCCGCACGTCACCGACGAAATCAAGCGCCGCATCCACCTGGCCGCCACGGGCGTGGACCTCCTGCTCGTCGAGGTGGGCGGTACGGTGGGCGACATCGAGTCACTGCCGTTCCTGGAGGCGATCCGCCAGTTCCGCGCCGACGTCGGGCGCGAGAACGTGCTCTACATGCACATCGCGCTGGTACCGTACATCGCGACGGCCGGCGAGCTGAAGACGAAGCCGGTGCAGCACTCGGTGAAGGAGCTTCGCGCCGTCGGCATCTCGCCCGACGTGATCGTGTGCCGCACCGACCGCTTCCTGCCGCGCGCGATCAAGCAGAAGGTGGCGCTCTTCTGCAACGTGGACGACGACGCCGTGATCACGGCGAAGGACGTCGAGTCGATCTACGAGCTGCCGCTGATCCTCCACGACGAGGGGCTCGACGAGAAGGTCACGAAGCTCCTCAACATCTGGACGGGACGCCCCAACCTCGAGAAGTGGCAGCGCCTCGTCGAGGCGGTGAAGAACCCGGAGCGCACCGTGCGCATCGCGATGGTCGGCAAGTACGTCGACCTGACCGAGTCGTACAAGAGCCTCAACGAGGCGCTCTATCACGCCGGCTTCGCGCACCGGGCGCGCGTGGTGATCGAGTACATCGACTCGGAGAAGCTCTCCGACCCGGCGCTGATCGCGGACGTCGACGGGATCCTCGTTCCGCACGGTTTCGGTGCGCGCGGGGTGGAAGGCAAGATCGTTGCGATCCGCCACGCGCGCGAGCAGAAGGTTCCGTACTTCGGGATCTGCTTCGGCATGCAGCTGGCGGTGATCGAGTTCGCGCGCCACGTGGCGGGTCTGGCCGGCGCCAACTCGATCGAGATCGACCCCGAGACGCCGTACCCGGTGATCCATCTGATGCCGGAGCAGCGCGAGATTTCCGAGATGGGCGCGACGATGCGACTCGGCGCGTATCCCTGCGTTCTGCGTCAGGGCACCCGGGCGTACGCCGCCTACGGCACCGCGCAGATCTCGGAGCGGCACCGCCATCGCTATGAAGTGAACCCGGACCTGCGCGACCAGCTCT
>Ga0102851_10000709_pt1 | contig 17583 bp, 15 predicted proteins | sample Mud3Dept3metaG_FD_79558 | JGI IMG/M metagenome (GOLD analysis project Ga0102851, IMG submission 79558) | Freshwater wetland microbial communities from Ohio, USA, analyzing the effect of biotic and abiotic controls - Mud 3 Core 4 Depth 3... | ecosystem: Environmental > Aquatic > Freshwater >... | reverse complement strand
GTCGACCAAGCAGCGCTTCATCGCGATCACTTTCGATTTTCCGCAGGATGAAGTCGAGCGCAAGATCCTCGTCAACGAAGTTCCCGGGATCGATCCCGCAATCGCCGCCAAGCTGGTCGCAGCGGGGCGCAAGGCGCGGCTGCTGAAAGACCACGGGCTCGAGGAATCGGCCTCGACGCGCGCGCTGGTCTATGCGGCGAACATGATCAACGCGGGTCTTGACCCGGTGAACGCGTGCCAGGTCGCGATGGTCAATCCGCTGACCGACGACATCGAGCTGCTGGAAGCGCTGACGGAAATCGTCAAGGCGCATTTTTCCTGACCCGTGGCGAGCGTTTCCCCCGCCTGACCGTGGCTGCCTACCCTGCGGCAATTGAGCGCGCGCTCGCGGAGTTGAGCGCGCTAAGCTTCGTTGCGCACCGCGACGTGCTCGATGTGCTGCCGGCGCTGCAGCATCACGGCGAAGACGTCGTGCTGCGCTGGCTCGAGGCCGCGCGGCGGCTGTTCGGGCACGACCGCGAGGCCGGCAAAGCGTTTATCCGCGGCAGCCGCGAAGCCGAAAAGGTCTCCGAGACCGTGCTGTCGTGGACCGGGCAGGCGCTCGCGTTCCTGCAGTGGCCGGCACCGGCGCCGGCGCTCGAGGGGTTCATGAAGAATCTGCCGCGCGCGTTCGGCTCGCTGGGACACGCCGGGGAGCGGCGCTGGGCCGAGATCGGCTTGCTCTGGTACTCGCGCCACGCCGAAAGCGGCCGCGCTTATTTCGCGACCCCGGTGCTCGATCTCGCCTCCCGCCAGGGCATCACCGGCATCGAGCAGTTATGCACGCCGCTCGAGGAGCTCTACGAGTCCCGCAAGCTGATGCTCGCGACGGTGCTCGCCGGGGCGGTGCGCGTGCGCAATCTGCTGGGCGCGCAGGCGATACTGCCGTGGGCGGCGCGCGGCGCCGACATCCTGCAGTCCGGCCGCGCGCGCGGCGAGGCCTATTTCCGGCTCGAAAGCGAGGAGAGCCTGTCGGTGCTGCTCGACCATCTGCCCGGTTTCCGCATGAGCGAGAGGAACCGGCTGCTCTCGCTGCTGCTCGACATCTGGTACGAGCGCGCATTCGAGCTCAGGGAAAGCAGCTGGTCGCCCGAGAAAGGCCGCCCGTTCGTCGAAACGGATGGCCGCACCGTGTTCATACCGGCGGTGATGCCCGACCGCGACGAGGCGATACTCGCGGTGCTGCACGCGGCAGGCCACCTCGCTTTCGGCGGCTTCGACCGCGCGGCGCTGCAGGCCATGTTCCGCGAGGTTGGCGTCGAGCTGCCGGAGTCGGGACCGATCGCGTGGGCGCCGCTGTTCGAGCGTTACGGCGACGACGTGCTGCGTTTTCAGCTGTTGTTCGATGCGTGCGAGGACCTGCGCATCGACGTTCGCGTGCAGGGCGTGGTGCCGAATTATCTGAGCCGCCTGCTCGCGACCGGGCTCGCGCATCGTCTGCGGCCGGCGGAGTCGCTGCCCTACTACGATAGCGCGCTCGCGGCGGTGCGCGGCGCGCTCGCGATGGCGCGCGGCGAAGCAAGCGAACTCGATGCGCGTCTGCGGCCGCTCATCGAGCCCGGCGCGACGATTGCGGACGCGTTTCGCATTGCCAACGAGCTTTACCGCGAATCCCGGCTGCCGCCGGTGACCGACCTTGAGATTTTCCAGGGCGCGTACTTGCCGGGACGCTCGCCGAATGCGGCGCGCTCGGCGCATGCGCAGACGCAACCGGAGCAGCCGCAGCAGACCCAGGCCGGCGCCGACGGCCAGAGCGAGGAGCGCGATGAGGGCGAATCGCAAACGGACGAGCAGCAAAACGCCGACGCCGGCGGCGAGCAAAGCGGCGACCGGCAGCAGGAGATCGCCGCCGAGGGCAAGAGCGCCGGCTCGCGCACCCAGTCGCAGAAACGCCTGCAGGCGGAGGGGCGCGGGGGGCAGGGCAGCGAAAAAGGCAAGCCGTATCCCGAATGGGATTATCGCGAAGGGCGCTACAAGCGCAACTGGTGCTGGGTGCAGGAGAAACCGCTCGGTGAGGCGAACCTCGCCGAAGCGAACCGCCTCACCTCGCAGCACGCGATGGCACTGAAGCGGCTGAAAAGGGCGATCCAGGCGCAGAAGCCGACGCGGCTCGCGCCCAGGCTGCGCCAGTTCGACGGGGATGACATCGATCTTAACGCCGCGGTCGCTTATGTCGCGGAGCGCAGCGCCGGCATGTCGCCGGAGCCCGCGATCTACCGCCGGCGCGAAGTCAAACAGCGCGACGTTTCGGTGACGCTGCTCGCCGACATGTCGACGTCGATCATGCAGCACCTGCCCGAAGGCGGCGGGCGGCTGGTCGACCGCGTGCGCGCCGGCGTGCTGTTGTTCGCCGAAAGCATGGAAGAAGTCGGTGACGCCTACTCGATCGCGGGTTTCTGCTCCAAGTACCGCGACAACGTGAGCTACTACACGATCAAGAATTTCGACGAGCCGTTCACGCAGCAGATCAAAAGCGTGATCGGCGGCATGTCGGGACGGCTTGCCACGCGCATGGGCGCGGCGATCCGCCACGCGACCGCGCGTTTTACCGAGGTCGAAAGCCGGCGCCGCCTGCTGCTGATCCTGTCGGACGGCCGCCCGGAAGACTACGACGACGGCGGCGACCGGCGCTACCTGCACGAGGACACGCGCATGGCGGTGAAGGAAGCGGTCGCGCGCGGCGTGCATCCGTTCTGCATCACGGTTGACACCATGGCCAACCAGTATCTGCCGCAGATCTTCGGCCCCGGCCATTACCTCGTGCTCGACCATATCAACAGCCTGCCCAACAAGCTGCCGGAGATTTATCTGCGCCTGCGCCGTTAACAAAATATAATTCGCGTCATGCCCTCGGAAAATATCGTTGAGATCAGCAAGCTGCGCTTCGGCTTCGCGGATCGCGAGCTGCTGAAAGGCATCAGCCTCACGATTGCGCGCGGGAAAGTGGTCGGCATCATGGGCGCGAGCGGCTGCGGCAAGTCGACGCTGCTGCGTCTGATCGGCGGGCAGCTCGTTCCGGCCGGCGGCTGCGTCAGGGTCGACGGCCAGGTCGTGCATGAACTGGGTCGCGACGCGTTGTATCAACTCCGGCGCAAGATGGGAATGCAGTTCCAGATGGGGGGGCTGTTCACCGACTTGTCGGTGTTCGAGAACATCGCATTCCAGATGCGCGAGCACACCGATCTTCCCGAAAGCATGATCCGGGATCTCGTGCTGATGAAGCTCGCGGCGGTCGGCCTGCGCGGCGCGGCGCAACTGATGCCGGCCGAGCTCTCGGGCGGCATGGCGCGGCGCGTCGGGCTGGCGCGCGCGATCGCGCTCGACCCGATGCTGATCATGTACGACGAGCCGTTCTCGGGACTGGACCCGATTTCCTGCAACGTGATCGGCAACCTGATCCGCCGTCTCAACGACGCGCTCGGCGCGACTTCGATCGTCGTCTCATACGATGCCGCGGAATCCATGAAGGTCATCGACTACGTCTACCTGATCTCGGACGGCGTGGTGGCCGCCGCCGGCCCCACCGCGGAAATACGCGACTCCAAAGACCCGTTTGTGCGTCAGTTTCTCGATGGCGCGCCGGATGGGCCGGTGCCGTTTCACTATCCGCACGATCCTTATCAGGCCGACCTCGGGCTGGGCTCCGCCCCTTAACCCATGACTCTACCGTCCGTCCGGCGCCAGGACCCCTATGTCGCGCTCACCAAAGCGCAGTTCCGCGAGCGTTTTTTCGCACGCTTCTACGACCCGGCTTTTGATGAGGTCCGCGCGGAACTCGAAAAGGTATTCGAGAAGGCATGGGACGGCTACATCGAGTATCGCAAGTCGCCGCGCCAGCAGCCCGCGGGGCCGGGGTTCGCCGATCCCGCGCAAAAGCTGCCCGTTGAATGGCTGCAGGCCCGTGCCAGGATCGAGGCCGCGGAACAGCGCCAGAAGGACGCCGCGTCGCCATCGCGAATTTTGATCGTGAACGGTTCGACGCGCAGCGAGCACAGCTGCCCCGGCGAGATCTCGAAGACGCGGCGGCTGGCTCAGGCCGCGCAAAAGACCCTCGAGTCGCTGCCCGGGCACGAGGTCGATTTCCTCGACATTTCGACGCTCGCCGACGAGCCGTGGAAGGTGATCCATCCCTGCAAAGCGTGCGTTTCGACGTCGCAACCGCTTTGCCACTGGCCGTGCTCGTGCTATCCCAACCACGCGCTGGGCCAGACCAACGACTGGATGGAAGAGGTCTATCCGCGCTGGACGGCAGCGCACGGAATCTTCATCCTGTGCCCGGTGCATTGGTACCAGGCGCCGGCCAGCCTGAAGCTCATGATAGACCGGCTGGTGTGCGCCGACGGCGGCAACCCTGACCCGACTACGACCCACGGCAAGAACCCGGCGCTGGCGAAGGAATTGGAGCTCAAAGGCTGGGGCTACCCCAAGCATCTCGCGGGGCGCGCGTTTGCGGTTGTCGCCCACGGCGATGCGGCCGGGCCCGAGAACCTGCGACGTATGCTCGTCGACTGGCTGACCGACATCGGCATGATCCAGGCCGGCCCGAGTGCGGCGCTCGACACCTGGATCGGGTGGTACCGGCCGTACGCGACGAGTCACGAGGACCTCGATGCGGACGAGGATTTATTCGTGCAGGTGCGCAATGCCGCGTTGAGCCTCGCCAACATGGTGGCGCAAATCCGCTCGGGTGCGTACCGTGCGCCGGACCAGGGCCTGCACAATCCGCGCGAGAAGTGATTGTAGGGTGCGCAAGCGCACCGGGACGGGATTAATGCTGCGCGCTGACCGGAATCTCCGGCATGTTGCCGCTGCGCAGGTTGACCAGGTGGCGGTTGCGCACCATCGCCATGGTCACCGCGACGAACACGCCGAACAGCACGATGACGGTGTAGATCGAAAATTCGAGCTTGATCAGCAACGCATAGACGCCGAGCATTCCCAGGATGCTGAGATTCTCGTTGAAGTTCTGCACCGCGATCGAGTGGCCGGCGCCCATCAGGATGTGACCGCGGTGCTGCAGGAGCGCGTTCATCGGCACCACGAAGAACCCGGCAAGCGCGCCGACCAGTGTCATCATCACCATCGCGAGATAGACGTCGCGCACGAAGATAAGACCGATGGTGATGACTCCCATCGCGATGCCGACCGGCAGCACGTTCACCGCGCGGTGCAGCGGTACCGTTCTGGCCGCGATCACCGCGCCGACTGCGATGCCGACCGCGGTGATGCCCTGCAGCACGGTCGATTGCGAGAGCGTGTAGCCGAGCGCGACTTCCGCCCATTTCAGCACGATGAACTGCAGTGTTGCGCCGGCGCCCCAGAAAAGCGTGGTCGTCGCGAGCGAAATCTGCCCGAGCTTGTCGCCCCACAGCAGCCGCAGGCAATGCGCGAAATCCCTGACCAGATAAACCGGGTTCCTGCGTTGCGGCTTGTGATCGATGCCGGTTCGCGGGATGTAGAGATTGAACACCGCTGCGATTACGTAGAACACGATGATTATCGTGATTGCGATTTCCGGAGCGGTATCGATGCCGGTGTCGATCTGCGGGATATCGATGCGCAGCAATTCGGCCGAGAGCGCCTGGCTGATCAGCATGCCGCCGAACACGGTGCCGAGAATGATCGAGGCGACGGTGAGGCCCTCGATCCAGCCGTTGGCGATCACCAGCTTCTCGTGCGGCAGATATTCGGTGAGGATGCCGTATTTCGCCGGGGAGTAGGCGGCGGCGCCGAGCCCGACCACGCCGTAGGCGAGCAGCGGGTGCACGCTGAGCAGCATCAACAGGCAACCGGCCACCTTGATCGCGTTCGAGATGAACATCACGTGGCCCTTGGGCAGCGCATCGGCGAACGCGCCGACGAATGGCGCCAACACCACGTATGAAATCACGAAAAACAGCTTCAGCATCGGCGTCAGCCATGCCGGCGAATCGAGCAGCGCGAGCGCCGCGATTGCGGCGACCAACAGCGCATTGTCGGCGAGCGACGAAAAAAACTGCGCCGCCATGATGATGTAAAAGCCGAACGGCATGAAAAAGAGGCAGGATCCTCTGAGTGGCTGTTATTTCGGTGCAGCTTTATACCATAGATTCAGTTTTTTCCACGCGCCTTTCATGACTTGACCGGCAAAATGTGGTTGAATACTAACCCATTTCCAATCACCAATCACCAATCACTCAAGACAATGGCCGATCGCAGACTGCAGGTGTTTTACACCGTCGCCAGGCAACTGAGTTTCACCAAGGCGGCGGAGCAGCTGTTCATGACGCAGCCCGCGGTGACATTCCAGGTCAAGCAGCTTGAAGAGCACTTGAACGCGCGCCTGTTCGAGCGCAACCACGGCAAGATCACGCTGACGCCCACCGGGCAACTGGTGCTGGAGTATGCGGAGCGCATCCTCGGCCTGTCGGCGGAGATGGACAAGCGCGTGAGCGAATTGACCGGCGCGATCAGCGGGCCGCTGCTGCTCGGTGCGAGCACCACGATCGCGGAATTCATTTTGCCGCGCGTGCTCGGGGAATTCAAGGCGCACCACCCGCAGGTACAAACGCACATGATGGTCGCGAATTCCGAAATCATCGAAAGCCGTATCGCCGACCATACCATCGACCTTGGTTTGATCGAGTCCCCGTCGCAGCGGGCGGGCCTGCATATCGAAGTCTGCTGCGACGACGAGCTGGTGATGATCTGCGCGCCGGGATACAAGCTCGCCGGGCTGAAAAGCGTGACGCCGCAGCAGATCGCGGGAGAGCCGTTCATCAGCCGCGAAAGCGGCTCCGGCACGCGCGATTTTTCCGATAATTATTTCCAGCAGTCGGGCATTTTGCCCGAGGACCTCAATATCGTGATGGAACTCGGCAGCCCGGAAGCGGTCAAGGGCGTGGTCGAAACCGGCATCGGCATTGCGATCATGTCGCGCGCCACGGTGGCGAAGGATCTCAGGCTGGGCTCGCTGGTGGCGATCCCGCTCGCGCCGCGCCTGATCCGCGTGCTGTCGCTGGTCAGTCCGCGCGAAAAATTCCGTTCACGCCTGCTGTCGACGTTCGCCGAATTTGCCACCCGCAAGATGCGCGAGATGGCGAGCCATCAATGAAGCAGTTTCTGGTCGTGCCGCACACGAACCACGATGAATGATGAGGGATGAACAGGAACTCATCGGCTGGTTTCGCGCATTGAGCGCTGAACGGCGGGCTTTGTTGCTCGAGTTTGCTGAATTTCTCGCGCAGCGCGCCGTTGCCGCGGAGCCGCCCGCTCCGGCACCGGTGCCGGCGCGCCGCCCGGCGAACGAAACGGTGGTGAAAGCGATCCAGCGCCTCACGCGGACTTATCCGATGCTCGACCGGCGCAAACTGCTGGCCGAGACTGCGCGTTGCGTCGAGCAGCACGTGATCCATGGCCGCGATGCGGCAGAGGTGATAACGGAGATCGAGATCATTTTTGCGCAGCACTACGAACGGCACCAAGGCCGGTAGCATGCCGCGCCCGATCAAAGCCACGATCGATCTCTCGGCGCTGCGCCACAATCTTGCGGTGGTGAGGCGCCACGCGCCGCGTGCGGCGGTGTTCGCGGTGATCAAGGCCGATGCTTACGGCCACGGCGTGATGCGCGCAGCGCGCGCGCTGGCGGGCGCCGAAGGTTACGCGCTGCTCGAGCTCGATGCAGCGGTGCGTCTGCGCGAGGCTGGCTGCATGCAGCGCATCGCGCTGCTCGAGGGCGCGTTCACCACGCGCGATCTGGCGGTCGCAGCCGAGCACCGGCTCGCGATTGCGATCCACAGCCACGAACAGGTTCGCATGCTCGAAGCCGCGCCGGCCGACGCACGCTTCGATGTTCTGCTCAAGATCAATACCGGCATGAACCGGCTCGGCTTCACACCGGCCGAATTCGCCGCCGTGTTTGACCGCCTGCACCGGCATCCGCGCGTAGCGCAACTCACGCTGATGACGCATTTTGCCAATGCCGACGACGCGCGCGGGGTCATCTGGCAGCTGGAGTGCCTGGAGCGGCTTGTCCTGGGGAGCGCTCTGCCGCGCTGCCTCGCGAACTCGGCGGCGATACTGCGTTATCCCGAGACCCACGCCGACTGGGTGCGTCCCGGCGTCATGCTCTACGGTTGCTCGCCTTTTGCCGATGTGTCCGCCGCCACGCTCGGCCTGCGGCCGGTAATGACGCTTGCGAGCGAACTCATCGCCGTGCGGGAACTGCAGCCCGGGGAGCGCATCGGCTACGGCGGCGTGTTCGAAGCAGCGCACCCGACGCGCGTTGGCATCGTCGCCTGCGGTTACGCCGACGGGTATCCGCGCCATGCGCCGACGGGCACGCCCATTGTGGTGGGCGGACAGCGCACGCGCACGCTCGGCCGGGTGTCGATGGACATGCTTTGCGCCGATCTGAGTGCCATCCCCTCGGCACACGTCGGGACGCCAGTCACCTTGTGGGGCGCAGGGTTATCTGCCGACGAGGTCGCGGCTGCCGCCGGGACCGTGAGCTATGAATTGCTGTGCGCGCTGGCGCCGCGCGTGCCGGTAACCGAGGTGTGAATCCACTCAATCCGATGCTGAAAATTGTAACCTGCCGGTGTATTATCGTGACATGGCAACCCACCCCCTGATCGACGAACATCAGCTGCACTCTGCGGTCCATCCGCACCGCGACTGGCCGTTCAGGCGCTCGACGGCGATGCGGTATGGAGCCGCTGTGCTCGCGGTGACGATGGCGTTAGCGATTCGCTACCTGATTTATGGCGATTTGCAGCATCGACTGGTATTCACGTTTTTCGTGCCGGCGGCGATATTCGCAGTGTGGTACGGCGGAATGGGTCCGGGGATATTCGCGACAGTGCTGGGGCTGTTGGCCGGCGACTACTTTTTTCTGAATTCGCGTCTTGCGTTTTGGCCGCTCCATATCAGGGAATCCCTGGCGGTCGGTGCCTACGCGGTTACCACCTTGCTGTGCGTCATCCTGTGCGAGAGACTGCATGCCATGGTGCGCCAGTTCGAGCAGGCGCTCGAACAGGAGCGGCACCATTTGGCGGGCAAGCTGGGGGCGGCGGCCAGGGCATTCATCGAGGCTCTCGATCATCACCCTTCGCCGGCCGGCCACCACGCGCCAGTCAGCTGGCCGTTTCAGCGCCCGGTGACGGCGCGTTACGGCGTGGCGATAGGCATGGTGATCATCGCGTTCGTGCTGCGATACTGGCTGTTCGGCACGCAGGATCACCGGTTTCCGTTTATTTTTTTCGTTCCGGCGGCGATGATTGCCACGTGGTACGGGGGAATGGCGCCGGGCCTGCTCGCCACGGCCGCGGGACTGCTGCTGGGTGATTATTTCTTCCTGTCCAGCCACGAGGCGCTGGGCCCGGTGCGTGAAATCGAGCGCGTCTCGATAGGCATGTATGCGGTGACCACCATGCTTTGCGTGATGCTGTTCGAGGATCTGCACAACCGCATCCGGCGCCTCGAGCACGCGCTGGAGCGCGCGCGCCATCATCGCCAGTTGTCGCACCGGGATAGCTCCACGTCCGGCTCGCCCGCGGTTACGCCGTTTCCGCATTAACCGCGCGCGCCGGCGACACCACCGCGCGCCGCGCCCGCATGGCAAAATCAAAATCGATTTACGCCTGCACCGAGTGCGGCGGCCAGGCCGTCAAGTGGCAAGGCCAATGCCCGCACTGCACCGCGTGGAATACGCTGGTCGAGACTATCGCCGAAACGGCGGCGGTGAGCCGCTTCAGCGCGGTGGCGAGCAGCGGCAAGCTGCAGCGCCTGAACGACGTCGAAGCGCGCGAAGACAGCCGGCTGCCGACCGGCATCACCGAATTCGACCGCGTGCTCGGCGGCGGGCTGATGCACGGCGCGGTGGTGCTGATCGGCGGCGACCCCGGCATCGGCAAGTCGACGCTGCTGCTGCAGGCGCTGTGCACGATGGGTGGCGGCCACAAGGCGATCTATGTCAGCGGCGAGGAATCTGCGCAGCAGATCGCGCTGCGCGCGCGGCGCCTTGCGCTCGACGCCTCCGCGGTGCAGCTGCTGGCGGAAATCAATCTGGAAAAAATCCAGGCGCTGCTGCAATCCGAGAAACCGGTGGTCGCAGTGATCGACTCGATCCAGACCGTCTATTCGGAGGCGCTGCAGTCGGCGCCGGGATCGGTGGCGCAGGTGCGCGAGTGCGCGGCGCAGCTCACGCGGCTGGCGAAGTCCAGCGGCACCACGATGATCCTGGTCGGCCACGTGACCAAGGAAGGCGCGCTCGCCGGGCCGCGCGTGCTCGAGCACATCGTCGATACCGTGCTCTACTTCGAGGGCGACACGCATTCGAGCTTTCGGCTCATCCGCGCGTGCAAGAACCGCTTCGGCGCCGTCAACGAACTCGGCGTGTTCGCGATGACGGAGAAGGGACTGAAAGGCGTGTCGAACCCGTCGGCGCTGTTTCTGTCGCAGCACGCCGAACAGGTCGCGGGCTCGTGCGTGATGGTCACTCAGGAGGGCACGCGGCCGCTGCTGGTCGAGATCCAGGCGCTGGTCGATGAGGCGCACGCGGCGAATCCGCGCCGGCTCGGGGTCGGACTCGAGCAGAACCGGCTGGCGTTGCTGCTCGCAGTGCTGCACCGCCATGCCGGCATCGCGTGCTTCGACCAGGACGTGTTCATCAACGCGGTCGGCGGCATGAAGATCGTAGAACCCGCCGCCGATCTGGCGGTGCTGATGGCGATCGTGTCGTCGCTCACCAACCGGCCGCTGCCGGCCAAGCTGGTCGTGTTCGGTGAAGTTGGACTGGCGGGCGAAGTGCGGCCGGTGCAGCGCGGCCAGGAGCGGCTGAGGGAAGCCGCCAAGCTCGGTTTCACCCACGCCCTGATTCCGGACGCCAACAAACCCAGGCAGCCGATCCCGGGTCTGCAGGTGATTGCGGTGCGGCGCGTCGCGGATGCCGTGGCGCGCATGCGCGACGGTTTCACCGCCTAGCCTAGACTGGCGGTTGCCTGGCGGGATTTATCCTTGTAGATTCGCGATACGGAGGAGAAGCGTGGCGCACGTCAGTCCATACAACGTCGGTCTCGACAAGAACGCTGCGAATTACACGCCGCTGTCGCCTTTGTCGCTGCTCGCGCGCACCGCTTACGTCTATCCGCAGCGCCCGGCCGTAATTCATGGCGACTGGCAGTTGACCTGGTCGGAGGTCTACACGCGCTGCCGGCGCCTGGGTTCGGCGCTGCAACGGCGCGGGATCGGCCGTGGTGACACCGTCGCGGCGATGCTGCCGAACATTCCGGCGATGTACGAAGCGCATTTCGGCGTCGCGATGGCAGGCGCGGTGCTTAACACGCTTAACACGCGGCTCGATGCCGAGGCGATAGCATTCATGCTCGAGCATGGCGGCGCCAAGGTGCTGATCACGGACCGCGAATTCTCGGACACCATCGAGAAGGCGCTGCGGCTCATCGCCCGCCGCCCGCTCGTAATCGACGTCGACGATCCGGCCTACAGCGGCGGCAGGCGGCTCGGCGAGATGGACTATGAGGAATTCATCAAGCAGGGCGAGCCTGACTTCGAATGGCACCTGCCCGGCGACGAGTGGGACGCGATATCGCTCAATTACACTTCCGGCACCACCGGCAACCCGAAAGGCGTCGTCTATCATCATCGCGGCGCCTATCTCAACGCGGTCAGCAACATCCTGAGCTGGGGCATGCCGCCGCATGCCGTTTACCTGTGGACCCTGCCGATGTTTCACTGCAACGGCTGGTGTTTTCCGTGGACGATGGCCGCGAATGCCGGCACCAACGTCTGCCTGCGCCGCGTCGACGCGAAAATGATTTTCCACCTGATTCGCGAGCATCGCGTCACCCACTACTGCGGCGCACCGATCGTGCATCTCGCGCTGATCAATGCTCCCGACGCGTGGAAGCAGGGACTCAACCATACCGTGAACGGCCTGGTGGCGGGCGCAGCACCGCCGGGCGCGCTGATCGAAGGCATGCAGAAGCTGGGCTTCAATATCACGCACGTCTACGGTCTCACCGAAACCTACGGGCCTGCCGCGGTGTGCGCCAAGCACCCGGAGTGGGACGAACTGCCGCTCGCGGAGCAGGTGCGGTTGAACGGCCGCCAGGGCGTGTCGTATCACCTGCAGCAGGCCATGACGGTGATGGACCCGGCGACCATGGAGCCGGTGCCGTGGGACGGGGAGACCATGGGCGAGATCATGTTCCGCGGCAATATTACGATGAAGGGCTACCTCAAGAACCCCACGGCGACCGGGGAAGCGTTTGCCGGCAGCTGGTTTCACAGCGGCGACCTGGCGGTGATGCAGCAAGACGGTTACGTCAAGATCAAGGACCGCGCGAAGGACGTCATCATTTCCGGCGGCGAGAACATTTCCTCGCTGGAAGTCGAGGACGTGCTGTATCGCCATCCGGCGGTGATGGCGGCGGCGGTGGTTGCCAGGCCCGACGCGAGGTGGGGCGAGACGCCGTGCGCATTCGTCGAGCTGAAATCCGGCGCCGCTCCGACCGAGCAGGAGATCATCGAGTTCTGCCGCGGCCACCTGGCGCATTTCAAGGCGCCGAAGACGGTGATTTTCGGGCCACTGCCCAAGACCTCGACCGGCAAGATCCAGAAATTCATCCTGCGCGAGCAGGCAAAGTCGGCCTCGGCGATCGATTCCTAGATCGAAAAAACGGTTGCATGTATTGGTATGAGCAGCGACAGCGAATACATACTCGAAACGAAAGACCTGACGAAGGAGTTCAAGGGCTTCGTCGCGGTCAATGACGTGAGCCTGAAAGTCAGGCGCGGCGCGATCCACGCGCTGATCGGTCCCAACGGCGCGGGCAAGACCACTTGTTTCAATCTGCTCACCAAGTTCCTCGAGCCGACCCGCGGCAGCATCCATTTCAACGGCGCCGAGATCACCGGTGACAAGCCGGCGCAGATCGCGCGCCGCGGCATCATCCGCTCGTTTCAGATTTCCGCGGTGTTTCCGCACCTGACGGTGCTTGAGAACGTGCGCATCGGGCTGCAGCGCAAGCTCGGCACGTCGTTTCATTTCTGGAAGTCGGAGCGCACGCTCGATCGACTCAACGCGCGCGCGCTGGAGCTGCTTGAGGCGGTCGACCTGGTTTCGTTTGCCGATACCGTCACCGTCGAGCTGCCGTACGGCCGCAAGCGCGCGCTCGAGATCGCCACCACGCTCGCGCTTGACCCCGAGTTGATGCTGCTCGATGAGCCGACCGCGGGCATGGGCCACGAGGACGTGGGCCGCGTGGTCGAGCTGATCCGGAAAGTGGCGGCGGGCCGCACCATCATGATGGTCGAGCACAACCTCAACGTAGTGGCCGACCTGTCGCACACCATCACGGTGCTCGCACGCGGCGCGATACTTGCCGAGGGGCCATACGCGGAGGTCTCCAAGAATCCGCAGGTGCTGGAAGCTTACGTCGGAACCGTGGATCCCGCAGCCGCCCATGACTAGCGCCTTCCAGCCCGACGTCGAATACCTGCGCGTGACCGACCTGCACGCGTTCTATGGCGAATCACATATCCTGCACGGCGTCGATTTCACGGTAAACCGCGGCGAGGTGGTGACGCTGCTCGGCCGCAACGGCGCCGGCCGTACCACCACGCTGCGCGCGATTCTGGGTCTCACCGGCAGGCGCTCGGGCTCGATCATGGTCAACGGCCGCGAGGCCATCGCCATGCCTACGCATCGTATCGCGCATCTCGGCATCGGCTACTGTCCCGAAGAGCGCGGGATTTTCGCCAGCTTGTCGGCCGAGGAGAACCTGCTGCTGCCGCCGGCGGTCGCGAGCGGCGGCATGAGCATCGACGAAATCTATGCGATGTTTCCGAATTTGCAGGAGCGCCGCGCGAGCCCCGGCATGCGGCTGTCGGGCGGCGAGCAGCAGATGCTCGCGATCGCGCGCATCCTGCGCACCGGCGCCAAGCTGCTGCTGCTGGATGAAATCAGCGAAGGCCTTGCACCCGTGATCGTGCAGGCTCTCGGGCACATGATCCGCACCCTCAAGGAGCGCGGCTACACCATCATCATGGTCGAGCAGAACTTTCGCTTCGCGGCGCCGCTCGCCGACCGCCACTACGTGATCGAACACGGCCGTATCGTCGAAACGGTTACAATGGCAGAGCTCGATTCGAAAATGGACAAGCTGCATGTTTTGCTGGGAGTCTAGTCGATGTCATACCACGGAGGCACTTTTATGAAATGCAAATTGTTGTCAGTTCTGGTCGGCGCAGCGTTGGCAGTGGCGCCGGCTGTCGTGTTCGCGCAAGCAAAAAAAGACGCGCCCAAAGCTGAAGCAAAGGCTGCCGGAGCGGTCAAGCTCTCGGACGGCAAAGTGAAGATCGGGGTCCTCACCGATTTGTCCGGGCTGTATTCGGATCTGTCGGGCGCGGGCGCGGTGCTCGCCGTGAAGATGGCGATCGAGGATTTCCAGGCGATGGAAAAAGGCAAAAGTTTCCCGATCGAGCTGGTGTCGGCCGACCACCAGAACAAGGGCGACGTGGCATCGAACAAGGCGCGCGAATGGTTCGAGCGCGACCAGGTCGACATGATCACCGATCTCGTCACGACCTCCACCGCGCTCGCGGTGATGCCGGTGGCGAAGGAAAAGAACCGCATCACCATCGTCAACGGGGCGGCGTCGACGCCGATCACCAGCAGCAAGCAGTGCACCGACACCAACGTGCACTATACGTACGATACTTACGCGCTCGCCAACGGCACCGGCAAGGCAGTGGTCAAGCAGGGCGGCGACACCTGGTTCTTCCTGACCGCCGATTACGCGTTCGGCCACTCGCTGGAGAAGGACACTACCGCGACCGTGCTCGCCAACGGCGGCAAGGTGCTGGGCTCGGTGCGCCATCCATTCCCGGCCACCGATTTGTCGTCGTTTCTGTTGAAAGCCCAGGCTTCGGGCGCCAAGGTGATCGGGCTTGCCAATGCCGGCACCGATACCACCAACTCGATCAAGCAGGCGGCCGAATTCGGCATCACGCCCAAGCAATCGCTGGCCGGGCTGCTGATGTTCATTACGGACGTGCACAGCCTCGGCCTCAAGGCTACGCAGGGCATGTATCTGACCGAAGGTTTTTATTGGGATTTCAACGCTGAGACCCGCGCCTGGTCGAAGCGCTTCTTCGAAAAGCACAAGCGGATGCCGACCATGGCGCAGGCCGGGGATTACTCTTCGACCATGCACTATCTGAAGGCGGTGAAAGCGGCGGGCACCGACGAAGCGAAAGCGGTGATGCGCAAAATGAAGGACACGCCGATCAACGATTTCTTCGCCAAGAACGGCAAGATCCGCGAGGACGGCCGTCACGTGCACGACTTCTATCTGCTGCAGGTCAAGAAGCCGGAAGAATCGAAATATCCGTGGGACTACTACCACGTGCGCCAGGTGATTCCGGCTGCCGAAGCGGTCATGCCGGTCGCGCAAAGCGAGTGCCCGCTGGTTAAGAAGTAGATTACTGTTAAACGATGTTTGAGCTGCTGGGGATCACCCCGCAGGCGCTGTACAGCCAGCTGCTGGTCGGGCTGATCAACGGCTCGTTTTACGCCATGCTGAGCCTCGGCCTGGCGGTGATTTTCGGCATGCTCAACATCATCAACTTCTCGCATGGCGCGCAGTACATGATGGGCGCGTTCATTGCGTGGATCGGGCTCACGCAGTTGGGGCCGTGGCTCGGCAATCCGCAGTTCCAGCTCAATTACTGGGTGGTGCTGTTGCTCGCGCCGCTGCTGGTGGGCGCATTCGGGATTGTCATCGAGCGCACCATGCTGTCGCGGCTCTACAAGCTTGACCATCTCTACGGGCTGCTGCTCACGTTTGGCCTCGCGTTGATCATCGAGGGCCTGTTTCGCTATGCGTACGGCGTGTCCGGCCAGCAGTACGAAATTCCGGAGTTGTTGCAGGGCGCGATCAATCTCGGTTTCATGTTTCTGCCCAAGTACCGCGCGTGGGTGATCATCGCTTCGCTCGCCGTGTGTTTTGCGACGTGGTACGTGATCGAGCGCACCAAGCTGGGATCGTATCTGCGCGCCGGCACCGAGAACCCGCGGCTGGTGCAGGCGTTCGGCGTCAACGTGCCGCTGATGATCACGCTTACCTACGGTTTCGGCGTCGCGCTCGCGGCGTTTGCCGGCGTGCTCGCCGCGCCGATCTTTACCGTGGGCCCGCTGATGGGCGCCGATCTGATCATCGTCGTCTTCGCGGTGGTGGTGATCGGCGGCATGGGATCGATCCTGGGTTCCATCATCACCGGGCTCGCGCTCGGCCTGGTGGAGGGACTGACCAAGGTGTTTTATCCGGAAGGTTCAGCGGTGGTGGTCTTCGTGATCATGGTGATCGTGCTGCTGGTCAGGCCCGCCGGCTTGTTCGGACGCGAGAAATGAACCGGACCACGCTCGGTTTCATTTTGCTCGTGGTCGGCGGTGCCATCGCACCGCTGCTCGGCGTCTATCCGACTTTCCTGATGAAATGCTGGTGTTTCGCCCTGTTTGCGTGCGCGTTCAACCTGTTGCTCGGCTACACCGGGCTGCTGTCGTTCGGCCACGCGGCGTTTTTCGGCGCCGCCGGCTATATCGCCGGCCACTCGATCAAGGTGTGGGGCTGGTCGCCCGAGGCCGGCATTCTCGCCGGCGCCGCATTCGCGGCGGTATTGGGCTGGGTATTCGGCAGTCTCGCCATCCGCCGCGCGGGAATTTATTTCGCCATGATCACGCTCGCGCTGGCGCAGATGATTTACTTTGTCTGGCTGCAGATGAAATTCACCGGCGGCGAGGACGGCTTGCAGGGCGTGCCGCGCGGCATGCTGATCGGCATCATCGACCTCACCGACAGCATGAATCTCTATTACGTGGTGTTCGCGATTTTTCTGTTCGGTTTTTTCCTCATCTACCGCACCATCCACTCGCCGTTCGGCCAGGTGCTGAAGTCGATCCGGGAGAACGAGCCGCGCGCGATATCGCTCGGCTACGATGTGGCCAAATACAAGCTCGTTGCATTCGTGCTGTCCGCCGCGCTGTCGGGACTCGCCGGCGCGACCAAGACCGTCGTATTTCAGCTGGCGTCGCTGACCGATGCGCACTGGCACACCTCGGGCGAGGTGGTCCTGATGACGCTGCTCGGCGGACTTGGTACGGTGTTCGGGCCGGTGGTGGGTGCATTTCTGATCGTGGGGCTGCAAAACCAGCTCGCCGACAAAGTCGGCTCCTGGGTGCAGGTGATCATGGGCGTCATGTTTGTCGTGTGCGTGCTCGCATTCCGCCGCGGCATCGTTGGCGAGCTGGTAGCGCTCGCGCGCAAAATGGGCGTGAGCAGGGTCTGACCACAGCAGCATTTGGTGGATCGATATGCCGTTGCACTGACGATCATAGGGTTTTGCAGGGCTGCGCGACTCTTGCAAAACGGCTGTCAGTGGTGAAACATCCAGGCTAATCCGGTAAAATTCCGGTTTTTCCGCGGTAAATCCCATGGGAGGTGCAGGAATGAAGGTTTTGGTGGCAATCAAGCGCGTGGTCGATCC
>Ga0102851_10000708_pt1 | contig 17583 bp, 11 predicted proteins | sample Mud3Dept3metaG_FD_79558 | JGI IMG/M metagenome (GOLD analysis project Ga0102851, IMG submission 79558) | Freshwater wetland microbial communities from Ohio, USA, analyzing the effect of biotic and abiotic controls - Mud 3 Core 4 Depth 3... | ecosystem: Environmental > Aquatic > Freshwater >... | reverse complement strand
TGAAGCCCTTCTTTTCCAGCGCCTGCCGAATCATTGCCGATATCTTCATGCGCAGCCTCCTCAACGATGAATAAGACCGCACCTGCCCAGATGGGGGCAGACTATCCCATGATCCTCATCCCCCGCATCACGTACTGGACGCCCAATGCTATCGTAACGAAGGCGGCAGCCCAGTACGCGCCGCGCAGGAACTCCAGTTTGATGCCATATGCGACCAGGACCAGGGTCAGCGTGACGACCAAAAACTGCAGGAAGGTCGTGGCCTTCCCCAGAAGCGAAGGTCGGATGGCAAGAGTGTGCTTGGTGAAATAGATCACCAGACTTCCCAGAACAAGGATGATGTCCCTGCTGACGACGATGATCACCAGCCAGACCGGGAGCTTTGCCAGGATCGCGAGCGTAACGAACGATGAAACGATCAGCAGTTTGTCCGCCATGGGATCGAGGAACGCCCCCAGTTCCGTCTTGCTGTTGGTGAGCCGGGCGATCAGGCCGTCAAGTGCGTCGGTCAGGCATGCCGCGACGAAGACGATGAGGGCCGGACGGTAGTATCCGTAGATCATAAGATCGATGAAGAACGGGATCAGGACCACGCGGACCAGCGTTATGAGGTTCGGAAGATTCATAGGAGCACCGGCAATACAAAGCAAGGACCATTTTTTATGTTTCTGGAACTAGTATAAACATCTTTATTTGGGATGTCAACCTTTTTCTTTTTGTTTTCTGTGTTTTACCGGTCGTGATCGGCGAGATAGAGCACGGGGGAAGGCTTACATTCTTTGAGGAGCGGACAGAAATGAACTGGAGCCGGCGGTCAGGATTGAACTGACGACCTGCTGATTACGAATCAGCTGCTCTACCACTGAGCTACGCCGGCGCTAGGAAAGGCAGGATGGCCGAAAAAGACTGTAGTTTATACAACATTCCCTCTTTCGCTGTCAAGGGATTCTTTCGTGTGCATGCTAAGGAAGATACAAGCAGGCTCATCGCCTGCCGCGTATCTGAACACTATTCCCTATTGCTATAAACACGGATGAAACGCCCCTGTTCTTCGGAGGCGCTAAAATGATATCAATTCACCTTCATGGATATGAACGCCGTCATCACGGTCCCGTCGTCGTGCGCCTGAGTCCGATAGGTGCCGATGTTCGGATTGCGCCTGCCCAGACTGCTGACACATTGGTATTGATGAAACTGGGCTTGTATTAATTATGACATCCCGTAACGGCTGAGGTCGTGCAATTGTCGTTCCTGTTCGGGCCATACGCTCCAGCCGCGGGCAGCACCGTGCTGGCATCGATGAGACCCGTCCCCTGCCCCATTGCCTCGTAGGCATTTCCCCATCCGGACTCCAGACTCCCGTCACCCCGAAGAACGACGAGAGCCTTTCTCTTCCATCCATGCGCGGTACGCGTATGACAGTTCACGCAGCGGTAGGCAAGAGGATTCGCTATCGTTGTACTTGGCGAAGAGCGGAAAGCATGCTGATTATGCAAGTTCAGGTTCGCAGCGGTCCGGAAGCCGGTGTTCGTGCTGGTGGATCCGTTCGATGCGGTGTTGTATATCGCCGTGCTATGGCACTTGAAGCACAGGTCGCCGTTCGACTGCTGCTGCGCGGCACCTCCATTGGCCGGCCCGTATGTCGCACCGTTCGGCGGCCGGACCATCAGTCCCGTATTGACCGATCCATGGGGTCCCTGCGGCTGGGGCGAGATGCTGTTGTTCCCGTGGCAATCGGAGCAGAACATGAGGCTGTTATCGTTAAAACCGCTTCCCCCGGTCCACTGCGTGGGTGAAAATCGCGCAGCATTTAACGCTGCGACCGGATGGTAGCTTGCATTGTAGATGTTGAACTCCTTCGCCTGGTCAGTCATGCTGGCAGGAATGGACCCACCCCAGGAAGAGTGGCATTTCAGGCAGATCTCGTATTCATACGAGACGCCTCCGGTCAGTTCGACCACGCCGAGCGGCTGAATATAGGTAAAGTTGCTGGCGAGAAAGGTCGCATTCCACCCCCCCACGGGCCAGCTCACGGCAACTCCGCCGGCACCATAAATGGAATAGGTTGAAATGACCGTGTTGGTACCGTTGGTGTGCAGGAGCTTCCCGGCGGAATGGGTGTTATGGCAGTCATCGCACTCCACATGCCAGCCGCTTCCCGGCTCGCTGGTCGTCCAGCTCAGCACTCCTGACCGTCCTTCCGTTGCGTTATGGAGTCCCGTGGAGGTATCCACGTGGTGGGCCGACGATTTGTTCACCTCGGTGAAGATGTTCTTTGTCGAGGACGCCAGCGATCCGTGGCAAACGCTTACGGTCTGCCCCCAGCGATTCGGGTTGTTGTAGCAGGACTGTTCCTCTTTGTAGGACAGAAGATATTTGCCCGCCCCGGGATTCGGGCTGTTGCTGCCGATCGTGACGCCGGACTTGTGTGGATAATGGCATACCATGCATTTTACGGTCTCCACGGAGCCGCCGAGGGTCGCCGGGATGCCGCCTGTGGGAGGTGAAAAGGCCGTGGAGTAAGTCGTATTTGAATGGACGCTTTCATTCGCAAGCAATGATGCGTACCCCTGCTTGGTATGGCAGCTGAGACAGAGCTTCGATCCCACGTTGTCGTCGATCAGGAACTTCCCGTAGGTGTTGTCATGAGCATCGTGGCAGGACGTGCATTCGATATAATTGCCGTCGGCGGTGGTGGGCAATATCCTGTTTCCGGATGCGTAGTACAGCCGGACCTTCGAGCCGGATATGGATTTGAGCTCCTGGTCGACATGCGCCGCGTCCCTGTGCTTGACCGCCACCGGATGGTCGTCACGGAGGTCCACACCGATGTAGCCCATGGCGGTCGACGGGATCCTTCCCTGTGCGTCGGTCCCGGTCATGGCGATGTTCCCGCTCTGGCCGGAAGGCAGGTTCACCAGGCTGCCCAGCGCGATGGTCCCATCGTGGCAGGACATGCAGATGCGGGTCTTTGCGTGCACCGCGTATCCCGGCGCAGACCCGCTCACGGGGCTTTCCGGAGTGATGTTCAGTGCGTTCAGCACGTCGCTGGCATAGACGGTATAGGGCCCCGTCGGGTCCGCTTTGTTCCAGAGCGGCGCGTCGGATCTTGCGCTGTGAGGGGTATGGCAGAAGACGCAGACCTCCGTGGTCCCCCCGGAGCCTGTCAGACGGGACTGAATGGACCTTGTCCCCGTGCTCGAAAGGTCATGCCGTGTACCGATGACCGTCGCCGCGCCGGCGACGAATGCGGCGCTCAGCACAAAGGTCATCGCGAGAATACCGATCAAGGATCGTCTCATGCCACACCTCTCACTGAACAGGAACAGAATGCATGCGGCTCCGATTGTTCATTCCGCTCCGTCACGTCCTCTCGAGGAGGAAAGGTTTCGTCAGGATGCTGGAGGGAGCCCACCATCACTGCTGTTTGAGATATTGGAACAGCTGAATCCGATAATTGTAGCTGTCCGCAACAACCAGCCGGTCCCGCTTGTCGATGAACAGGCCTGCCGGGAGATTGAACTGTCCTGGCTCGATGCCAAGCCTGCCGAAGATGAGCAGGAGCCTTCCCTGACGGTCAAAGACCTGGATGCTGTTCCTGAGGCTGTCCGATACCCAGATGTGCCCTTCGCTGTCCACCGCGATGCCCTTGGGTTTCATGAAGTCGCTGATGCTCGTGCCGTTCCCGCCGAACTGGGAGAGGAATTTTCCGTTCTTGTCGAAGATCTGAACGCGAAAGTTCAGCGCATCCAGCACATAAACGTCCCCAGCTTTGTCAAGGGCGATGTGGGTCGGGAAATTGAACTCGCCTTCACCGGGGCCGTTGGCACCAAAGGAAGAGAGTTTCTTTCCCTCCAGGTCGAACAGGTCGACCCGGTGTCCGCCGGTGTCGACCACGTAAAGGATCTTGTCCTTCTTGTTGATCGCAATGCCCGACGGCCGCACCAGGGAATCGTCGCCGATGACACGGCTGTTCTTGATGCCGGTGAAGGAGTCCTTGAACACGAACACGCGGCGCAGAGCGGAATCGGAGACATAGACCAGACCCTCTCCATCGAGAGCGATGCCGATCGGCGATGACAGGGTGCCGAGCTGCGTCTTGTAGAAATTGCTGTACTTCTTCTTCTCGAAATTGAAGTAATGCACCATGCCCCCGCCCCAGTCGGCAATGTACACCTTGCCCTCGCCATCCGAAACGACCCCGTGAGGGACCAGGATGCGGTCAGCACTATCCGCGCCTGCGATGAATTCCCACAGTCGTGCAAAGAATCCTTTCTTGATGCCCAGGTCCTGCGGTGTTATGACGGTCGTGATGTGCTGAACACGGGGTTGCTCAGGCGGCAACGGCCATATCCAGGGAACTGAGGACGGATTCTCGGGAGATGCAGATACGCTCTGAACTGCGGTAACCGGCAGGGCAAAAGCAAGGACGATAAGCAGGTTGCGTATTGATGCGCAGAGGAATGTCATAAGAACTCTGCACCTTTTATAGCATTCTCTCCCCCTCGCTGTCAACTTATAACGGTATTCTGGCTCTGCGGGGAAGCTCCCTCGGCGCGGGATTTCGGGCGCGGATGATTTGGATGCTCCATGACCCGGTCAATGGCCTCGGAAACAGCGGTCTCGACCATGACCCAGGGCGAACCGAAATCCTTGCCGTCGGCGTGCTCAACGATATAATGAGGAGGCAGATAATTTAAGGCAATGGCAGCGATATCGCTCATGCAGCGGGTGCAGGAACAGGTGCCCTGGTACCGCTCGGTCAGGAATTTATCCATGACAGCGATGACCCTCTCGTAGTTCGCATTGACAACGGTGCAGTTGATATCGCTCACAATGAAATCCTTTTTTACAAATTAATACACTAAATTTAGTGCAATTATGGTACCACAGGCTCTGCAATAATATGATCTTTATTTTCATAGAGTTAAATGGCTTTTTGATCACCTGCTTGTCATGCTTTTGAGCATTTGCGAGCATGCTGAGCGAAATCCATCACATATGTATCTCAGTAATAGCATATCCTGAATTGGGACCGAGTATATAATTAGTTGTTTTTATTGAATACGTGGGATATACTTCCGATCATGAAAACCAAGCCTGGTAATCTGAGATTGTTTATCATTGATGGCAATTCCTACATCTACCGGGCATTCTATGCGATTCGCAATCTCTCGACTTCCTCCGGACTTCCCTCCAATGCGGTACTTGGATTTGCGAATATGCTGATGAAAGTCATCAAGGAAAAGGCGCCGGACCGTCTCGCTATAGCCTTTGATCCCAAGGGCCCGACGCGGCGCCATAAGGAATTCAAGGACTATAAGGCTCATCGGCCGCCGATGCCGAGAGATCTCGTTCCCCAGATCCCCTACATCCATAGCCTTGTACAGGCGTTCCGCATTCCCGTCTTCATCCAGGAAGGTCAGGAGGCCGATGATGTCATCGCCACACTGGCCTCCCGGGCCAGCGGGGCCGGAATGGAAGTGGTCATCGTTACCGGTGACAAGGACCTTCTCCAGCTTGTGGGACCGGGGATATCGGTCTATGATTCGCTGAAGGACAGGACCTATGGTCCGCCGGAGGTCGAGGAGCGGTTCGGGGTCCCCCCGGAGCGGGTCGTGGAGATCCTCGGCCTCATGGGCGATGCGTCGGACAATATCCCTGGCGTTCCCGGCATCGGGGAGAAGACGGCCCAGGCGCTCATCAAGGAATTTGGAACGATAGAGAATGTTCTGGCCCATGCGCACCAGATCACCAGGCCAAAACTGAGACAGTCGCTCCTGGAACACGCTGATCTGGCCCGTCTCAGCCGTGATCTCGCAGTGCTGCAGCGGGACCTCCCGCTCGCCGTTGATTTTGACCAGCTTATACCAAAGGAGCCGGATGCCCCCGCCCTCCTCTCGCTCCTCAGGGAACTCGAGTTCACGTCTCTGCTGAAATATGTTTCTCCACTCCCGGACAGGGAGGCCACCTACCGGACGGTCCTGACCTCCGATGATCTCGAAGAACTGCTCAAGACGATCCAGCGGGCGCCTGAGCTGTCCCTTGACACCGAGACCACCTCTCCCGATCCCATGCGAGCGGACCTTGTGGGGATCTCGTTCTCAACTGAACCCTACGCCGCCTATTACCTCCCCCTTGCACATACCTATGCGGGCGCCCCTGCGCAGTTGCCTCGTGATGCAGCACTTGAGCGTATCAGGACTGTCCTCGAGGATCCTTCCATCCGAAAGATCGGCCAGAACTTGAAATACGATGTTCTGGTGCTGAAGCACATAGGAATCGAGGTCCGCGGGATATCCTTCGACACCATGATCGCGTCCTATCTCCTCAATCCGTCAAAAACGTCTCATGGCCTCGCCGCCTCGGCGCTCGAATATTTGAACTATAAGACCATCACCTATGGCGAGGTCACCGGGGCCGGGAAAAAGCAGATCGGATTCAACGAGGTGGACATCGCGACTGCGACGCAGTACTCCGGGGAGGATGCGGATATCGCACTGCGCCTGAAGCGGGTCCTCGAGCCGAAGCTCAGGGAGCAGGGCCTTGACAGTCTGTTCGCTGATGTGGAAATGAAGCTCCTCGGCGTCCTTGCAGAGATGGAATTCATTGGCGTCAAGATCGACGCCGGCCTTCTGCAGGACATGTCGCGGAACCTCGAGCGGGAAACAGCGAAGATCGTGACGTCCATTTACGAGCTTGCCGGCACGGAATTCAACATCAATTCACCCAAGCAGCTGGCAGACATTCTGTTCGTCAGGCTCCGGCTCACTCCCGTAAAAAAGACCAAAACGGGATTTTCCACGGACGTTGACGTGCTGGAAGAGCTCTCCTCCGCACATCCTCTCCCCGCGGAGATCCTGAAATACCGCACCCTTGCGAAGCTGAAATCCACCTATGTCGACGCATTGCCCGCCATGATCAATCCCCGGACCGGACGGCTTCATACTTCCCTGAACCAGACCGTCACTGCCACGGGGAGGCTTTCCTCCAGCGAACCGAACCTCCAGAACATTCCGATCCGCACCGAGATCGGCAGGGAGATCCGGAAGGCCTTCATCGCCGAGCAGGGCAGCAGCCTATTGTCCGCTGATTATTCTCAGATCGAGCTCCGGGTGCTCGCACATCTGTGCGGCGACGAGAACCTGATCAGTACCTTCGTGGAGGACCTGGATATCCATACGCGGACGGCATCGGAGATCTTCGGCCTCCCCCCCGAGGAGATATCGCCGGAGATGCGGCGAAAGGCTAAGGCCGTGAACTTCGGGATCATCTACGGGATCTCCGCCTTCGGCCTGGCCCAGGATGTCGGGGTGTCAAATGCCGAGGCCAAGCGGTACATCGAGCAGTACTTTGCCCGCTACCCCAAGGTCCGCGCCTTCATCACGGCGACCATCGAGCAGGCACGGACAATGGGATACGTGACCACCCTCCTGGGAAGGAAACGGTATATTCCCGAACTTGCCGCATCGGCGGCTCCCGTGCGGAACTTCGGGGAGCGCATGGCCGTGAACACGCCCATCCAGGGAACTGCCGCAGACCTCATCAAGCTGGCAATGATCCATATTCACCAGCGGATCGCGGAGCTGGATCTCGGATCGAGAATGATCCTTCAGGTGCATGATGAATTGATCTTCGAGGTCCCTGACGGAGAAATCCCCGTGATGAAGAGGCTGGTCAAGGAGAGCATGGAAGGGGTCCTGCAACTATCCGTGCCGATCAGGGTCGATATCGGCGTCGGCAAGAACTGGGATGAGGCGCACTGACCCGTGAAGGACGGGACCGCGGGAGCGCTTGAGCATCAGCACTGAACCTGTCGCTCGGCTTCGCTTCGCGCTCCCTGCCTCCGTAGCCGCCCGCCTCATCGGAACTCGAACCGGAACTTCACGTCGGCGCCGATCTGCCCCATTTCGTCGTACTCGCCCCTCAGGGAAACGTTCCGGTTGAGGATATACTCTATCCGGAAGATCTGCTCCGGCGTTGTCGCGCCGACATTCGAAGAATAGGTAAAGAACAGTTTGTCCTGCACCACCGTCTTTCCCGCCGTCACCCTCGGCACTGCGACATCAGTCTTGCTGAGGTACGGGTCCACCTGGAACCGGTCGAGGCCGGTCAAGCTCCGCGCCCTGCTCTCAAGAATGTCCTGGAACTTTCCAGTTGCGAACGAGGTCGCTTCCCCCACACCGATCCCGGCCTCCTTCCCCTTCAGTTCTTCCGTTCTTCGGCCGAGGGCGAGGAGCGAGAGGATGTCCGAATCCGACAGCGGCGGATCGGACACAAAGGTTACGACGGCCCGGTCGGCGGTCCCGGATACACCCAGCCGGATCCGGTACTCTCTGACCTGGGTTTCGGCCTGGACATCGAGAATGGCGTTCATACGGCTGGGATCGGTGAAATCGGCCGACGCGTGGATGATGCGGAAAACGTTCCGGCGAAAATAGACCTCTCCGGCACGGGCTTCGATCCTTCCCAGGATCTGCGGCTGGCGGACCGTCCCCTGCAAAAGGATGTCGGCGCTCAAGGGGATCTTCGCGAGATTGCTCTCAAAGAGAATGTCCTCCTTGCCATAAAAATGCACCCGCATCTGGGTCTCCCCGATCCACCCCAGGTCTTCCTTCGCTTTTGACGAGAGCCCTTTGCTGAAGTCGACGAGCATGCTTTTCCATTCGACACGCTTCTCGTACCGTGCCCGCCGGATACCGATCTCGCCTGACAGGTTCTGCGCCGCGGTATCACCATCGTAATAAAGCACCCCCCCCAGCGTCGCCGTGAGGCCCTGAGGATAGCGGACCGTCACGTTCTCGATGGAGGCTTTCGAGGAAAAATCCACGAGTTTGCTGCCCTCGAGCTGAGCGCTGCCGGTGACCGTGATGGTTCCCCCGCCCACTTCTCCGGACACCCCTTCCGTGATGATCCGGTTCCGGTCAAAGGAGACAGTTCCGTTCAGCGCGGTGAACTTTTGGGAGACGTTCCTGATCTTGACCTGTCCGTTCCTGATGTGCAGTTCGCCGGTGATCTCGGGGCTGGCCCACTCATCCTGAACGGCGAGCTTGAGCGAGGCAGTGCCGTCCGCGTGTTCCACCTCCCGGTACAGGATCCTCAGCAGGGAGAGGTTCGCATCACCGGTGAGTTCGAGATCGACGTCCTTTCCAAGACGGGTGCCGCCTGTCATCGACAGGCGCGTGCTGGATCCGGTCAGCAGAAGCGAGCGTACAATGAGGCGTCCGGACTCGATCCCAATCTTCGTTTCGCCTTCATTCTCAAGGCGCAGCTCACCAAAGGTGAACGCGACTTTTCGGAAGAGCGCGGAGCCATTGAGCCCTTTCAGGTCGAACCCGTTCCCCCGGGCAAGGATCGTTCCCTCGGCCGTGACCCGCACCCTGGAGAGAAGCTCCCTGCTCTCAACAAGCTCCGACGGATCGATGTCATCCACCCGCACAGTTGCCGCAAGAGACCAGGGATAGGTCCCGTTGAGCCTCATGGTCCCGTTCATACTGAACGCATCGTCCTCGATCTCGGCCCCGAATGACAGCACCCCTTCCTTGATCTCAAGGGTGGCCGTGGTCGCTCCGAGGCTGGCCTGATGGAACGATAGGTCGTCTACGTCGAGATTCGCCTGAACAAGGGGCGCTGAGAAGCTGCCCGAAGATCGTGCCTCCAGACGGCAGGGACCGGAAAGCGGCAGTTTTTCCAGATGGCGGATCCCCGAGAGATCGACCCCCGATCCCTCGACGTGGGCATCATAGCTCCCGTCGAACCCTATCCACCCGGCCCCTTTGACCATGCCGCCCTTTTTCCGCAGGATGACGCTGGGGAAGGAAATGCGGCCGGTCGTGAGATCCGCGGAGAGCGTGCCTGAATCGAACGGTTCCCCATAGGCAACGCCGGCTTCCAGATCAAGGCGCGCCGCTCCCGTGTAGGCGCTGCGCGTCCCCGAAAAGTTGATCTCCCCCGAGGCGGTAATATCGAGCGGAAGCGCCCGATAGAAAAGGGTAACAATGCCGGAGACATCCGCCCGCTTGGCGGCAAGCGTTGCTTGATAGACGGGCTCCGTCCCCTGAAGGTTGATCGATCCGTCAATGTCGTAGCGTGAGCGGGCATGCTCGATGGTGGTGCCGGACAATGAAAGGATGCGGTCCCGGAATGCGAGCGATCCGGAGACCCTCGTGAACGCGACTCTCCGGACCGTTACGGGCCCCGCTGCAAGCTGACCGTAGAACCAGGGGGCTGCCAGGGGGCCGGCCAGGGTTCCCCGGACGGAGACCGCACCTTCGACACTGATGCCGCTCAGGAGCGAGAGCGTTCGTCCGCGATCCGTGGATGCCAGTTCGATCGCGAGGCGATAGCCTTCCGAGGGGCTTACGCTCCCTGATGCGCGCACCACGGCATCATCAGCCCGGCCAACGGCGCGCATCACCTCAACGGTCGCTCCGTCATACGAGGCTTCCAGGGACAATTCCTGGATCGCCACCTGGCGGGCATTCACGACCAGTTTCCAGTCGCGCCCCATGACGCTGATGACTCTGCTCCGGTAAGTGAACTCCGCGCCTGCTTCCCGGATCTCGATCCCGGGGAAAACGATGCCGGACAGCCTGAGACTGCCGTTGATCACCGGATCACGAAGGTTACCGGCTACCTGCGCGACGGTTTCGAGCGCCGGACGATTCCCCTTCTTGTCGCGGCCCAGGATATTCGTCAGCCTGCCGAGCGACCGCTGGCCAACGCGGGAGGTGAGCTTCAGGTCAAGATCGCCGTCCTTCGCAAGACCGATCGAGCCCGATGCCGCAAGTCGCGTATCCTCGGAGACGATCTCACAGGAATCGATGTTGACCTTTCCCGGGATCACGCTGAAGACCGAGCGGACCCTGGCCTCGATGTTCCGGTATGCAGGCGTGCTGATGATCAGGACACCCGAAGTAAGCCGGATGGACGCGCTGGAACCGGGCAAATTCAGCTTCGCCCTGAGGTCCATCCGGGACAGGGATATCGCTGATCGGGTTCCGTCATCGGAAAGGGCCACCTGACCGTTCCGGACGGTGACGGTGCGGATCTGGACGGTGTAGGGGGATGCAGATTGCGCCGAGGACCGCATCCGCTCGATGTTCGCCAGGACCGACCGGAACACTTCCGTCAGGTCGATCACCCCGTCCGCTGAACGGTCAGCGGTGAACCGTGGTTCAAGCACCGTGATCGAGGAAAGAGAGATCGTCCGGTAGATCAACGGGAGGGGGTTGAGGTAGACCCTGACCCTGCGGACCGCGACCGCCTCCTGCTTCCGGGAGGACGGTACGGTGATGTCTCTCACTTCCACATACAACGGAAGCAGGTTCGCCTTGATCCGGCCGATCCGGGCGCCGGGCCCCAGGACCTCCTGGAGCGGACCGACAATGAACGGGCGGATCCTGATCGCGAATCCATCGCTCTGGATATAGAGCCAGAGACCGGCGATCAGAAGGAGCGCCATGGTCGTTATGACGAGGAGTGCTTTTTTCATGTCGGTAAAACCGTACGGGATGCCATGCCGTCGTCTCATTCGATGAAGGCGCGGAACTGCACCTCCCGCCGGCCACGGCCCATCAGCCTGGATGACAGGGGAAGCCGCTTTGCCGCAGGAGCCTCGCCAGCGCCCCTTCCCCTCGGGAACGGAGAAACTCGACGTCCCGCGGCATCGGAGTTCCGCCCTCTTCCGTTCCGACTCGGGAACGACCGCCCCACTCCTCCCCCGGGAACGGTCGGGGGTCTGCTGCAGATGCAGGAGATGCCGGCGCCCGTTCCCCTCATGTCAGCACGTTCATCATCGCCTCTTTGATCTTGGCGAGGCGTTCGGGGTCGGTGATCTTTTTCTTCAGCAGATCGCTGATGTAGAACGAATCCATGGCCTTCACCCCCTCGGTGACGATCTTTGCGGAAGCGATGTCGAGGTTCAGATCGTAGAGGGCCTTCGTGATCTGGTACAGGAGGCCGACACGGTCACGGGCCGTGATATCGATGATCGTCAGAGAATCCGACGATCCGTTGTCGAACTCCACGGAGACCGGGACCGCCGCAGCGATGCTCCGGTCGAATGCCGACGGCCTCGGCTCCGGGGGCTTCCGCTCGCCGAGCAGCACCGCACGCAGGAGGCTCTTGACGGTGGTCCAGACCTCGTCATAGACCGTGACAGCCCCTCCAGCATCGGTGACCTGGAAGGTGTCGATCATGATGCCGTTCTTCCCGGTATAGACCTGCGCGCGGAGGATATTGAGGTTCTGCGCTGCGATAGTGCCGGCGGTGCGGTAAAACATGCCGTACGCATCGTACGCACAGACCGTCAGTTCCGTATACCCCTTCTCCGGCAGATGCCGGTGCTCGATGACCAGTTTTTCCTCTTCGAGTCTCCGGACCATGCTCAGGTGGAGCAGCTGTTTCCGCTCGGACGTGGTGATGAGATAATTGAGCGGCATGGCATTCACGAATGCCTCGATCTCCTCCATGGTGAACTGCTCCTGCGCCGCTTCGATCAGCCGCCGGGAGGCCGCCGTTGCCCCGCCCTCCCCTTCTTCGATCGCTCCGGACCGTTCGAGATGATGAAGCGTCCGGAGGTAGAGGTCCTGAAGGAGGGTCGCCTTCCAGGGCGTCCACGCTCCCGGACTGACGGCGGACAGGTCCGCATAGGTCAGGAGGTAGAGCATGCTCAGGTTCCGGACGTCCCGGACCTTGAGCGCGAACTCGGCGATGACCTTTCGGTCCGACAGCTCCCGGCGCTGGGACAGGACCGACATGAGCAGATGGTTCTCGATCAGGAAGAGGATGCGGTCCCGCTCGTCGCCCGAAACGCCCAAACGGGACAGGATGCCTTCCGCGATCTCCCGTCCCCGCTGCTCATGATCGGTCCGGTAGGCCTTGCCCAGGTCATGCAGCAGGACGGCGAGCATCAGCACCCAGCGCCGCTCCAGCGTCTTGAAAGCATCATAGAGCGTGACCAGGCCTGGATAACGCCCCTGCCAGACATTCTCCAGCCCCCGGATCGCCGTCAGGATGTGTTCATCGACCGTATAGGTGTGATAGTAGTCTCTCCGCGCCAGCGCCTGGACGGACCGGAACTCGGGGAGGTACCGGCCGAGGAACTTGAGCTCCTTCATGAGCAGCAGCGTATCTGCAAGCCGGTCAGGATTGTCGAGGATGGCGAGGAACGAGCGGGCCGCATCCGGCGAGGACCGCACGCTGTCGCCGAAGCGGCATGCGGCGATCAGGTCCCGCAGACGGTCGGAGAACACGGCATGTCGGGTCTGAAATAGTTCGAACGCGCTCAGGAAGAGCTCCGGACGCTCGGCGAGCTGGACCTCGCCCGCGGGAGCAAGCGTTTTTCCCATCAGGAGGAACACTCCGTGCCGTTGGGGACGCTCGAACCAGGAGCGCTTCGGCGCGGGAAGGACACGCTCGGTGATGATGCGGGAGAATGCCTGGATGTTCCTCGCGTGCAGAAAGTACGCCTTCATGAACCGCTCGACGTCGAGCAGGTGGGTGGAGTTACGGTATTTGAAGTCCCGCGCCGCGGCTTCCTGCAGATCGAAGGTGAGCTGATCGTTCTTGCGCCCCGACAGGTAGTGCAGTTCGTTGCGGAGGCGCCAGAGAAAATTGCGCGACCGCAGAAAGATCGCCAGCTGGTCCCGCGTGATCACGCCCGGGGAGACCAGTTCCGTGAACGAACCCGCCCGGAACCGGGTGAAGGCGAGCCATTGCGCGCAATGATAGTCGCGCAGGCCGCCCGAGCTTTCCTTGATGTTCGGCTCGCGGAGATAGAGGGATCCGCCATATTTTTGGCGCGCTGCCTGACGCTCAGCGAGCTTTTCCGCGATGTATGCCTGCGGTTTCCGGTAGAAGACCTCGGTCTGCATCCGCCGCAGGTATGCCTGGTAGCGTGCGGGATCACCGGCAAGCAGGCGGGACTCCAGGAGCGATGTCCTGATCTTGGGGTCGCTCCGGGAGAGATCGACGCATTCCAGGTCCGTTCTGACGCTGTATCCGATATCGAGGCCGGCGTCCCAGAGCGCATAGAGCATGCGGGGTGCCTGCTCGCGCTCCTGCTCGTCCCGGCAGAGGAACATGATGTCGATGTCCGAGTAGGGGTTGAGCTCCCCCCTGCCGTATCCTCCGATGGCAAGCAGGACCGGAAGGGGTTCGGTCAACGTCAACGTGCGGTGGATGTCCTGAAGAATCCTGTCGATCAACGCGGTGCGGCGCCGGACGATCTCGCTTCCGCCCGCGCCGCTGAAGTGGGCGCTCCGGATGTTCGCTTCTTCCTCGGCAAGAAGGGTCTTGAAGAGCGACTGATCGGGGGAAACGCTATGGGGATTCGAACCGTTCACGGATGTCTGTTTCCGTCAGCAGGTGCAGGGATGAGGGGAGTGAACCGAAGGAAGCAAGGAGCACGGAAGAACAAGCCGATGCGCCGGGAGACGTCTCGCCGGTGCCTGCTGCCGGTCCCTGATGGCCTCCCGAAGGTGATCATGCCGCCGCGGGGTCTTTCTGCACCGCCGTTCCCCCTGCCGCGGCTTCCCTCCCTGCTCGTACGGTCGATCGTTGTCCTGCAGATCACTGGGTCTTGAAGTGGATGTGTTTGATCTCTTCCATCAGGAGCATGAAGCTGCCGAAGGGCGCCTCGCCGTAGCAGCGCGAATCAGCATCAACGTCGAAGGCCGTCTCGCTGCCGTCCCGGAGTTTTGCCGTGACCTTCACCTTCTTTTCCTTTTTCTCGCCGACCGTCACGTCAACGATGCGGTCAAAGGGGACGGTGATGCTGGCAACGCCCAGGGTCCCTGCAAAGTGGACCCTCCCTTCCCAGCTGAACTTGTCCCCGCTGATCTTGTTCCCCGAGACGTCCGTGACGGTCACATTGAAGTTCTTGTCCACCCGTGGTGCGCGCTCAAAACCGCCCCCCTTTCCCCCCATCGCGGTGAGAAACAGGAACCCTGAGATCATGAGAACGACAGCTGCCGCCCTGCTGCGCATACCGGTGGTCTCCTTTCGGCTGAACCTGGTTGAAATCGCTCGATTTTTGATAGAGTACCATAATGATGATGGCCTTTCAAGAAAAAAGCTTGCAACGAGACCGCTGCTTGTGTAAGGTGAACACGCGATGCACGCCGATAATGAATTGAACAGCGCCTTTCAGCGTCTTGTGGACCTCATGGCGAAGCTCCGCGGACCCGATGGCTGCCCCTGGGACCGGAAGCAAACGTCCGGATCGCTCAAGCCGTTCCTGGTGGAGGAGTGCTACGAGGTCGTTGACGCTCTGGAGGATGGCTCACCATCCAAGATCAAGGAGGAACTGGGCGATCTCCTGTTCCAGATCGTCTTCCACGCCCGGCTCGCCGAGGAGCAGGGCCAGTTCACCATATATGACGTTCTGACGGCAATCTATGAGAAGATGATCCGCCGCCATCCCCATGTGTTCGGATCCGAACCGCTCTCGACGGAGAGGGATGTGCTGGCGAGCTGGGAAGAGATCAAGCGGAAGGAACAAAGCCATGCGGGCCGAAAGTCGATCCTGGAGGGCGTCCCGAACCAGCTTCCGTCCCTCCTTCGCGCCCACCGGCTCCAGGAGCGGGCCGCGCGCGTGGGATTCGACTGGAGCCACCTGAACGAGGCCCTGCCGAAACTTGACGAGGAGATCGCTGAGCTCAAGGAGACCCTCACGGCCGGAGACGCCGGGAAGACCGAGGAAGAACTGGGCGACGTGTTCTTCACGCTCGTGAACCTGTCGCGGTTCCTGGGCGTTAACCCCGACGAGGCACTGCGGAAGACCATCAGCAAGTTCATCAAAAGGTTCCGGTATATCGAAGAGCAGGCGGAGATAACAGGCAGGTCGTTGAACGAGATGACGCTTGACGAGATGGAAACCCTCTGGCAGGAGTCGAAGACGAAGGACTGACACCGCGGCAGAAGGCATCGGTCCGGAGCTATGCGGACCGGAGCCTGCGGACTACGTTCCCGGCGGCGGAAGATGGACCGCCAGTCCGTGCACGTCCTCGGCGGCCTCCCGGAGCCCCTCTGCCAGTGTGGGGTGGGCATGGATCATTGACCCGAGCTGACGCGCCGTGGCACCCATCCGGATCGCCAGCGCTCCTTCATGGACGAGGTCCGACGCATGGGCCCCGCAGATATGCACCCCGAGGACCCTGTCCGTGCCCGCGTCGGCGATTACCTTCACCATACCCGCGATCTCACCCATGACATGAGCCTTTCCCAGGACGCGGTACGGGAACCTGCCGGTCTTCACCGGCATCCCCTTCTCCCGTGCCTGATGCTCCCGAAGGCCCACGCTGCCGATCTCCGGTCTCGTGAAGATCCCCGCGGGGACCGATGCGTAATCCATCCGCGCGTCCCCGCCGAGTGCGTTCTCCGCAGCGACGAGCCCCTGGTGCGAGGCGACATGCGCCAGCATCAGCGTTCCCGTGACATCGCCGATCGCATAGATCCCCGGTACGCCGGTCTCCATCCGGTCGTTCACCGGGATCTCGCCGCGTTTCCCGGTCGTCAGGCCGGCATCCTCAAGGCGAAGGCCGTCCGTGTTGAGCGTACGGCCGATGGAAACGAGGATCTTTTCGGCGCGGATATCCTGTCCGTTCGAAAGCCGGCATGCCATCAGGCCTTCGGGCGTTTGCTCCACCGACACGGCCTGAACGCCTGCGATCAATTTGATCTTCACCTTCTTCAATTCCCGTTCGATGATGGCGGAGACGTCCTCGTCCTCCGTGGCAAGCGCCCGCGGCATCATTTCCGTCAGGGTGACCTCCGCCCCGAGGGAACGGTAGAGGAAGGCGAATTCACAGCCGATGACGCCGGCGCCGATGATCAGGATGCTCCGGGGGACGCTGTTCAGCTGGACGGCATCATCGCTGGTCATGACCTTGTCGTTGTCGAAGGGAAAGCCGGAGAGCCTGGCGGGACGGGAGCCGGTGGCAATGATGATTCGGTCGGACCTGATGTCCTGGGTGGTGCCGTCCTTCCGCACGGAGCGAACGACATCCTCGGAGAGAAGGGACCCCCTGCCGGGGATGAGGGTTACGCCCCTGCTTTTTGACAGGGCGCGGATCCCCTTGACCTGTGTTGCGACAACCTTGTCCTTGCGTTCGCGGACCCTCTGCAGGTCGTAGCGGACCGCGCCGTCCACCGCGATGCCGAAGTCCGCGGCTTTCCGCACCTGCTCCAGCAGGTCAGCCGAAGCAATGAGGGCCTTAGTGGGGATACAGCCCCAATTCAGGCAGGTGCCGCCGACCTCGGCCTCCTCGATCACCGTCACCTGCGCGCCCTTCCGGGACGCCTGTATGGCCGCCACGTATCCGCCGGGCCCGGCTCCGATGATCGTAAGCCTCGTCGCCATGATCAGCGCTCTTCTTCCTCTTTCAGGAACTTCTCATACTCGTCACGGCTCATCAGATCGTTCACTTCCGACGGATCGCTCATCGAGATGACCGCGATCCATCCGTTGCCGTAGGGGTCCTCGTTGATGATCTCCGGGGAGTCGGCAAGGTCCTCGTTCACTTCGCCCACCGATCCGGATATGGGGCTGATGACCGGTGATGTTGCCTTTGTGGATTA
>Ga0102851_10000707_pt1 | contig 17597 bp, 14 predicted proteins | sample Mud3Dept3metaG_FD_79558 | JGI IMG/M metagenome (GOLD analysis project Ga0102851, IMG submission 79558) | Freshwater wetland microbial communities from Ohio, USA, analyzing the effect of biotic and abiotic controls - Mud 3 Core 4 Depth 3... | ecosystem: Environmental > Aquatic > Freshwater >... | reverse complement strand
GATGCGGCTAAAAAATATCCAAACACACCGTGCACAATCTTCCATGGCGCCAAAATCACTTACAAAGAGATGAACGAAATCACAGACCGTCTCTCCGCGGCTTTAGCCGGGCTGGGCGTGAAGAAAGGCGATCGGGTGGGAATTTTCTTGCCCAATACACCGCAGTTTGTGATTACTTTTTTTGCGATCCTGAAGGCTGGCGGGGTAGTAGTAGCAAATAATCCCATGTATAAACCAGACGAGATTGAACATTTTGCTAATGACTCGGGCATGGAGATCATGTTCGTGATGAGTCGTTTCTATCCCACAGTAAAGAAAGCTCAACCCAAGACGAAGTTGAAAACCCTGATTGTAACTAACATCAAGGAAGCTTTGCCTTCGACGCTGCGAGTGCTTTATTCTCTGGCTAAGGAAAAGAAATTAGGAGATCGAGTGCAACTGGCTCAGGGAGATATTTGGATGCAGGATTTGCTTCAACGATACAGCCCGAAAGATCGTCCAAAGATCGAGATTGGACCGGAGGATGTGGCTATCTTCCAATATAGCGGTGGCACAACAGGCATCTCGAAGGGAGCGATTGCGCTGCACCGCAATCTGGTGGCCAATGCAGTCCAGATCCGTGATTGGATACCCGAAGCTGAAGATGGCAAAGAGATGGTGATGATGGCGATCCCCCTCTTTCATGTATACGGGATGGTAGCTGGGATGTGTTTCGCTATACGGGCAGCATCTTCGATGGTCATGGTGCCGAATCCGCGCGAAACAAAGGAGATTCTCGAGGATATTCATAAATTCAAATGCAGTATATACCCAGGCGTGCCAACCATGTACATCGCCATCAACAACCATCCAGACGTGAAAGCTGGAAAATATAATCTGAGATCAATCAAAGCCTGTATCTCCGGCTCTGCTCCTTTACTTAGAGATACCAAGGATCGTTTTGAAGCGCTAACAGGCGGGAAGCTGGTTGAGGGATATGGTTTATCGGAAGCGCCGACGGCTACGCATTGCAATCCGCTCAATGGCAAGAATCCACCTGGCTCGATTGGCATACCTTTGCCGGATGTAGAAGCGCGCATTGTCAGCTTGGATGATGAGGTGTCTGTGCTGCCACCCGGTGAAGTGGGTGAATTAGTAATCAGGGGGCCACAGGTCATGAAGGGTTATCACAATATGCCAACAGAAACCGCCAACACCTTGCGTGATGGTTGGCTTTACACTGGCGATATCGCCCGTATGGATGAAGAGGGCTTTTTCTACATTGTTGATCGTAAGAAAGAGCTCATCAAGCCGGGTGGTTTGCAAGTTTGGCCGCGCGATGTGGAAGAAGTGATCGCTGCCAACCCGAAGGTGCTTGAGGTAGGAGTGATCGGCATACCAGATCCCTATCGTGGTGAGACAGTGATGGCGTGCGTGGTCCTGAAACCCGGAGAAACCGCAACTGTGGATGAGATTAGGGATTGGTGTCGCGAAAAGCTGGCCAATTATAAAGTGCCGACGCATGTTGAGTTCCGCGATAGCCTGCCACGCACGACTGTTGGCAAGGTGTTGCGGCGCGAATTACTGCGCGAATATAAAGAAAAAGCGGGTATCTAAAACTCATTAGACAATCTCGCTGGGGCAGCATTCAACTGACTGCCCGAGCATCAGTGATTTGTTGACGTGCGCGACTGGGCGTGGTAGAATTTTTAGGCATTTAAGCCCCCATCGTCTAGCGGCCCAGGACGCGGCCCTCTCAAGGCCAAAACAGGGGTTCGAGTCCCCTTGGGGGCATTTCAATGACCGCTCAATGACTAGATTGGGCGGTCATTATTTAAATGAGTGGTGATTGATGTTAACGTGTTTCCGTTACTTTGTGGATTCCGCGTGGAGAATCTACATCCAGGTCGCGTGCGTGCGCCACGTGCATAGCAAGCAATTGTCCCGGGATGATGGCTACAATAGGGGAAAGCCATTCAGGGACGGAAAGAGGTAAATTTAAGGGGATGCGCGCTCTGGAAAGCAATTGTGAGTCATCGCTGATTGCAATGATCTCTGCATGTCGTTCTTTGAGCGTTTGCGCGAAGGAGAACATTTCAGGCAACATTACTCCTGTGGGTGCAATTAGAACCACAGGAAAACCAGTTTCGATCATCGCCAGTGGGCCATGCAGGAAATCTGCGCTGCTATAAGGTTCAGCAATAATATAAGTTAGCTCTTTAAGTTTTAGCGCTAGCTCGAAGGCAGTGGCGTAATTGAAACCGCGCCCGATGACAACGGAGCGCTCCATGTAGCGATATCTTGGGGCAACCTGGGCGATGTTCGAGTCCATACCCAATGCCTCAGACAGTGCCTGTGGAATGCTATTCAATGCTGCCTTAAGTTCGTGATTTTGTGATAATTCAGTGCTAAGCATGGCGATTGCGACCAGCTCAGCAGTATAGGTCTTCGTGGCGGCTACGGCTTTCTCTGAGCCAGTTTGCAGGTTTATGATAACATCGCCGAATTGAGCAAGATCGGAGCTTAGATCGTTGGTGATAACCGCTGTTAATACTCCTTGCCTACGTGCCTCAGCCAGCACTGCAACGATGTCGGGGCTTTTACCGCTCTGGCTAATCCCCAACACTAAAGCTGGTCCAAAGCGAGGTGGTTTTTTGTAGATTGAAAACAAACTGGGTGTGGCTAATCCTACTGGGAGACCATTCATCGCTCCAAGCACATATTGAGCATAACGACCGGCATTGTCACTCGTGCCTCGCGCTGCAATGACGACGTGAGCAATTTTGCGTTTTCGAATGAGCTTCGCAAGCTGCTGAATAGCTGGCTCTTCTGAGCGCAATAAACGCTCGATCACATCTGGTTGTTCGTGGATTTCACGGTATAAATTGGTTTCACTGATCATAAAGGTATTATATGCGCCTCCAATCTAAATGAACCATCGAAAATCGTAATAAGTAAAATGGAATTTCGAATTTGTATTGACGTCTAATATCTCTTTCGATAAAATGAGAATCAAACAACCTTTTCGATTAAAAAAGTAAGGAGGTGAAAATATGTCATCGCGCAGTGTTACTCCAATTTTTAGTTTCCTGGCTGGTGCAGCAGTTGGGGCGTTAATCGCATTGCTCTATGCCCCATCATCAGGCGAAGAACTGAGGGCTCAAATCCGTGAAGAAGCAGAAGAGACCTGGGAAAGAGCAGCCTTAGAATGGGATAAGGCAATAAAGTCACTCCAGGCGTCGCTGGATGAGACCCGACAGGAGGTCGACAATCTGGTAGCCCAGGCAAAATCAAGCCTGCCAAGTAAGGGTAAACCTACCGAACAAGCTTAAAGATCGGATTTGAATCAGAACTCCAGGTTTCCCCTTGATTTGCTTAGATAGTTCGTTTCTAAGAAGTTAACGATAGACAGGGAATCGTCCAGGTTAAATTGGGGAACAGAAGCCTGGAGTGGTGTATCGGTGGCGATGGCGATGAGCTGATCGTCGTTACAGATCAAATCCTTATCGCCACGAACCACCTCAAGACATGGTTTACCGGCGCGTTTAAATCCCTCTGTTAGGATGATATCCACATCTTGAATGCCCTGGGCGATCTCGTCCAGGGTTAATTCTTTTTGTAGCGTACGGATCGAAGCGATCTTATCGGGAGCGGCGATTACAACGTGGTCACTCCCCGCCTGTGCATGACGCCAGGTATCTTTACCAGGGTGATCGATCTCGAAACCGGGGTGGGAGTGGTGCTTGACAGTCGCTACGTGGTAGCCGCGTTTTTTGAGCTCACGAATGAGCTTTTCAATCAAAGTAGTCTTTCCGCATCCGGATTTACCTACGATAGAGATAATCGGTGTGTTCATTTGCGATGAAAAACAAGAAGTCGCCCTCGAGGACGACCCCTTGCAGCGCTGCGGCTCCCTATGCTTTCACGAGGAGGGTTGCCGCAGCGCTTTGTAACATACTGTGACTATCAGTCATTGGGCAACACCTCCTCTCGCTTGGGATGGCGTTGGAAATGTGCAACCGGTTTATCAGGTCCTGGTTGCTGATTGAATTCTATTGTATCACATAAATAACAGCTCATGTAAATACAGATGGTTTATATCTGGTTTCAGATATCTAGCCAGTTATGGAGTGGTTCGGTGGAGCGAACGATATGCATGCCAGCCTGGGCAAAGCGTTGGTAGGCAGCATCAGCCTGGTCGGTGTAATCGATGACACCAGGGATTACAACAGGTGATGAACAATCCTCGAGCAAGTAAACTTTCTTCACCAGGCTCTCGTCTATTTCCAAGATATACCCCAACAGGTCGTCGATGGTCCATGCCACGCAGTGGCTTTTTGCCTGACCGGCGATCACAACAACATCATATGTGTGTAATTCTTGCATGAATTCTTGATTCTTTACAGCAATCTGCTCACCGTGGGGACCATCCATTACCTCCGGCCCTAACGCAGAATAATGTTCAGTAAATGGATTGTTGCCTTTAATTTCGAAGTCGGGCAGGCTATTGCGGGTGATGGTATGAAAGAATATCGCTTCTTCTACAGCAGAGACCAGGGCGTTACCAAGGCTGCCACGCATGACATGGTAAGGCCAGATAGTCAGGTCATATTTCTGGCGCTCTTTTAACTCTTTTGCATAATGTATTATAAGTTGCTGGCCATAGATGGGATTTATTCCCAGGCTGGAAGCAATATTCGGATTGAATTTCCATCGTCCTTGTAACAGGTCATCGTAGGAGATCAGGGTGTAGGGTGCTGGGTGAGTCCCCTGTTCATTAACCAGAAAGATAGGGTGGAAGATTTGCATCACCTGGTGGGTATCCAGTGTGGACGTGATATGAGTGATGGAGCCTAGGTTCCGATAAAGGAATTCGCATAGCCGGATATTGTCTTCCACCGCACCCAAACCAGAGCGTCCGCCGACAAATAACTCAAAACCCGGAATGCAAAAGGTGTTTTGAATATCAATCAAAAGTAATTCGATTTTTATTTTATCTTTTACAGCAGGTTGAAGATTGTATTTCCGTGCCCAAGCCAATGCATCTTCGGCACGCTGTTGATAGGGAACAGGCCACATCTCGCCTACTTTATGGGGATCGAAATGTGGGGGTAAGGGCAATTCTTTTTTCTTAGCGGTCAATGATTATGTTTTTCTGCTGGAGTAAGATGTTCCAAACCAGGCAACTTATCTGCCAGACGAGCCGGTTGGTGTATTAGAATGGGCAGATGTTGGGGGCAAATCCAAAATTCCTGGCCATGGTAGCTAAGAGGGATAAGTGGCACCTCCTCGCTTGTGCGCTCACATTGGATACAAATATAGTTAGCATTTTCCATGTAAGGATCCTTACTCTTCCTGGAAACGTACCAATACAGTCATACCCCAGCGCAGACGTGGATCCAGGTCATTAAGAAGGATGCGTGTGGTGTAAGTAATATCACCGCGCTTTTCCTCGAAAAACTTGCTGATCTCGTCCACTACTCCAGTTAGCTCCAGGTCTGGTATGGCGTCTGGGATAACGGTAACCGATTGACCTTCGGTGATCTTTGGCACTTCGATCTCTGTTAAATTATCAGTCTCAACATACAGTTGCGAGAGATCGGCGATCTCTGCAACGGTTTGGTTGGCGATCACTTGCTCGCCAGGATCGAGGTCAAATTTTGTAATCGTGCCATCGATGGTTGCCACCAGATCCAGATTCTCCAAATTGGCTTTTGCAGCTTCCAATGAAGTTGTGGCAGCCGAAACGCGAGCTTCGGCAATAGCAATGTCTTCAGATTTAGGGCCTTCTTTTAGCTCTTCGTAATCCTGGCGAGCCTGGTTCAAATCAGCCTCAGCTGCTGCGAGCTCATTCTCGTAATCCAGACGGCGCACTGCCGCGTTCAGGTCGCCTTGGGCCTCATCCAATTTCTCTAAGAAATCTTCGCGAGTATCATCCGTTTCACTGCGATATTTATAAGGCTCAAAAGCAGCGTAAGCTGCATCCAGACGCTCGCGCATCACATCGATGGCTTCTGCAGCGGTCAAATTAGCCTGGTTAGTTGGAATGGAGAAATTCTCCAGGTTGTACTTGGCATCACGAACGGCAATCGTGGCTCGGGATACACGGCGTAATGCTTCCACACGCTGAGATTCAGCAGTGTCGTTAAGGTCATTCAGGGTTTTTTGAGCGTTGGCCAGCTCTAATTCAGCGCTGGCGACTTGGGCTTCGATCTGTTCGCGGTCGCCAAGGCGAGCCAGCACATCTCCCTTCTTCACCTGGTCCCCTTTGTTAACCAAAACCTCGGCTACCTGACCGTTGGTGGCAAAAGAAATATCCACCCATTTGCGCGGTACGATGCGACCTTCGACAACCACCCCCGTTTCTGCTTGCACAGGTGGTATTTCTGTCGGTTGTGTGTTCGCGTCTGGGTTTAACCCTCCGCATGCCGCAAGGAGCATGCTGAGAAGTAAAAAGAGGGGTATGGTTTTTAGATCGGTGTGTTTCATATTTTCCCTCCAGGAAAATGGATGGCGATGAAGACTGAGGAATAAGTTAGCTTTTGCCTGTTTATGTAGCCAAGAATTGATAAATGTTACCACGAATAATACATTTTAAGAAATTTTGAAGGAGCCTATCAACCGCGATCATTTCCCTGGTTTACTCGTAAGCCAGCACTTCGCGAATAGTCAAGCGGGCAGCATTATAGGCTGGTAGAAAGCTGGCTGCCACACATAGGAAGATGGTCAATCCCAGCCAGATTAGAAAACCATCCATGGATGCAGTGAACTTCCCAGGTGAGCGAAAAATGGCCTGTGAGAGCAGCAAGAAGAGAAAACGACTGATAGGCATAGCAAGAATCGCAGCAATCAACCAGCTCAATAAACCGATCATCATACCTTCGACCAGTACGATAGAGAAGACAGCCAGGTTGGAGGCTCCCAAGGAGCGCATGACGCCGATCTCGCGGGTGCGTTCAAGGACGTTCATGCTCATTGTACCCATCAATCCAATGGCGCCAACCAAAGCGATGGCAATGGCAATCGAGAGGAAAAACCAGACAATCGTGTTAATTGCAGCGGCATTGGCTTCACCGAGAGCCGAGCCAGGCTGGATATCTTGAGTCTGCAAGCCGAGGTTCCTCAGGCGAGTCTCGATCAATTTCACCATGCGTACCTGGTTCTGGGGTGAGTGATCGCTGGCAACGATGCGATAGATCACAGCGCGATTGGGAGCATTTAGCATCTCTGCCAGGTATTTATAACCAGTGTAGGCAAACAATTGCAGGTCGCCAGGGAATTGAAAGAAACCTACTACACGCCATGTTGTGTCCTTGTTGTTGATTTTCAGCTGGATGTCATCACCTACTTTTAGATCGGGGCGGACGCGCCAGAAGGCGTTATTTACTACAATGGCGTTTTCATCATCAGGCAATACCCAACGCCCAGAGATGAGTAATGGCTCTATCAGACTGCTATCCGTGGGTGGGGCGAGTAACTGGACGCTTTCCTCGGCTTCGCCGTTATCTCGCAGCAGCTCGCCGGAAGCAGCAGCCCAACCCTCAACCCTTTCAACACCTGGAACACCAAGCAAAGCGTCTTCGATCTTCTCGATAGGGTAGTTTTGATTGAATGTAATGTTGACATCGGACAAGAAATATTTACCAATGATATCGATGTAGGCGACCATCGAGGAGCGTAAATTAAACACTGCTATGAAAATCGCTCCACCCAGAATCAAAACGGACAGGGTCAGCGCCAGCCGACCTTTGCGACGGAAAGTATTGCGAATGGCGATTAACATCGGGCGTGATAGACCACGAATACGCTCTACTAGGCGGTCGATCCAATTTTTACCGAAGCGCCCTGCGCTCAGCCCATAGCTATAGATGGCTTCCCGGATGGTAATATGCACGCCGACTAGCACAGGAATAATCCCAGTGACCAGCGGAACCAGAAAACCAACTACGAGCTGGGCTATGACTGCTGCTGGTACCAATCGAAAACCTAAGGTCTCATAGTTGAATTGCACTGCCATGCCGCGGTTTAGCACTTCCGTAAACAAAGCTGCGATGGGGATTGCTGGCAGAATAGCCATGATTGAGAAAGTTAAGATTAGCACGACATACATGCTGATAATTTGTGATCGATGCGCCCCTACAGCTTTCATGATCCCGATATGGCGGACATGTTGGTTCATCAATGAGGAAAAAGTGTTGAAGATAAGGAAACCTGCCAACGCTACCGCCAGAAAACCGAGCACCCCCATGATCTGTACGACCCCTAACACCTGCGATTTGCCAGGATTCTCACCGGGGTCAAAAGCCAGGACAAACCACACTTCCTTGCCGGCTTTGCGTAAATGTTCAGACACCCGGTCGGCAACTTCGTCGACATCAATCTTAGAGGGATTAGGCTTGGAGATTCGGATAGATAGGCGGTTCAGACTGAGCGGCTGGTGTAGCCATTCCAGATCATCGTAATTAACATACCCATATAATCCCAATATGGTTCCTACGCCAACCTGCCCATCGTGAACGACGCCAGTCAATTTCATGGAACGAACAGTATCATCGGGAAGTTTAATCTCGACGACTTCGCCAACGTTAGATTTCGATTGCACCAGGCTACCACGTTCGATGAGCAATTGGTGTTCACCCGGAGGCCAGGCGCCATTGTCAGTTTTGACGATATCCACTTTCTGCTCGAGGTAATCTGGTATAGCTGTTATTTGGATGGGCACCCAGTCATCCGGTCCAATGCGCAATCGAGCGCTAAAAGAATATTTTGCCTGCACTTCCCCAAGACCCGGGATTTTTTTGATCGTTTCCAGCGTATCTTCGTCGAAATCTTCAGTGAAAAGTTGGGCGTGAAAAGGGGTTATGGAGGACCAGCTGTAATCCAGGTCTTCATCTAAGGTGATATATAAAGAGATGGTGAATCCAACCAGAGCGACCCCGATAAAGATCGAGAAGATTACCAGTAATGATCGGATTTTATTGTCCACCAGATCGTGGAACACCTTACGCCAACGTACTGGTATCATTTTGCGTCCTTTGTGCGGGTTTCGATGTTCTCAGCCAGTCGTTCATCCGCGACCTGTTTGATTACAGCCTGCATGCCTTCCGATGTGGCAAGCAGTTTCTTGAAGGTTTGTCGCTCGATAGCTACAACTTCTAAAGGGGTATGTTCGCTGGCGCGGATGGTGGCAGCATTCGGCCCACCCCGTAAAAGCTCAATTTCACCGAAGTATTGCCCGACACCCATCTGGCTGACGATGACATCTGAACCTTTCGGCCGGTGTAGAACAACCTCTGCGAATCCTTGCGTTACGATGTAGAACTTATCAGCGAGTCCGCCCTCTGTGAGCACAGTTGCGCCAGGATCGAAATGCAATGGCGTCAGGTTGTGCGTCGCTTCCAGCATGAGCTTATGTTCAAGTAAGGGCAAAGCTGTGGCGACATATTCATTGATGATCTCGCCATCTGCAATCAGCAGTGTGCGATCTACACGCTTTGCCATGCTGCTATCGTGTGTCACCATGACTACGGTCTTACCCTGGCTCACCAGGTCGTCAAATATCTTGAAGATGATATCGGCGGTATTTGAGTCTAGATTGCCTGTTGGTTCATCCGCCATGATGATTGGAGGATCATTCGCCATAGCCCGCGCGATAGCGACGCGTTGCTGTTGTCCGCCCGATAACGCTGAGGGTAGCTTGTAAGCATGTTCTTCAAGCTCCATTGAGCGCAGAAGTTCTAAGGCTCGTTCCCTGCGCTGGCGGGCGGTGTACATATGGCAAAAGTCCATCGGGAGCATAATATTTTCGATCAGGGAAAGCATGGGGAGTAATTGAAAGAATTGGAAAACGATTCCCAAGTTACGGCCGCGCCAGGTGGCGAGTTGACCTTCACTCATGGTGTGAACAGGGACATCTCCAACAATTACCTCTCCCGAGGTGGGTCTGTCGATACCTGTGATCATATTGATAAGGGTAGTTTTACCGCTGCCGGATTTACCGATCACCGCGATGAACTCACCCTGATAGAAATCGGCATTGATATTCTTCAATGCAATGAATTCCCCGGCGGCGTTGACGTAAGTCTTATCCAATTGATGGATCTGAATCAGTGGCTTTTTGCCATTGTTGCCAATCGCTTGTTGGATGGGTACGCTGTTGGAGTTTTTCTTTTCAATTAAATTCTGCATATTTACTTACCTGCGCCTTTTGGAGAAGGCGAAAAGGTTCGGAATGATTGTTGCCAATAATATATACTACTATAAGAAGAAAAGGTTTCGAGCTGAGTTAAATTCAGGGGCGGCTTTTTCTGGTATATGGACGGCTGGGCTTGCGAGGTTTACCAATATAGGTCGGAGCAGTTAAGGCGAATATTGTGCATAGACGTTGATCTAGCATGCGGCTCCGCAGACGAGGGTCCATATCATCCATAGTGCCAGAAGTTGTAATAATGGTGGGAAGCTCAGCGTTATAGCGATAATTGAATAATTGGTAGAGCTTTTCTCGCACCCAGGGAGTCATCGCTTGGGTACCCAGGTCGTCCAGAATGAGCAGCGGAGCCGTGCGAACCTCCTCAAAACGGCGGTCCAAGCTGATGGAACTATCCGGATTGAAGGTGGCGCGTAAATGATCGAGCAAGTCGGGTACAACAACGAATAAGGGCGGGTATCCCAGGTCGGCGCGATAGTTGGCGATTGCCGCGGCCAGGTGGGTTTTTCCGCATCCGTAAAGGCCCGTGAAAACCACCCATCCTTTTGGTCGCTCAGCAAATTGGCGAGCAATAGCCACCGCTTTCTCCAGGTTCTTACGATCATCAGGGGACAGATTCTCATCCTTGCGGAGCTCGAAAGTGGCAAATGTCAACTCGTGGAGCAAATCAAGCGAGGAGAGCTCCGGATGACCGGTGTCTCCCGCTGGGCGGCGGTAATCGGGTGATTTAATGGTCACCTTACTCACCAGCTCGGGGTCTTCCAGGCGGGAGCGGATGCGACCTTCAATTTGTTCCAGGGAAAGGTTAGTAGTAACGACCAGAGGCAACTGGTTAATATAACGGTGGTTGAGGATTTGGAAGAGTTTTTCTTGCGCCCAAGGGGTAGCATTCTGAGTACCAAAATCATCCAGGATGAGCAATGGTGCCTGGCGGATCTGCTCAAAACGCTCTTCGAAAGTGGCTTCCGGGTCGTCATAGGCGAAGCGCAATGTATCCAACAGGTCAGGGACGGTGATGAAAAGGGTGGGCACACCTACGCCCACACAGAAGTTTGCAATGGCTGCAGCGAGATGCGTCTTTCCACAACCGTAGCCCCCGATGAGCAGCAACCAACCCTCCAGCTTCTGGGCATACTGGCGGGCGTGGTTGAAAGCTTGCTCGAGTGAATCAGCCTGGTGAGGCCAGAGACCCACCCGGCCACGTGGATTAAAGTTGTCGAAGGTAAGGTCGCCAAGCTCTTCCAAACGGCTGAATGAGAAGAGCTGCTGCCGGACTTGCGCGTTGATCTCTGCCTGGCGGCAGGTGCAGATTTGTAGCTTGCCAAAATCCGGATGTCCTACCGGAAAATTCAGGCGTAGATAGCCCAGTCCATGGCAATATGGGCAATTCGGGTCACCAAGAAGATCGGGGTCCTTGTGCGGTTTGTACTCAGTGCTCGACGAAGTCGGAATACTTGCCTTTGATATATTTGAAGCGATCTTCTTCAGAGTCTTGTCGATCCTTTCGCTCATCTCGTCCCTCTTCTTGCCAGCGTATCAGGATAGCCTCAATATAGCGCCAACTGCGTTTGTTGCGCTCAACTGCCTGGCGGAAGGCGTCCTGAATCCAACTGTTGGGGTAGGTAGTCTCAGCTTCGCTCAAGGCCTCGGCAATGAGCGGAGTTAATGGGCCTATATTCTCTTCGTAGAGCTGGTAGATGTTGGGCATCTCCTGCACTAACTCGATAGGCATGGCAGCTTCACCAGTGTTTTTCCAACGTCCGTGGGCAATGGCGTCCACCGCGCTACGACCTTTTGGGGAGTTAAGGAAATAAAGTGTTTCTTCCTTTTCGTTCAGATGTAGGTTGGCGGCAAGCAATGTGCCTCGTTTAATGGCACGCTTCAGCGATTCGTTTAGATTATCTTGGGCTTCACCCTGTGTCTCCCCCATTCCTTTCATAAATAACTCATCCTGGAGAAAATCTTCCCGCCGGAAGTAGCGGAACGCACCTTCTTTACGCTCTAACTGCCAAAAGATGTATAGCGTTAGCTTAAGCTCGCCTAGATGGTCAATGGCAGGTAAGAGCTGGCTGAAAAAAAGGCTAGGCACGGACGTCAGCCGCAATTTTCCTTCGGGGAAGCCTTTAAAGGGTGCCATCAGCGAAGCCTCACCGAGTGGCAGCGTTTTCAAACTTGGCGATTTGGCTTCGGAAGACCAGCTCGATGGTTCCCACCGGACCATTGCGGTGCTTAGAGACTTTAATTTGAGCCAGGTTCTTTTTCAATGTGTCCTGGTCGTATAACTCGGGGCGATGGATGAACATTACAATGTCTGAGTCTTGTTCCAAGCTGCCGGATTCACGCAGGTCGGAAAGTTGTGGTTCTTTGTCTTGGCGTTGTTCAATGGCACGCGAAAGCTGGGCGGCTGCTAACACGGGGACATTCAGTTCGCGTGCTAACATCTTCAAGTTGCGAGAGATATAGGAAACTTCCTGCACACGGTTCTCAGAACGAATACCGCTGCTCATTAACTGGATGTAATCGACCAAGATCAGGTCAAGCTGGAATTCCATATGCAGTCTACGGCACTTGGTGCGCAACTGGAGGGGTGTGAGGGAGGGGGTATCGTCTAAAAAAATAATTGTATCGGAAAGCACTTCAATCGCCTGTGCAAACAAGGGCCATTCGTCTGGATCTAGTTGGCCGGTCCGCAAGCGCTGTGAATCGATACCGGTCTCTTGGGCGATTATCCGTTGTACAAGTTGCTCATTCGACATTTCCAGAGAAAATATGGCCACATGTTGTTTGTGTTTTTGAGCGGCGTTCTTGGCTGCGGACAATATGAAGGCGGTCTTGCCGGAGCCAGGGCGGCCGGCGACGATGAGAAAATCGGAAGGTTGCATACCGCTCAACAGACGATCCAGGTCGATGAAGCCAGTGGGTACGCCAATTGCTCCCACGCCACGCGTAGCCAACGCATCGATGCGATCGTAGTAATCGCTTAGAGCTTCGCGTATCGTTTGGAGTTCACGTGTGGTGCGACGCTCACTGACACTGAATATCGCTTTTTCTGCTTCGTCGAGAGAGGTTTCGATACTGGCGCTCTCTTGGTAAGCCAGTTTGGCAATCTCATTCGCTGCGGAGAGCAAGCGTCGGCGAATAGCTGTCCCTTCAACAATGTGACCGTATGCTTCTGCATGCAACGAGGATGGCACGTTGTTAATTAGAGCCGAAAGATAGGCGACTCCACCCACATCTGACAATTGCCCCACCTGGTCGAGCTCTTCGGATACAGTGAGCAGATCAATCGGAGAGCGGTGTTCGTGCAGGCGTAGAAAAGCTTCCCAAATCCATCGGTGCCGGTGAATATAGAAATCATCGGCTTTGAGGAATTGAGCAACATCGTAATAGACTTCAGGGTTAATTAGCACTGAGCCGAGCACCGCCTCTTCAGCTTCCCGACTATGCGGGACAAGTTGTGGAGTGGGGGCGGTAATCACATCGCTCGTGGACAGAAATTCGTTCATTTACGGGTCAAAAAAACCGGGGTCACCGGCCAGCAGCCAGGCGCTCCCCGGTGGGATTAATCATTGGTTGAGTTCAATCGTCAGATTCTTCGTCGTCTTCTTCATCCAGATCTTCAATATCTAGTTTTTCCAGGAAATCCTCAAAAACCGAAAGCCGTTCTTCGCCTTCTTCGCTTTGTGGCTCCTGGATTCCGGGTTTGGTTTTTTCAGAGCGGATTTCCTGTAAATCTTCTTCAGGGACAATGCCGGCTGCGTCCATAACTTCACGGGCTACCAAGATGGGGACGTGAGTGCGAACAGCGATGGCGAGGGCATCTGAAGGGCGTGCGTCAATATTAAGTGTATGTCCGTTGCTTTCAGCAACGATGTTGCCATAGAATGTGTCGTCACGCAAGGCAACCACTTCGACGCGCACCACGCGTGCATTAAGCTGGTTAAAAATGCTCTTCATCAGATCGTGGGTCAGCGGACGGGCAACTTCCACCTCCTGCAAGGCGATTGTAATCGATTCGGCTTCATAAACGCCGATCCAGATGGGCAGATAGCGCTCCGCGCTTCGCTCTCGTAAGATAACGATGCGTTGCTGTGACATTAAGCTAACGCGAATGCTATCAATAACGACCTCAATCATATCCGACATTAAGAGCCTCCAGGGCTGGCGCTAACCAATTGCTATTGATGCTGTATTTTAACATGGGCTTAGCTGCTTGGAAAGACTCTCATATAACCATGTGACCATTGAAAGATTAATGTTAAAGAATTCGCCTTTGAATCTGTTGCTAATAATTAAGGTCGCGGTTATAATCGCGCCACCTCAATCTGCTGAATCTTTTAACAATAGGGATAGAAGGACTTTGAAATCGAGTATCAATGCGAGGATTCTGTGGATAGAAAATAAGGGAAAGCGGGCGACAAGCCCGTCTTTCATCCCTGCCTTGCGCCAGAAAGGCTGCCAGGTGGAAGCAATCGAGACCGGTGGCGAAGCTCTGTCGTCCCTCGAGGCTTTTGATCCAGATTTGGTTGTTATCAACGCGGCTTCGATGCGTACATCTGGCATTCGCATCTGCAAATCCTTGCGTGAAAAAGCTAATAGCTTGCCCATCTTAATCTTCTACGACCAGGATCAGAAGCCAGCCGCGACTTGTGCCGATGTTGTGCTGACACTGCCTTTCACCCCGCGAAAATTGCTCAATCGCATCAAACCCCTGGTACCAGGCAGCTCTGAGAATTGCCTGCACAGTGGCCCGATCCGGCTGGATCTGGAGCGTAAGAAGGTAATTTGCCAGGGGAGAGAATCCAGCCTGACACCACGCTTGATTACGCTTTTGGCGGCTTTGATGCGCCGACCGAACGAAGTCCTCGAACGCGAGAAATTATTTCAAGAAGTGTGGGAGACAGCCTACACGGTGGATACCCGAACTCTGGATGTGCATATAAGCTGGTTGCGCAAAGCCATAGAGAAAGACCCGCGCAATCCAAGATTCTTAAAGACTGTTCGTGGGGTGGGTTACAGATTAGATATACCAATTAGTGTGGTGAGTAAGAAGTGATCAGTGATCTGTAAGAGGGTTTAATAACTTAAGATTCTACTCTCTAATTTGCAAGGTTGATAGCTGACCGTTAATACTAACCAGGCGAACGGATATTCGACTGCCTGATTGGGCAAATGGTATTGATAGCTGGCTGGTTATTTGAGCTTTCTGGCGCGGGCGGCAAGCCTGGGCTACGCTATGGAATAGCTTGCCATCCCAATGGGGATCGACCTCCCAATATAGTAGGTCGGGAAGCAAGGATGGATTCAGATGGATAACATCCCCACTCAATGTTACTAATGCGGAATCTTGCAGCGGGATTGCTTCTACCTTAGATTGGGTTTCGACCTGTAGAGAAAAGGGCGTTGTGGATAATCCAGCCAGACGAGCGCGGGCTGTATGCACAGCCCGCCAAGACACATCGCTGGCGATAAAATGTCGCTCAAGGCGTTCAGCAACCACTGTAGTAGTGCCAGCTCCACAGAAAAAATCTGCCACCAGATCGCCAGGATTAGAGGATGCCAGAATGACACGCTCTAATAAGGCTTCAGGTTTCTGCGTTGGGTAGCCAGTGCGCTCGCTGTGCAGGCGTGCTACAACTGGGAAGTACCACCAGTCTTCGGGTACTTTGCCACGTGCCAGGTCGGGCACTTTGCCAAAACCAGCTTTGTTTGATGAGGCAAATGTCTTTACTGTGGTTTCATCATAGGGTGTGCGCACAGCGTCAGCATTGAAGGTGTAGTCTTTGCCTTTTGTATAGACCAGGATCGTGTCATGCTTGCGATTGAAAGCCTTGCGAATTGGGGATGGCCCGTGATAAATCCAGATGATTTCATTGAGCAACTGGTTTGCTCCAAAGATTTCATCGAGCAGTAATCTTGCGTAAGCGTCAGCATGCCAATCCAGGTGGAGATAGAGTGTGCCGTTGGGAGAAAGCAAGCGATGTATTAGATACAAGCGTGGATAGAGCATATTCAGGTAAGACTCAATGCTGTCCCATGCATCAAGGTAACCTTCAGCAAGCTGCCACTGTTCGGGTTTGCGTGAATCTTCGCCTTGCCCGATGCGCGCTGCATAACGGCGGTTAGTGTAAAAGGGAGGGTCTGCGTAGATAAGATCGATCTTACCTTCGTAATCGAGTAAAAGCGCTGACATCACCGCCAGGTTATCTCCCATGACCAGGTGATTTTTCGGGAGTTGCTCTGGAACTCGAGATAGGTAACCCCTGCCTTGAGGATAAATAATACTATCCAGCTCGAGAGAACCTGGAATAGGGATGGGAGGATTTTTATTTGCCCAAGACAGGGTAGGCATTGAGAACCTTGACTTAGACTATCTACTTGTATAACGTATTTATTGCTTATTTCACCCCAAACTTCTCTCGGAGTATATCTTCCAGGGTGGGCTGTCCTATTTCCTGGAGCTCATAACGCACACGTTGAGAAGGTTTGTTTATATTGATGATGCGCGCCAGGTCGATCGGCGTTCCCACCACCACCAGGTCGGCGGGGCTGTCGTTGATCGTCTGTTCCAACTCGCGGATCTGGGCATCGCCGTAGCCCATTGCTGGAAGAACAACGCCTGTTGTAGGATATTTCTCATAGGTTGCCTTGATTGAGCCGACTGCGTAGGGGCGAGGATCGATGATCTCGGCTGCGCCAAAGCGCCGGGCTGCCACCCAGCCAGCACCATAGGCCATCTCGCCATGCGTCAAGGTCGGGCCATCCTCTACGACGAGCACTCGCCTACCTTTGATAGCTTGAGGATCGTCGACAAATAAGGGTGAAGCGCCTTCAATTACAACTGCGTTCGGATTAACTGCACGCAGGTTCTCACGAACTCGGAGTATGTCCTCCGGTTTGGCGGTGTCCACCTTGTTGATGACGAACACGTCTGCCAAACGAGCATTAGTCTCGCCAGGATGGTAACCGATCTCATGTCCAGGCCGGTGCGGGTCGGCCACAACAATCTGCAGATTTGAGACATAGAACGGAAAATCGTTATTACCACCGTCCCACAGGATGATATCCACTTCTTGCTCAGCCTGGCGCAGGATTTTTTCGTAATCCACGCCGGCATAAACAATGGTGCCATTAGCCAGATGCGGTTCGTATTCTTCGCGCTCTTCAATCGTACAATTATAACGATCCAGGTCATCATAATCGGCGAAACGCTGGACAATTTGTTTGGTTATGTCCCCATAAGGCATGGGATGGCGGATTGCAGCCACTTTATAACCCATGTCACGGAGAATGATTGAGACACGACGAGTAGTCTGACTCTTACCGGAGCCAGTGCGCACTGCGCAAATGGAAACCACTGGTTTTTTGGACTTGAGCTGTGTTGAGTTAACCCCCATTAAGCGGAAATCAG
>Ga0102851_10000706_pt1 | contig 17625 bp, 16 predicted proteins | sample Mud3Dept3metaG_FD_79558 | JGI IMG/M metagenome (GOLD analysis project Ga0102851, IMG submission 79558) | Freshwater wetland microbial communities from Ohio, USA, analyzing the effect of biotic and abiotic controls - Mud 3 Core 4 Depth 3... | ecosystem: Environmental > Aquatic > Freshwater >... | reverse complement strand
GGGCTCGTGCTCCAGGATCGCGGCGATCGTGTCCGAAAGCGTCGCGCCCGCAAATGCGAGACGTCCGGCAAGCAGCTCATACACGACGCAGCCAAACGCCCAGATGTCGGTGCGTTTGTCGACCGACCGGCCGCGCGCCTGCTCCGGACTCATGTAGGCAGCCGTCCCCAGGATCATGCCGTCACGTGTCCCGGCAGCCGTGATCGTCGGCAACTCGTCCGCGATCGCTCCCTCGCGGGAGAACATTTTGGCGAGTCCAAAGTCGAGGACCTTCACCACGCCGTCGGCCCGTAGCTTGATATTTGCCGGTTTCAGATCACGGTGGATGATGCCCTTCTCGTGCGCGGCGTCAAGCGCCTCCGCGATCTGACGTGCGATCGGCAGCGCCTCGCCAATCGGCATGGGTCCTTGAGCGATGCGATCGGCAAGCGTGACACCCTCGACCAACTCCAGGGCGAGCGCCTGTATCCCGTCAGATTCCTCGAACCCGTAGATCGCCGCAATGTTCGGATGATTGAGCGCGGCAAGGACGTGCGCTTCCCGCTTGAAGCGCGCAAGCCGGTCAGGATCGAGGATGAAGGCCTCGGGCAGGACCTTGATGGCGACATCGCGTCCCAGCTTCGTGTCCCGCGCGCGATAGACTTCTCCCATGCCCCCGGCGCCAATGCCAGCGAGGATCTCGTAGGACCCGAGCCGTGAACCGGCAGGCAAGGTCATGCGCGCCTTCTCGCCGTAATGGTATCGGGCCAGAGGCGCCGGCAGAGATCCCCTTGCGTGACCACCTGCCCGGGCCGCTCGAGCATCGCGACAAGCACCTGGAAGGACTGCTCGCGGAGCGGAATGCGAGGGCCGTTCTTGTGCAGTTGGCCCGAACCGAGATCATCCGCGAAGCGGTCGAACCGAACGACCGTGGGCATCGAAATGTGCTCCCGGGTACCCGGGAAAGGCTACTCCCTGACCCAGCGGAGGTCAATTGTGGGGGCGCCACCCCTCACGCCATCGTCGAGCTCGATGACGGGCCGCTGACGGCCAGCCGGGAGTGCTACAATCCGCGGGTCTCCGCTTTCCATCCACGACGATAGGCCTCAGCGCGGGAATGCGCGTCGGGCGTACGACGTCACGGCGCCGGCCAGCGCAGGAGGAATGGGCGAACTGTTTTCGATTCGTGCGCTGGGGGCCCGGCATGAGAATAGGCAGCCGTCTCCTGACTCAATGTCTTGTCAATCTGCTGTTCGCCACGTCTCTTTTCGCCGCGACCGTCGACGGCATACCACTTCATTCGTCGACACGCGGCAGGGGGACCACGACACTGATCCTGGTGCACGGTTGGACCTGCGACGACAGGACGTGGCAATCGCAAGTCCCGGAGCTTTCCAGGAGCTACCGCGTCATCACGCTCGACTTGCCCGGCCACGGACGGAGTGGCTCGCCCAAGGACGGCAAGCTGTCCATGGACCTGTTCGCCCGCGCCATTGAAGCTGTCAGGGAGGAGCAACGAGCAGAACGCGTCGTGCTGGCAGGGCACAGCATGGGAACAGCAGCGATCATGCAATACGCCCGGCTGTACCCCGAGCACACTGTCGCACTCGTGCTCGTGGAGGGGTCGGTCTCGATGCCCGCCAGCGCCCCCAGAGACCGCATGCTCGCGGCCGCCAAACAGTATGGCGAGTCATTGAAAGCGCGCGAGGCGATGGTTCAGGGGATGTTCACGGGCAATACGACTCAGGAGGTGCGGAAGCAGGTCCTGTCGATGGTCCTGGCCGTCCCGTCGGCAACGCCCCTGGCCGCGATGGAGGCGTTCGTGGATTCCCGGAATTGGAGGGAGGACGTCTTCCCGCAACCGGTGCTTGCGGTATTTTCCGGCGGGTTGGACGCCGCGGAACGCGAGTCGGACCTCGAGTACATGAAGACTCGTTTCCCGAACCTCGAGTACGTGAAGATGGCCGGCACCGGCCATTTCCTGATGCTCGAGAAACCCGCGCAGTTCAACGCGCTCCTCAGGTCATTCGTCGATAAGCTGAAGTTCTGAGTGTTGTCGGGAGAAGCCGGCGCAGGCGTTCACAACCTGCGTACGGATCGCGCGGACCCCGACGCGGTGCGGGGCTGGCTCCGCCAGCATGCCTTCGGAGTGGTCTTCGACAATGCGTACGATTGGGAACGCGGCGCCCCGATGATCTAGTACATCTTCTCGCGCAGGTACACCTGCAGGTCGTAGCGGCCCCGGAGTTGCAGTTTCTCGAAGACGTGGTGCAGATGGATCTTCACCGTGCCGACGCTGATCGACAGGCGTGCGGCAATCTCCTGGTTGTCCAGACGGGCGGCGACCAGGCGCAGGATCTCGAACTCGCGCGGGGTCAGGATGTTCTGAAGCTCGGTCTCGACGTTCTGCCGCTGCGCGAGGCGATCCGACAGATCGACGCCGTCGACGCTGAGGCTTCGCTTGCCCGCGTGCACCGTCCGGATGCATTCTTCGAGGACGCGCGGCGCCATGGCTTTGAGCACGATGCCGCGCGCGCCCAGGCGTGCCGCGGCGATCAAGTCGTCTTCGTTCTGGCTCGCGGTCAGCACGACGACCGCCGGCGGCTTCGTCGAGTCCAACTGGCGCAGCACGCTCAGCCCGTCCTCCCCTGCCAGCTTGAGATCGAGCAGGAGCACGTCGGGGCGGAGCGCCTCGACGGTCTGCAACCCCTCGACTGCTGTGCCGCAGGTGGCCACGACCTCGAAGTCCGCGTTCAGTTGCAGCAACTGCTCGAGCCCCTTGAGCACCATCGGATGATCGTCGATGAGCACGATTCGGATGGCCATGAGTGAATCGCTGATCGGCGCCGTACCGATACGCGGCGCGCCTTCCATAAGCTTACCGGCTGTGGGCCGCCGGCGCGACGTCCTCTGTGGATGCGGGCGCAAGCGGCAGCTCGATCGAGACCTCCGTTCCCGTGTCGCCGGTCCGCAGCAGCAGCCGCCCCTGAAGCTCAGCGACCCGCTCCTTGAGGGTGATCGGCCCCTGATGCATGGCGTTCAGCGCCTGGAGGTCGAATGTACCGTGAAACGGGAACCCGCGGCCATCGTCCCTGATCTGCAGCCGCACCTCCCCCGAGTCGACCGCGAAGTCCACCGAGATCAGGGAGGGATCGGCGTGACGCGCGGCGTTGAGCACGCCTTCCTGCACGATGCGGTACACGCCCTCCAGAAACGCCTGGTGCCACGTGTCCGCCCCTGAGGGCGGCGTCATCTTCACCTTGATCTCCCACTGGCGCTCGACGCGGCGGCGGAGCTCCTCCAGGCGTTCGGCGAGGCCGGCCGACGGCGAGGGCTCGGTCTGGCTCGAGACCGGGCGCAGCCGCTGGATGAAGGCGCGCATCTCGAGCTCCCCGCTTTCCAACTGGTTCTGCACTTCCGCGAGCCGCCGGCGCGCTTCGTCGGGACTGCGATCGAGCAGCCGCCTGGCGGCGAGCAGCTGCAGCGCACTGCCGGCGGTGGACTGGAGCAGGCTGTCGTGGATGTCGCGCGCCACGCGCAGGCGTTCATCCAACGCGGCGGCCACCCGCAACCGGCGGAGGAGATAGAGGCTGTCGAGCCGCGAGACGACGAGCCTGGCGACCACGTCGCCAAGAATCAAATCGTCGAGCCGCATCGACGGCTTGTCGAGAGCGAAGAGGCGGCCGCGGATCAGTTCGCCGTCGAGGCTCCATGACTGCACCCGGTGCATGCCGAATCGCGTCTGGAGCGCAGGGTTGATGGGCCGGCAGACGCGCTGCCGGAACGCATCGCCGGACCAGTGCACCACCACGCCCCGCTCGTCGCCGGCGTCGGCGGCCTGGAACGCCTTCTGCTCCAGCCCGGACAGGACGAACGACCCGTAGGTTGCCTCGGGCTCCGAGGCCCACGTCACGTCGCTGCCCGCCCCCCAGGCAAGATTGACCTCTCCCTCGTCCGGCTCTTCCCAGATGATGAGCACCTTCGGGGCCTCGAGCACCACCGAACATTCGGCGATGATCTCGCCGACCAACTCCCGCGGTTGTCGGGGCACCCGGCGAGGCCAGCTGATGATCCGGACGATCTCGCGCTGAAAGCGATGATGGTAAGCCCCGAGATACGCAATGAGCGCTGCTGTGACCGCGAGATGCACGCTGCGGACGACAAAGGCGTTGGTGGCGAACGGACGCAGGTGGAGGACTTGCGAAGTGTACAGACCCGTGGCGGCGTACACGACGAAGCTCGTGATCGCCGTCCACACAGCGCCGCGGAAGTTCCATCGCAACGTCCCGCAAATCACGAGAAACGTGAAATAGATGTAGAACGGGCTGGTTGATGCTTCGGTGAAGAAGGTGAAGAGCGAGAATGCCGACAGGTCGAACACGTGGTTCAACAGACCCCAGGCCGGCGCGAAGCGTACCGGCGCCCAGACGAGCGCGAGCACGCAGAGGCTGTAGACGAAATACCAGCTGATCGTGAAGGCGAGTCGCCAGTCGTCGCCGGGAGCGAACGGACTGATCGCCACCGCCAGCAGGGCGCCGCCGGCAAGAACGACGCGGCTGCTCGCAATCAGCCATTCAATACGAAGGCGTGGCGGATATTCGAGGTACACCTTCAGCGTCGACAGACGCGTCGAACGGGGTCCGGCATCACCGGGGCTCAGCCGCCGTGTCGCGCGCAGCACCTCACCGGACGGCGTGCGGGTCAGTGTATGTACTGCCTGGCCGGACGAGCAGGCCCCACGCCGCAGCCACCTGGGCCAGTTCCTCGTCTGCCGCGCTGGCGAAAGATACCGCGAATCCGGCGCGATCGGAAGCGCGACGACCGCCCCGCCTGTTTTGACGACGATCGGGTGTCTGACGACGGTCGGGCTTGAGCACGAGACCGAAGGGGTACGCGGACAAGTCGGTCACGGGACTACCTCCTTTTCCCAAAGCGGAGCCGCAGTATATCTCTACGGATGTATATCTCAAAGGTTTATTTAGACATCCGTCTAACTTGACACGTAAGTCCTTCTATAACAATCAGATGTGGTGGTTCTTGATTCTGCGTTTGAGGAGCAGCAAAGGCGACCTTGGCGGCCGCCGACCTCTCAGATTGGCGTCTGGACAGTGATCTGGATGCTGGTAAGGACAGGTTGGGGAAGGTGCCAAACGCCGGGACTGGCATCGCCCCTATTCAGGCCGCCCGCTGTACCGCGCGGCGCCCGCGAAGCAGGAACGTCAGTACAAACCCCGCCAGGAAGCCGCCGATATGCGCCATGTAGGCGACGCCACCCGTCTGGGCGGAGTTGGCGATGGACCCGATGCCGCTGAAGAACTGCAGGACGATCCACAGCCCGATGACGATCAACGCGGGCACTTGAATCACTTGCTGACCCTGCAGCACTCTGACCTTTCCCTGCGGGAACAGCAGAATGTAGGCGCCGAGCACTCCCGCAATCGCTCCCGAGGCTCCCAGGTTCGGCACCTGTGACCCGGCGCTGAACGCCAGTTGTGCGAACGTCGCCGCCAGTCCACAGACGAGGTAGAAGATCGTGAACGTGAGGTGCCCGAAACGGTCCTCCACGTTGTCACCGAAGATCCACAGGTAGAGCATGTTGCCGCCCAGGTGAATCCACCCGGCGTGCATGAACATCGACGTAACGAGCGTCGTGGCGTCACCGAAGGGATTTCCAAGGAAGCGGCTCGGAACCAGAGCCCACTTCACAACGAAGGCGTCGCCGCCACTTAGCTCTACGAAGAAGAAGAGAATATTCAGAGCGATCAAAGCATACGTGACCACCGGAGTCGTCCTGCGAGAGGTGTCATCGTCACCGATGGGGATCATGGGAGGTGTCTCCTTCTTGCCGCGGTTGAATCCGAGATCCTCCGGAGAGCGTGATGGGCATGTGACCGCCCGCCACTTGAGTGCGCCGAGCTGCTAGTTCGCGATGATGGTCAACTGATCCACGACGCGCTGGACGCCGCCGGTCCGCCTGGCGAGAGCGACGGCCCGATCGCGGCCGGCACCCGACGTGACGCTGCCCTTCAGCGTCACCACGTGTTTGTCCGTGTCATCGCCTTCCTACTGTAGGTTGGGCGTCCGCCCTTCGCGTGTTCCCGATTGCACAGCGGCGCGCGAAGGCCGCGTGTGCGGTATGGGACAGCCTTCCCATCGCGTTTGCGACAAAGATCGACTCGACAAGGTCAGAATGCGGGCGCTCTGAACGGCATCGGATGACCCGGTGACAAAACCATGTACGAGAGCGGTTCGCCCAGCGAAGGGGTTCCAGCGATGAGCACGATCACCACCAAAGACGGCACAACCATCTACTACAAAGACTGGGGATCCGGACCGCCCGTCGTCTTCAGCCACGGCTGGCCGCTCAACGCCGATGCGTGGGAGGGCCAGATGGTCTACATGGCGTCGCACGGCTACCGTTGCATCGCCCATGATCGCCGCGGGCACGGCCGTTCGAGCCAGCCTTGGAACGGCAACACGATGGACACCTACGCCGACGACCTGTCAGAACTCGTCGACTCGCTCGACCTGAGAGGCACCACGCTGGTCGGCCACTCGGCGGGCGGGGGAGAGGTGGCCCGCTATATCGGGCGTCACGGCACCGGCCGCGTCGCCAGGGTTGTGCTGGTGGGCGCCGTGACGCCGCTGATGCTCAAGACGGCCGCCAATCCAGGTGGCCTGCCGATCGAGGTGTTCGACAAGATCCGCGCCGGCGTCGCGGCTGACCGTTCGCAGTTCTTCAACGACCTCACGACGCCGTTCTTCGGCGCCAACAGGCCTCGCTCCAAGGTCAGCCAGGGCGTCCGCGACGCATTCTGGTTCCGGGGCATGCAGGGTGGTCTCAGGAACCAGCTCGACTGCATCAAGGCGTTTTCCGAAACGGATTTCACCCACGATCTCGAGAAGTTCGACGTGCCAACCCTCATCATCCACGGCGACGACGATCAGATCGTGCCGATTGGCGCCTCGGCTGAGGCAGCCGCCAGACTTGTCAGGAACGCGACCCTGAAAATCTACCCGGGCGGCTCGCACGGACTCGCCGACACACACAAAGACGAACTCAGCGCCGATCTGATCGCTTTTCTCAGGAACTGACGTCGCACTCGCTAGCGGCGTTGTCCTCTCGCACGGACGGAGTGGCCCGAGAGTGCGGCCAAAACGCGGAAAAGACGAGGAAACGGCCCCGGCTTTTGTGGCAACTTCCTTGCAAGAGGAGTTGTCGGCGTGTCTCTCCGGACTGAATGCTCGACGGTCGCGAGTGTGGGCTCCGGAAAGGCGCCGCACAGAACTGGAGTCGTCCCGTGAATCTCAAACACGCTCTCCTGCCCGCCGTCGCGCTGATCGCACTCAGCCTCACGGCCGTGCCGGCTGACGCACAGCAGCGTCGAGGCAATGGAAACCGGGGCGGTGGCGAGCGGACGGAGCCGCGCGCCAGCGCGTCGCAACAGCGCGCCACGCCGCGCCAATCAGAGCCGAGGTCCGGCGTTCAACAGCAGCAGTCTTACGCTCAGGAACCCCGGCCTGGCGGGCAGCGGGCGGTGCAGCGGCAGACACAGCCCAGGACCTACGCCCAGCAACCGCAGGGGCGGTCCTACGCGCAAGCGCCGCGGTCCGGTGGACAGCAGGGACAGGCCTACGCCCAGCAGCGATCCTACGCCCAAGCGCCGCGGTCCGGCGGACAGCAGGGACAGGCCTACGCCCAGCAGCGATCCTACGCCCAAGCGCCGCGGTCCGGCGGGCAGCAGGGACAGACCTACGCCCAGCAGCGATCCTACGCTCAGGCGCCGCGATCCGGCGGGCAGCAGCTACGCTCCTACGACAATAACCGCGCTTACGCTGGGCGCGCGCCGTACTCTGGCTATGGCAGCGGCTATGGCTACAGCGCCGACGCCGGACGCCGCGGGTACGTCGCTCCGCGCGGTGGGTATGGATATGGGTACGCATCCAGGTATGGATACGGGTACGGCTATCGCCCGTACTACTACCCGCGCGCGTACTACTCGTTCCGGCCGAGACTGAGCCTTGGCTTTGGACTGTGGATCGGATTCCCGACAGCCTATCCGTACTATTCGTATGGATATGCCAACCCGGCGTACGGCTATCCGCTGTCGAGGTTCGGCCTCGCAGCGGGCACGGCCTACGGGGGCATCAGCTTCGAGGTCGACCCCTACGATGCCGCCATCTTCATCGACGGCGAGTACGCGGGGATCGTGGGCGACTTCGGTCCGAACGCCCAGCCGCTGACGCTCCGCTCCGGCACGTACCGCGTGGAGATCCAGGCTGACGGCTACGCACCGGTCATGTTCGACGTGAACGTCATGCCCGGGCAGGTGATCCCATACCGGGGAGCCATGCGGCCGTACTGAGCAGGACCCGGCCTCGGGGCGGGGCTGCGGCGCCCCGCTCTGCGCACCCGCGGCACTCGCTCCTCGGTTGCTCACCACGAGAACGGTGACAGAGCGGACAATGCTCGTCCGAAAGGGCAGCGGACTCCAAGCGCCCTCTTAGGCCGTCTTCTCGATGCCCGGCATCGCCGAACTCACTACGGCCGCGCAACCCGCCACGATCCCCGTCCCGATCCTGTTGAATGTCATCGTTGTGCTCCTTCGATCGGTCCTCGTTCCAAGCCAGCTCACCGGCCTTTGCGTCCGCGCGATGCCCATGTGCAGAAGGGAACAGACGCCACCTCCTGATGGTGTCTACGATGCATCCGGGAATCATGCGGACGGAGAGAACGATGAACAGAAAATGCCTCAACAGTCGTGGCGCAGCCGCCTGGATCTGCAGCATCGGTCGAAACATGAGAAGACGCGTGACGCCCGTGGGAGCGCTGACTCTGCTTGTGGTCGCGGTGGTCTGGGCGGCGGACGGTCGCACCATACTGAAGCCCGGTTGGAACATGTTCTCGCCGCAGCAGGACATCGAGGTGGGCCAGCAGGTGTCGCCGGACGCCGAGCGGCAGTTGCGCATGCTGAACAATGCCCGTCTGGACAACTACGTGAACACCCTGGGGCGCCGGCTTGCCGCCAACGCACCCGGCGAGAAGTATCCGTATCACTTCAAGGTCGTGAACGATCTGGCGATCAACGCGTTTGCGCTCCCCGGCGGACCGATCTACGTCCATCGCGGTGTGATTGACGCGGCCGACAACGAATCTCAACTGGCTGGCGTGCTGGCCCATGAAATCTCGCATGTCGCCCTGCGCCACGGCACCAACCAGGCGAGCAAGGCCACTGCCGCGCAGCTTCCGCTGGCGATCCTCGGCGGCTTGATCGGCAGCGACTCGACCAAGTCCGCGCTAGCGCAGCTCGGCGCGAGCTTCGCGGTGAATTCCATCCTGTTGAAGTACTCGCGCTCGGCCGAGAGCCAGGCCGACATCATGGGAACCCAGGTGCTTTTCGATACGGCGTACGACCCCCGCGCCATGGGCCAGTTCTTCGAGAAGATCGAGGCCCAGCAGGCAGGCCGTGGTCCGGTGGAGTTCTTCTCCAACCACCCGAGCCCGGAGAACCGCATCGAACGCGTGAACCAGGAGGTGACCGCGCTCGGCGGGGTGCGGCGCGATGACGCCACCAATTCCAGGGAATTTGACGACATCAAGCGCTACCTTCAGTCTTTGGCGGGGCCATCCGGCCAAGGGCAGCGGCAGCCCGGCTACGATCCCGGTCAGTCTGCCGGGTCGGGATTGCACATCGTGGCCGCCAGCTACGGCGCCGGGAATCGATACACCGATGTGCGTCAACTCCTGCAGTCTCGCGTGCAGAACGACCGCTTGAACTTGCAGGTGAACAGCTCGTCGATGGGCGGCACGTCCAGCCGAGACGGGGCCAGGACGCTTCGCGTCCGCTATCAATGGGCCGGCCGCGATTACGACGTTACGGTCGCAGAGAATCAGCGGCTTTCCATTCCCACCGACCAGCAGATGAACGAAAGCGCCGGCGGGGCGGGCGCACCACCCGACTGGCCATCGGGACGCTTCGTGGCCGCTGAGAACTCATTCCTGCGCATCAACCACCCCGACAATTGGCAGGTCCACGGGCAGGGCGACGCGCTGACCATCACGCCCCGCGGCGGCCTGATCGACGACGGGCAGGGCAATCAGGCGCTGGCCTATGGCGCCATCGTGAACATCTTTGAGCCGCGCGGGAGCAACTACGGCAGCCAGCAGTTGCAGGGCTCCGGCTACGGGCAAGGCTCCGCGCAGGCGTCCGCGACGCGGCTGGAACAATCCACCGACGAACTGGTCCAGGAGCTTCGCCTGTCCAACCGGGAGATGCGCGTGATTCGGTATCGTGAGGTTATCCGTGTCGATGGCGCCCCGGCGCTTTCCACGTATCTCTCGAACGACTCACCGGTTGGCGGTCGCGAGACCGACTGGCTGGTCACCATGGAGTGCCCCGACGGCCTGCTGTTCATCGTGTTCACCGCCCCTGAGCCCGACGTCCAGCGCTACGAAGGCACGTTCCACGAGATGGTGCGCTCAGTCCGGATCAAGCGGTAGGCTCCGCGCCGGCGCAGCATCGCCTGCTGATCGACAAGGCGGCCGACGCCGGCCATGCTGTCTCTCGCCGGGCGCCCCTCACGCTCGGCGACCGCCACTAACTTGGTGAACGGCATCTGCTCGTAGTCGTGGAAGAGCCGCGCGGCCGTCCGCTCCGAGATGGCGAACACCACGTAGAGCGCCAGGGTGAACGCGATGCCGGACACGGTGGCTACCTGCTTGGTGAAGAGGTTGACCACCGCGATCGAGAACAGGGCCATCGTGATCGACAGCAGGCCGATCGGCAGCTCGAATGACCCGGTCCTCATGTTGATCGGCACCCGCCACCGGCGGGCGCCCGGCGAGGTTTACCGCAGAACCGATCTCAAGGCACCCCGATTCAGCAGCCCACCTGCCGGCGCCCCAATGCCGGGTTGCCGTGTCAAACGCCCCGGGCCCGGCTGCAGGCCGCCCGGTCATGCACAACGTCTCCGAGTTTCACGACAGGCCTTTGCTTCCGGCGGACGGGATCGCCGCCAGGTCGCGGAACCGCGTCTCCGGAAGCGTCCACACCCACATGGCCGTTGCCAGGGCCAGCACGAGCGGTACGCTCAGGCCGCCGGCAAGGCCGTACAGCACCACGAACTGGTTGACGACGACGGGCGCGAAGAACTGCACGCCGCGGGCCATGTTGTACGTCGTGCCCATGGAAAAGTTGCGGATGTCGGTTGGAAAGAGCTCGGCCAGCAGCGCACCGAACCCCGCAGTGCATCCCGATCCGAGGCCGAGCCCAAAGAGCGCGCCCCAGAAGAGCGGGGGCTGCGTCAGCAGCCACTCCCAGTGGAATGCCAGCGGATAGAGCGACACGGCCGTGAGCAGGGAATACCCGGTGAACAGGACGCGGCGGCCGAAGCGGTCTGCCAGTGTGCCGAACGCCAGCATGCCGAGCAACTGCCCGAGTTGCGCTGTCAGCATCCAGATCGTCGAGCGGCCAATCGGCTGATGAAACTGATCCTGGAGGAACTTCGGGAGCCAGGTGTAGCACGTCCAGTACGTGCCCATCTTGAACACGCCGAGCAGCCATCCCCGCACCATCACGGTCACCAGGCCCCGCCTCCAAATCAGTCGGAGGGCCGCGCCGGGCGACAACTGCTCTTCCTTCTGTTCAGTCCAGAGCCGCGACTCCGGCAGGTGGCGCCGCGCGACGTATGCAAGGAGCACTGTTGCCGACGACGCGAGCAGCACGGCGCGCCAGCCAATGATGGGCGTCAGCATGAACCCGACGACCGCCGCGAGGCCTACGCCAATCGGCTCGCCCGACTGCAGCATGGCTGCCGCACGGCCGCGCATGCGGCTGGGTGAGCTTTCGGCCAGCAGCGCGTGCCCCACGGCCCATTCACCGCCAACACCGAGGCCGGTGACCAGCCGGAACACCAGCACGCTCCAGTAGCCGGTCGAGAAAGCGGTCAGCGCCGTGCCGAGAGAGTAAACCAGGATTGTCCAGGTCATTACCCGTCGCCGGCCGTACTGGTCCGCGAGATAGCCGAACATGATTCCGCCGAGACCGGACGAACCAAGCGCGACACCGAGCAACACGGCCTGCTCGGCGGAGGTGAGATGCAGATCACGGCCAATCGGGATGAGGAGGAACGAGAAGAGCACCAGGTCGTAGAAATCAAACATCCAGCCTGCCAGCGAGATCAGCCAGATGCGGACTGGGAAACGATCGGCTCCGTCTGTTGCCATCGCTGCGCGGTCTGGAGCGTCCATCGGCATCCTCCGACACGGTCTCCCGGAAGCAAGACAAACGCGTAGCAGGACACAGGGTCCTGCGCGCCAGAGAGTACTCCGTCCGATACCGAGACGGCTATGGGAAGCGGCTGCGGCCTCCCCAAGTCCGCGCCACGGGGGCGGACTCGCTCAGCGCGCTTCGCTTCGGCGTGTCATGTCCGCAGGGCGCAGTCCTACGTGATGCAGCGGAGTAGAATGATCGAACTGATCCGATTCCCGATCCATGCAGCCCACGATGATCGATTCGGCGAACCTCTTCCGGCTGGTGCAGTTCTTCGATGTTCTTGCGGCCGTGGTGTTTGCCGTGTCCGGAGCGCTCGTCGCCTCGCGCAAAGGCATGGACGTGGTGGGGTTCATGTGGCTTGCCGTCACCACCGGGGTCGGCGGGGGCACCGTGCGAGATCTGATTCTCGACGTACCCGTGTTCTGGGTTCAGAATCCCGTCCACGTTGCCGCCTGCCTTCTGACCGCTGTCGTGATGCACTTCGTCGCGCCGCTCGTGGAGTCACGCTACAGGACGCTGCTGTGGTTCGACGCCTTCGGCCTCGCGTTGGTCACGGTTGCCGGCACCGTGAAGGCGTTGGATGCGGGCGCGCCCGCGCTGGTCGCAATTGCAATGGGCGTGGTCACCGGTTCTCTCGGCGGGATCATCCGTGACACGCTGGGCCATGTGCCGTCGGTCCTGTTGAGGCATGAGATCTATGTGACGGCCTCCGTTCTGGGGGCGTGCGCATACGTACTGCTCGGCGCCTTCGGATCCGGGCGCCCGACGGCGATGATTGCCGGCTTTCTCGTGACGTTCGGCGTGCGTGGGCTGGCGATCAAGTTCGGGTGGTCGTTGCCAGTCTTCCGGAAATCGGCGACCCGGGAGCGCTGGAAGGGGAACGGGAAAGAGTCCGAGTAGCCCGCAGCGGCATGTCCTGCGCCGGCGGCCGTGAAACGAAGCCCGGCGCACGCTGCTCGAAGCCCCACCCTTGCCACGCTGGATCGGGCCTGCGTCGATGGCCGCGACCGACGAACTGGAGTACGCCGCACTTGTGCTCCAGCGATTCATGGTCGTCCGGTCACGCTCTCATACGCACCTTCAGTAGTTGCCACACACGAACGGGGAACGGCCATGACGCACGATCAGCAGAACATGGAGTGGAAGAGAACCTGTTCTACGACGTGGTGGGAATGATGCATCAGCTGGGGCTGGGCTGACAATCGGTGACCGGCGTCTGAAGGCCGGAATCAGGCCGGGCACGTCGTGTAGACGCGTCACGGGCGATGCAGATCGACGATGTACAATGCACGCCGTGCCGCGTGTCCCGCCGTTCGATCGTCCCGCCACCTACAACGACCTGGTTGGGCTTCCCGACACGGTCGTGGCGGAGATCCTCGATGGGGAACTCCACGCCAGTCCGTGTCCGGCGCCTCGCGTGGCTGCAGCCGCCGTGACGCTGGGGAGAATGCTCTTCCGGCCGCCCGGCCGTGACGAGGCTGCAGACCGCTGGCAGATCCTCCCTGAACCTGAGCTGCACCTCGGCGCCGATATCCTCGTTCCCCGCCTGGCCGGCTGGCAAGGGTCGCGGCTGCGCAGCCTGCCCGACACGCCCTACTTCTCGCTCCCGCCCGACTGGGTCTGCGAGCTCCAGTCCTCGGGCACAGCGTCGTTTCGCGCGAGGAAGATGGCTATCTACGCGCGCGAGTGCGTGTCCCACGCATGGCTGATCGACCCAGAGGCCCGGACAATCGAAGCACGGCGCCTCGAGGACGGCCGGTGGACGAGCGTGACGACCCGCGCCGGCGGCGAAATCGTGCACCTGGAGCCGTTCGAGGCGATCGATCTCCCCCTCGCACTGCTCTGGGGCGATTAGCCGGATGTGCGCACATGGAACCGGAGCAACCGCATGCCCATCACCAGAGAGACCCTCGCTGCCGCGGTTGCCATCGCGGCCATCGGTTGTGGTATCGCGATGAGCGCGTCCAACCCCGGGCAGGACGCGATGTTCTCGGAAGCTCGGGCCTACGAACGCTTCATGGGCCGCTGGAGCCGGGACCTCGCCCCAGAGCTTGTCCGCTTTGCCGGCGTTCGGGACGGCGACACGCTCCTCGACGTCGGCTCGGGCACTGGCGCCCTCTCTGCGGCGCTGGCGGCGGCCGCGCCGTCCGGCAGCATCGTCGGCATCGATCCCGCAGCCGCATACGTGGCGCTCGCGCAGGCCAGCCAGGGAGGCGCGCGGGTCCGGTTCAAAGTTGGCGACGCGCAGCGGATGGACTTCGAGGATGCGACCTTCGACCGGACGCTGTCGCTGCTCGTGGTCAACTTTATTCCGGACGCCAACAGGGCCGTCGAGGAGATGAAGCGCGTGACCCGCCGAGGCGGGACGGTCGCCGCTGCCGTCTGGGACTACGGCGAGGGCATGGAGATGCTGCGGGTGTTCTGGGATGAAGCGATCGCAGTGACGCCCGCCAGCGACAGCAGGGACGAACGCCACATGCCCTTCTGCCGCAAGGGAGAACTGGCGGCGCTCTGGCGCCAGCACGGCCTGCTCGACGTCGTCGAAGAGGGGCTGACGATCGAGACACGGTTCACATCGTTCGCTGACTACTGGGCCCCGTTCCTCGAGAAACAGGGGCCGGCCGGGGCGTTCGTCGCGGCGCTGTCCGAGCGCGAGCGCAACCAGTTGGAGGGGCGCTTGCGGAAACGCCTGCTGGGTGAGGGGCCGGACCGCGCATTCGTACTCCACGCGCGCGCCTGGGCCGTGCGCGGCGCGGTGCGGTGACAGCGCAGGCACCGCGACGGTACCCAGCCGATCACACCCAGCGCCTCACGCGCGACTTGCATTGCCCGTACGCCGCCCCGAATCACTGCTCCAGAAGAGCCTCCTCCCTCACGACGACGCCATAGTGAGTCACGGCAAGGACCAGCGGAAGAAGCGCGAGCGACCACGGCTGGAGCAGCAGACACGCGAGCCCGGCGTAGGCGATGGAGCCGAAGAGGTACATCGGGTTTCTCGTCCATCGGAACGGGCCGCTCTCGACGCGCGTCGTTGGGGTCTCGGAGTTGTGGATCGGCGTGCGGGTCGTACTTCGAATTCCGCGTGCACCGTGTAATAGTCGGCCTCCTGGCGCGTCTAGGCTGGTGAGGCGAACGACGTGACCACAGCCAGCCTGTCAATCGTCTACGATCAGCCGATCGCCATGACTCCCACGACCGCACGGGTTGAGTTTGCCGAGCTTTACAACCGCCACTACGACGCGGTATTTCGCGCGGCCCTGCGCGTCACCGGAAACCCGGCCGACGCCGAGGACGTCCTGCAGACGGTCTTCCTGCGCGTCCTGGCCCAGGGTGACGACGTCGAGGCCGCTCCTCGGCCGGCGGCTTACTTCCGGCGCGCGGCTATCAACGCGGCCGTCGATCTACTGCGCCGCCGGGCGGTTCATGCCGAGTCGGCTTACGACGACCGGGCGCCGCATGCCGCCGTCCAGCCCCCTTCACTGCTGAAGGAACAGCTCCGGCGCGCCATCGCGACCCTCGACAGCGACGACGCCACCTTGTTCCTGCTGCGCCACGTCGAGGGGCTGTCGATCGAAGAGCTGGCCGGGGTATTCCAGCTGGAGAAGAACAACGTAGCCGTCCGGCTCCACCGGATCCGGCACCGCCTGCAGGCGGAGATCGAGCGTTAGATAAGAGACCAGGATTCTGATCACCCGAGAACATGGGGACTGAGGGAGGTCGGCGATGTCCAAAGACCGGCTGGAAGAAGCGCTGCAGGAGATGAGACAGGAAGACGTCGACGCCGCGACGATCGAGGCTGCGCGGGCGCGCGTCTGGAACGAGGTGACTAACGCCGCCGGAGCCGGCTGTGCGGAGTTCCGGCCGGACTTCCGCGGGTACCTCGACGGAGCGCTTGGAGGCAGCCGCCGCGTCCTGCTGGAAGACCACCTCAGCCGCTGCTCCGCGTGCCGCGTCTCGATGGCCGAGATAAGAGGCGACAAGCGCGTCGTCGTCATGCCGCAGCGGTCTTCCTCCCGCCGGGTGCGATGGGGAGCCCTGGCCACCGCAGCCGTACTGGTTCTGTCGGTCCTGTACCTCGGACGCGACGCCATCGACGCAATGATGGCTCCTGGCGGTCCGCGGGCCACGGTCGTCGCCGCCGACGGCGGCCTGTACCGCCTGCCCGGGGGAGCGCTCAAAGCAGGCGCCTCAATCGGCGAACGGGAGTTGGTCCGCACGGGCCCGGGAGCCCACGCCGTGTTGCGGCTCGCCGACGGATCGGTGTTGGACGTCAACGAACGAACCGAGCTGTTCGTCACCTCCGCCTGGAGCGGCCGGGCCATTCACCTCCAGCGCGGCGACATCATTGTCCAGGCCGCGAAGCAGCGTCGCGGCCATCTGCGCGTCCTGACCCGCGATTCGATCGCGTCGGTGAAAGGAACCGTCTTCGCAGTCTCCGCCGGCATGGGAGGCTCGGTGGTCTCCGTCGTGGAAGGGTCCGTGGCGGTGAACCAGCCAGGCAGGGAAGTGGTCCTCAGCCCCGGCGAGCAGGCCGCCTCCAACCCGGCGCTGGCTTCGTCGGTCCAGGAAGCCGTTTCCTGGAGCCCCGAGGCGGAAGAGTACTTGGAGCTGCTCGCGTCGTTCGCGAAGATCGAACGTCAGCTGGCGGAGATGACTCCGGGCGAGCTGCGCACCAGCTCGGCCCTGCTCTCGTATCTTCCGGCAGGGGTATTCGTCTACGGCGCTGTCCCGAACCTCGGCGGCAAGATCGGCCAGGCCCTGGTCCTGGCGGAGCAGCAGGCATCCGAGAACGCCACGTTCGGGGCCTGGTGGAGCTCCGAGACGGGACGGCAGTTGAGACAGATCGTCGACCGCGTGCAGTCGGTGAGCTCGCTGCTCGGGGACGAGATCGTCTTTTGTGCCGGCTCCGCGGGACCCGATGACGAGGTGCCGGTGGTGATGGCCCGCGTGCAGCCCGGCCGGCAGGCTGAGCTGACGGGCGCCCTGGACGGGCTGTTTACCGGGACCGACGAGCCTGTCCCGCCGTATTCGGTTTCCGGCGACCTGATGGTCGTATCGAACTCGCCATCGCACCTGGCGTGGGCCCTCGGTCACCTGGGGCAAGGCGCCAGTTCCCCGTTTGCGGCAGCCATCGGGGAGCGGTACAAGAGGGGCGCCGGATGGCTGGTCGGCATCGATGCCACCCCGGTCGTCGCGATGGCGGAAGGAGACGACGCCCCTCCAGTCAAGCTCGCCGCCATGATCGGCGTGAAGTACCTCTTCCTGGAGCAGCGGGCCCACGCGGGTGTCGAAGAGAACGAGGTCACGCTGGCGTTCCAGGGCACGCGCACGGGGTTGGCGTCCGGGCTTGCCGACGCCGGATCCGGAGGCG
>Ga0102851_10000705_pt1 | contig 17627 bp, 10 predicted proteins | sample Mud3Dept3metaG_FD_79558 | JGI IMG/M metagenome (GOLD analysis project Ga0102851, IMG submission 79558) | Freshwater wetland microbial communities from Ohio, USA, analyzing the effect of biotic and abiotic controls - Mud 3 Core 4 Depth 3... | ecosystem: Environmental > Aquatic > Freshwater >... | reverse complement strand
CCGCTCCCCCAGGCCGATACCGCCCGTCATGTCAACACTCACGGCCAGCGGTGTAAAAAGGGAAATACCGACGGAGGACAGAATGGCTGAATCCGGAAGCAGGGCGCCGACGCGGGGAGCGGGTTCCTCGTCGAACCCGCGGTGAAGGATCGTTTCGATCGCGCCGGAGCGGGAATCGGCGAGGAAGGCGAGCCCCTTTGCCGCTCCGAAGCTCCCGATCGCGTTCAGCAGGAGATTGTCCATGATCTCCCGCTTGTCCCGGAGATTACCGATCTCCTGGCTCGCGTCGAAAAGGGTCTTTAAATGGAACAGACGCTTCTCGAGCTCGTGTTCCGGGAAAATAGCCTCCCTCCCCTCAGAAATCCTTGAGCGCCTCCTCCTCCGTAGAGAAGATCGCCACGTATTTCGTCAGCCCCATCATGTTGAAGATCTTCTGGAAATGATCGGAGAGACCCGCGGCCCGGATCGACTGGCCGTTTTTCCGGCTTGCGGAAGCGATCCCGATCAGGATGGCGATGCCACCGCTGTTGATGTAGCAATCCTTGGCGAAGAAGAACAGGATCTTCCGGGCCCCGTCCCGGGTCATCCCCCGGTATGCATCCTCGATCGCCCCCCCGGTGACCGCGGTCATGTCTCCCCTGATGCCGATCACGACAACGGCGCCCTTGGTGGTGATTTCAAGCTGCATTTCCTTGCTCATGACGGATTATGAAATCCTCCTGCCGGAATATCCGTGCAAACTACCTGTCGAGATGGATGATCATCCGGACCAGACCACCTCCTTCCGGCGCGGCTCCGAACTGCACATCGTCCATCAGGCTCTTGATAAGGAAGATCCCCCATCCCCGGGTCTTCTCCTTCCCCTCCATCTTCACATCGACGTCGGGCGTCGCAACCTCCCCCACGCCCTTCCCCTGATCCTGAACGTCGACCTGGAGTTTTGCGTCCCCGATTGTAAGAGTTACTCCGACCTTCGTTTCCGCATCCATCCGGTTGCCGTGCTCCATGGCATTGATGCAAGCCTCAGCGACGGCGGTCTTCAGATCCTCGATCCGGTCCCCGCTGAATCCCATCCCCCGCGCCACCGAGGCTGCGGATTCCATCGCAACCTTTTCGAATCCCGGCACGCTCGGGATGTGGATTTCTATCTTCTTATCTGGATCCATACCCGTCGCTCCGTTCATAATGAACAAACCGGCGCAGAAAATAAAGGTCCGGTTCCCTGGTTAAAAATATAACGACAGCGTCAAGCCGAACCACTGCTGCTTTACGAAATTGTTGCTCCCCGCAAACACGTTTCCATACGTCAGGATCGTATCCATCGGAACCTTGAACTTTTTTTCCACGAACAGGGGCACGGTGGATAAAGTCACATCGCACCTCACCATTTGGTAGGTCGAATCCGTTTCCTCCTCCAGCGAACTGTAGTTCAAGCCCCGGTTCCCCGACACGCTGTCCTTTCCCTTGCCCGCATACCGGTAGAGGAGCGAACCGAAAAAAACCTTCGAAAACGAATACGTTCCGGACGTTTCGATTTCCATCCAATCTCCCGTATTTATTTTGACTTCTTCTTTGTTCTGAGGCGGGGCAAGTACCGCGTTCACGCTGGTCCGGATCCTTTTGGTTTGGTTGGATGGAAGGGTGAGATCGTATCGCAGCGTGAGATTCAAGATGAGATCGTCTACGCCGACATAATCGTTGTTCAGGCGGAATAGTAGGGCGTATGCCCCGGAACCAAATCCTGTATCCACCAGATTGTCCGGATCATCCACCTTCCCTGTCGGGAACCTGACACCTCCTGTGAAGGCAAACCTCCAATCCGTGCTCTTCCAGTATTGATATCTTCCTCCCAGTTCCAAATCTCCGAAGCCGCTGTCCGCCCATGTCTCCAGCCTCTGGTACCCGAGACCGCTGCCGGGTAGCAGAATCCCATTGACGACCAGTCCAGCCCCCAGGAGATTCTGGGCGTCCTCGGTAGTCAAGGCTTGCCCCCCCAGGCTTAACGGGATCAGCGGGGCGCCACGGAACGGATCGTTTGGTTGACCGAAGAAAGGGTTTTTCCCGACCGTGGCTGTGGAATTGTCGAGTTGCGCCACGGTGACCTTCGTCGTCTGCCATCGATACGGGACTATCAGGCCCACCGTCACCTTTTCCGTCAGTCCGTAAGTAAATGTCATCTTGATTTCCTGAACCTCGTAGTTGAATTTGACCACGCTGTTCCCGATGACGGCCGTCCCCTGTACCCCCCCGAAGAAGACATTGTCCAGAGTCCCCAACGGGGGAAAGACCTGGCTGTTAAGCGTCCCGTTGAAATCCGTGGACACATCTTCGGTATGCCCATCCGGATCAAACCGCTTGTCCATGTTGAAATAGAAATTCGCCTGGGTGTCCGCCTTGAAGACCCCTTTCGGCAGAACCTGAGCGCTGTCGGCAAATGCCGGTACCGGCAAACCCGCACAGATGGAAATACAGAGCAGCAGAAATGATAATAATCTTCTACTCCCCATGGTCCCCTCCCCCCTTCCTGGTATGTTCCACCTTCACGACGACCATGGTTATGTCATCGTGCTGTTCCATGCCGCCAACGAATCCGGAAATATCCCGGAGCAGGAAATCCAGCAGGTCTTCCGCTCCCATCTGTCTGCTGGCCTCGGTGGAAGCCATGAGGCGGTCGAATCCGTATAACTCCCCATTGCGATCAACTGCCTCCACCACCCCATCTGTATAGAACAGGAGGGTGTCCCCGTCCCTCAACATCATGTGCGTTTCCTGATATGTGCAGTCCAGCACGATGCCGAGAGGGAACCTGTCCCCTTCCGTTTCGATATACCTCGGCCCGGAACAGTCCGCCGGACAGTGGATGGGCTGAGGCTGCCCCGCGTTGGAGAGAATCAGCTTCTTTTCATTCGAATCCAGCACCGCATACGCCAGGGCGACGAACATTCCCTTTTTCACGTCCTTGTGGAGACGGGAATTTCCGGTGTTCATCACTTCCGCCACGGAATCTTTCGCCTCCGTGAGAACCCGGAAAATACTCCGGGACGCAGCCATGACCAGGGCGCCCGAAACCGCCTTGCCGGACACGTCTCCGATGACGATCCCCAGGCGGGTCCCGCCCCCGCCTCCGTCCATCTCGATGAAATCGTAGAAATCACCCCCGACTTCCCTCGCGGGTATGGAACGTGCCGCTACCGAAAACCCCTCAACGGCGGGTGCCCGTTCCGGCAGCATGCTCACCTGGATCTCCTGCGCGATCCTCAGTTCCTCCTCCATGCGGCCCTTCTCGAGGTTCTCCTCGAACAGTTTCGCGTTCTCCAGGGCGATCGCGCTCTGGTTGGTGATGGTTTTCAGGAGGTCGATGTCCTCGGCGGTGAACAGCTTCCCCGATTTCTTCCGGCCCAGCGAGACGATTCCGCGCATCACGTCCTTGTACTTCAGAGGGATCATGGACTCGGCGCCGAAGGCCTGGAACCGCTCCTGCAGGACCTCGGAATGCTGTTTGTATGCCGGGTCCATTTCCAGGTCGTACCGGAAAAAGGGCGTGCTTTTCCCTTTCAATGTCTCCACCAGCACGTCGGTTTCCATGAGTTCCTTTTCCTGGAACTTCTCTGCCCCCTCCCCTTCCACGATATGTACCTTGTACGACCGCCGGTCCTCGTCCCGAAGCATGATGAGGCCGTTTTCGAGCGCCATCTCGCTTACCACGGACCCGATCAGCATTTTCTGAATCTGCCGTGGGTCCAGGATGCTGGTCATGGCATCACTGATGGAGTGGATCGTCTTCCGGTAGTCGTATCGCTGCCGGTAAAAGACCCGGTCCACGACTTGCTGGAACCTTTCGTGGAGCGGCCGGAAGAAAAAGACCACGGCGAGGGCGAAGAGGATGGAAAATGCCGGGGATTGTGCGATTTCGGAGGACTGGAACGCGTAATTCAGGATCGCGACGATCACGCCGTAGACCGCTACGACCGAGCCCGTGGACAGGATGTATCCGTAGGTTCTCCGGATGATGACGTCGATGGCAAAGAGGTCGTGCTTGACGATCGTATACCCGATGGAAAGGGGGAAGGCCAGGAGGAAAAACGCGAAACCCACGGCGGGATTCGGGAACATATAGATTTTGAAATAGTAGCGCACCAGGGTATCGGACAGCGGGACGAACAGCCCGATGGCGATCCCCAGGAAGATCATCCGGGACTGCAGTCGGATTACCCTGGAAGCGTCCTTCGCCATGTTCCATATGACCGAGGTGATGAAGAACGCGACGCCGAACAGGAAATACATGCTGTGGATACGGTCGAGGACCGGTGCCGCCTCCCAGACTGCCCGGGTAGCAAGCCGGAACAAAACGAATATCGCGAGGGACCCCGCGTACGGAAGGATCCAGATCCTCGGCATCTTTTTTAGCGCCGTTCTCTCCTTCGGAAATTTCAGCGCCAGGTGAATCATCGCGGCGGGCAGGAAGATCTCGGCCAGCTTCCGCACATCGAACAGCCACAGGGGGTTCAAGAGATCGCTCGGAGCGCCCATGCCGATCTCCAATCCCAACAGGCAGCTCATGTTGAAGAAGAGCAGGCTCTCGGCACCTTGCGGATTCATCAGGTAAACGATGACGCCGATGAGCACATACAGCACCCCGATGACGAAAATCGGACCGCTGCGACGCAGCGATGCCGTGATCCCGAGGGGAGCCGTGACCATCGAGATTTCCAGGGTCCTGTCCCCACGCTGGACGGTATACACGGTGACCGTTCCGGGAGCCCTGCTGCGGACCTTGAAAAAAAGTTCGTCGAAAGTCGAATACGGTTTCCCGTTGATCGCCCGGATGGTGTCGCCGGAGCGCAATCCGGCGGTTTCACCGGACGGGAAGAGCTCGGCAACCTGATTCGGGCCTGAGCTGTACATGGTTCTCCAGCCGAAATCCGGGCTGTCCGCCCACGTGACGATGTTGGCGGTGTAAAGCGCCAACATCGCGCCGGTGATAAACAGTGCCGCCGAAAACGGGATCCACGTCCCGTACTTCCCTCGGAGTGGCTTCCCGGGCGACATCGGCCCCTACGACGGTTTTCGCCGGAAGGAGCGGATTGCCGAGGTGGGTATCAGAAGGGCGAGCGCGCCGATCGTGGCCAGGGCAAAAACGTCCCCGTGTCGTGTGTAGAAACTCTTCCCGTTGGCGAGCGGAATGTCGTCAATCAGCACACCGGAAACATATAGATCCTTCCCGTTTTTCCCTTCTACCCGCCCGGTCACCCTGCCGTCGGGTTGTATGATAGCGGATATCCCGGTTGGGGACGAACGGACCATGGCGATCCGGTTTTCCACCGCCCGGAAGACGTACATCGCCAGCGACTGGTACGGCCCGGCGGAGTCACCCATGAATCCTTCATTGGTGACGCCGACCATGAAATTCGCGCCCGAGGCGACGAACCGGCGGAAGAAATCCGGGAACATATTCTCCCAGCAGATCGGCGTCCCGAATCGCCCATCGGATACCTGGAACAGCGTCAACTTCTCCCCCGCCTTGAAATTCGGGATATTCGCCGAGATCCACCGGGGCCACCGGATATGGTCTTTGAGCGGGATGAATTCATTGAAAGGGAGGAGATAAACCTTGTTGTACACCGCCTCCATCCTTCCTTGGGGTGAAAACAGGAACTCGCTGTTCGCGTAGGACGGTTTCGCTCCGATGGTCTTCGAACTGTCCTTCTCACGCCCCGACCCCCCCACGAGGAGGTAGCAGCCGCTTCGGATGGAAATCCGCTCGATCTGGGACAGGATCCATTTGAACGTGATCGGTCCAGGGAGCGACGACGCGGGCCACACGATCAGGGCCGGCCCCTGTCGCGCCGCCTGCATCGTGAACTCCTCGTATCTCAACAGGGACTGCAATTGCTCCTTCAGCGTCATATCGTCCCGCGTGAGGACGTTCGTCTGAACAAGAGCCACCCTGAGGCGTTTCCCCTCGGCCGGACACGAAAGACGGTACCAGCCATAGGAAAGCACGAGGACCAGGGCCAGCGTGGCCCCGAGAAGGGGAATCCAGGGATTTCCGGTCGATGCGTTACGGGAATCTCCTCCGGCGGGCCCTTCCCGCCGGATCCGGAAGCGGTCCGGGATCTCGCTGATGGCATGATTGAACATCACGATGAGGAACGAGAGGCCGTACACTCCCGTGATGTCTGCGATCTGTATGACCGGAAGGAGTCCGCGCTGGGAATGGCCGAGGAGGTTCCAGGGGAGGGCCAGGAAAAGCGCGTTGGAGCGTGCATACTCCAACGCTACCCAGAGAGCCGGGACTCCGACGATTCCCCAACGCCCGGCATCACGGCAGATGAATCGATGCAGGCACCCGAAGACGAAAAAATACAGACCGGAGAGGGAAGACGAGGCGACCAGTATCGGAAAAGTCACCTGGGGGATCTTCAGCGACCAGAAAAAAGAAACAAAAAAATGCAGGAATCCGAACAGGAAACCCAGTCCCGCGGCCCTGCCGGCTCCTGCGCTCCGGAGGGAGAAGAGGAACGGGGCGAGGGCGATCCATGCCACTAACCCCATGTCCAATGGCGGGAAAGCGGCACTTGCGAGAAGAGAGGAGACAATGGCCAGCAAGGAGATCCCTCCCCGTGATGACAATTGCCCCCCCTCTCTCACTCCCCTTTCTTCGGTAGAAATCAGATGCCCGTTTGCCTATTTGACCGCGAATTGGAAATCGAACATCACGAATCCAACGTGCCCGGAGCAATCGGTGCAAAGGATAATGTCCTGGTAATTCCCGGTCCACTTCAATACGGCGGGTGGAGAATTCACCCAAGTCACTCCTGGATACAACTTGCCCAACACCGTTGTGTTAATAAAACCATTAAATTCGGCCATGAGATAATCCAGATCCGTCTCGCAGGTATTCGGCCGGCTGAACGCAAACGGATAGATTTTGTTGTTCATGAGAATCCTCAAGACATAATTCGCTGTGTACTCGCGGAATATGGGTTCCGTGTACTCTACCGATTTGCATGTACCGGTCAGGCCTGTGAATACGAAGTCCACAGTGACCGTTCCGCCGATTTTGATCCCCGCAGCATTGGGTGTGACGAAACCGCTGAGATACGAGTCCGGCCCCCCCTGGTTGCTGGTAGGAGACCATTGCGCCCACGCCCCCGTCGCCATGGTCATCGTGATGACCCCGGCAACGATGATGAAGAAGAAGAATCGAGGTGCTTTCATTTTCCGCCCTCCTCCTGAGGTTTTTGAAGGTTCCGTTCCTCCCTGCTATGGCGCCCACATAGTCATGTTGTTAACGTCCGTGGACAAGAAATTCCGTGGGATGAAGAATTTCGCTTTGGCCCCGCCGTTGTATTTCTTTGTGAAAACGTATGCCGACATGAGGCTGTTGGTCGGAGGATCCTTCGTGTCCACGGTATAGTGTTGGTTGGACGTCGTGGCCATTTTCAGTTGATGCGCAAATTCGTGGGCGACGTTTTGCCGATGATACGCCTTGTACAAATTTTCCAGGCAGCCTGAATCGATCATCGCCTGGTTTGAGGACCAAGCAGACTCGGTAGCACCTCCACTCGAACTGAAACACCCAACTTTCGTATAATAGTCGTAGCATAGTTTTGCGTTCGAGCCACAACCCGTGTTTTTAGTGAAATTCTGCAACCGGGTTGTGAATACAGTGGTTGTCACAACTCTGGGGGGGTTATCCGTTGGTAACCCATCCGATGTCCTCGCATTAGGACTCGTCAACCCCAGGATCGTGTTGCTCGTACCGGTCGTGTCAGGAGTATTTTCCAGGATCCGGATGGCCTTATGTGGTCCTTCTGTCGCAACCCGACGGTCCTCGGAATAGGTAAAATCGTTGAGAAAATGAAGGGTGATGTTGAGTCCGTCGGTGGCCGATTTCGTCACATCTTCAAAGAGATATGCCTTGTCGGTGAGTTTCGACGAATTCGTGGCCGAGTTCGTCGTAAGGGCGAGGATCACGAAATGGTCCCGACCCGCCGGGTCGAGATGTTTGGTTCTGTCGTTACCCGCGGTCGCGCGTTCGTTCCAGCCGTAAAAATGTCCGTTGGGAAACATCGCCGGGTTGGCGGCCGGGACAGTGGCCGTGATCCCGTTGCACTCCACGTAGTCGCTGAACCCGTCATCATCGCAGTCGGTCGTTTCCGACGGATTGTTGATGGGGTCGCATATATACGCCGCGGTCCTGTCGCAGGTTCTTGTGGCCCGACTTTCCCCGGGGATCGCCCCCACGATCAGGGCGGCCAACGCAAGCACCCCCAAAGGCGCACCGAACGCCATTTCCTTCATCCTCTTCATGGTCGCTCCTCCGTTTCCATTTATCTGCGTTGATCCCATAGCGCCCCTATCCTACTTCACCTTCGGCGGCGGCTCGGCCCCCCAGATGCTCAGGCCCTTCTTCTTTGCCAGTTCCTTGCTGAGCTTGATCCCTATCTTTTCAGCGATTTTCGTCGTCTTGCCATTGTGTTGCACCTTGTAGGAAACCTTGGTGGAGACCCAGTCGCTGCCGACGTCGGTGACCGTGAACTGCAATGCCTTGACATCCGAAGTCACCGTCGTGCTGAGCGCAGGATAGTCCGCAACGAAACCTTGGGGCGGCGTCAGCGAGGTGGTAACGCTCCAGTCCCCGACGCTCTGCAGGACGAAGGGATAAAGTTCCGTGGTGGAGGACCATTCCACGTACTCCGGCTGGATGATCATCAGTTCGGAACCTGTAAGGAGCGTGTATTTGGCCGGGGTTTTCTTCCCTGCCCCGTTCTGAAGGATCTGGACGTACTTTTTCACGGTTTGCCCGTTCGTCGTCACCGCCCCCACGCTCACACCGGGGTAGAGGTAGACGGGGGGATTTCCTCCGGTATTGTACTGGCCGACGACGATGAAATCCCCGGGGGGGAGCACGATCGCCGCGGACCCGGAGCCATTGGTGGTACCGGATGCGATGACGGGGCAGGGCGGCGCAGTCCCGTACCCTTCCCAGGCCATCGGGTAATTCTGCCAGGAAGCCCCACCGAAGGTTTGCACGCACGCTTTCGAAAACACCCGGACTTCCATCCCGGGGATTCCCGTCTTCGAACTCGGGGGTGTGGCTCCGGATCCCACGATATGCAAGTCCGCCTGGAGCGTGAGCGTCCCGCCCTGGAGGATCGCGACCGTTGCCTGCCCGGTGAAGGCGCCCCCGGAGGTCAGTCTCCCCTGGACCGTCACGGGGATCTGGCTCCCGATGGGGATGTCGCCTACGCTCCGGACGGCCTCGCCACCGTCGAAATAGAACGTGACCAGCCCGTTGCTCCCGACCAGAGGACTCTTGCCGGCCTTCTGCGCCACGCCGTTCAAGGTCACGGACGGGCGATCGATCTGGGCAGGCAATACGGCAGTTCCACGGCTGTCAAAGATATAGTTCTGGTCGATGGTGACCCCGATTTCCGGCGCCGGGGTCGCTGACTTCCACGCCACGTTCCACATCGAAGGGTTGATGACCAGCCCATTGGCGGTGAATTTCTCGTCCGTCGAAGTCCCGCCGCCGAAGGTCACCGGCACCGGCGGGGAACAGATCGAACCCATGAAGAGGGCGTAGCATTCACTTGGGAGGACATCCGGCGGGCATGTGCCGGAAACGGGATCCCGATCCGGGTCCTGGATGAAGTTGCTATAGCAGATCGACATATTGACCTCGATCGACGCGCCCTGGGGGCATGACTCCTTCGGGAACTGTTCGGAGAGGTCGCACCGGAGCTTGAAGTCCGTCCCGCTTGCAATCGTGATCAGGTCGCCGTCGGGTGCCGGCGCGAGGATGTACGCCGTCGGCATCCGGCAGGTCGGCACCAGTTGCACCCCGTTTGCCTCGAGCAGGAACAACGTGTTGAAGCAATCCGGCCGGATCGTCTGGATATCCTGCCCGGTCCGGTTGCGGATCGTGATATCGTACCAGGCCGGATCACCGCACTTGGCGCCCGGCGGAATACCAACCACCGGCACAGGCGTGATCGAGGAACTGGTGTCGCAGGCGCTGCCCAGGGTGCTTCCCGGGAACGACGGATCTTGAAGCGGGTTTGCGACCTTCGGGCAGTTGTCGCAGACGTCGCCGATACCGTCGCCTTCGGGGAGATCCTGGTCCGCTTGGGAGGGGTTGGGGACCGCCGGACAGTTGTCGACAGGGTCGCAGACCCCGTCGCCGTCGGTGTCGCCGCCCAATCCTACGCAGAGACCAACATTGAAATTGTCCATGATGAACTGCACGGGTTCTCCGTGAGGCCCGGCGACATTGCTCAGGCTGAGACGGGCGATCCCCGTGAAGTTTGCGTCGACCCATTTGGCCTTGTAGTCGGAGAAGTTTATAATTTTGGTATAGACAACCGCTTCATTTTCATCATATCCCTTGATTGTTAGCGTTGAGGAAGGAAAGGCAGAGGAAAAATAGGCGCCGTTGAAATTGAATAAGCTGCCCCCCACCCCATGGATGTCGTTCGGTAATCCACCACTGTTAAATGCAACGTAGGGACTCGTCACGACCCCGTCGGCCCAGAATCGCTCAAGGGGGAGTTTATCAAACTGGGCCGCAGCATCCGCATAATTCATCCCCCAGTTCAACCCCTTATAACCAACTGGAATTGATGCGACTCCACCGGCACCCGGATTGGGCAGGTCGTCGAACGTGGTTACGGGGGTGTTAGCAGCGGTAGAGCAAGGCACAATCGCGTCTACTGGGCCAGCAAATGGGGATTGCTGTCCCATGAGGTCCGTGTATGCAACCTTTAAATGATATGCGTATGTATCACTACAAGACAGGCCGGTGATCGTGTTAAAGCCGGCATGGTCCGTATTGGAAACAATTGGACCGCAACCTTCAATACAACCATCCTGTATATAGCTGACTTGATAGTTTTTCATATTGGGATCCAAGACCTCTGTCCAGTACAGGGTAACCGATGAATTTGTAAAGGACATTACTTGCAATGTAGAGGGCGGAAGTAATTGATTCGTATTGGGTAGGTTCGGGGCGATGTCGCACGTGTCGCCGATGCCGTCTAAGTCGAAGTCCGGCTGCGAGTTCCCGTGTGTGATTCCATTTATATCCAACCAATACGCTACTGCGGGGTTGTAAACCTTCGGGCAGTTGTCCGAAATATCGATTATCCAATCACCATCGTCATCGGGCAGGGCCCAGTATGGTGAGGTATATTGTACATAATTCGATGGGGTGAGATTCTCAATACCTGCCGCAGTGAAGTAACGGACGTTGAAAGTATACAAGCCACCCTGCGAAAACAAGATAGAGCTAGAGAGGGCTGAACCGTCATTTTCGACACTAACCGTGACGTTCGATGTCGGATTAAATAACATGCTGTCCGAGGGCACGTTTCCGAAATAAACCTTGAAACCGGCGACGGACCCAGGGCCGGTTGCGGGGAGAGGGGTCCCATCTTCGTTATGGGTTACCGGATCCCATGCGATGGTCACAACAGGATAGCAGATGTAAAACCCCCCTGGATCAGGTATACATACTTCGTTAGTGTTTTCTACACGTACAGTTGGTACCGCTGCATTTCCCGTCGTGTGCAACACCAGGGAAAATGCCAGCACCAGCGTAATGATCCATCCCTTTTTCTTCTTCATCGCACCCTCCTCCGATCCCCTATATTTCTACGAAATGTTCCTGGCCAAGCATGATCGATGGGAAAATCACACTCCATGTTTGGCTCACCCTTTTCTCCCGTTTTTCCTCTTATCGCCTGCAGCGATTCCGGAACCCCCGGCCATCTTCAATTCTCCATCCCCTCCTTTCCCACCATTGCGCGGCTGGCGGATCGGGTGGCCGGGGGGAAGGTCCAGGATGAGGCGGAGCTCCTCGATGCAGTGGAACCCTTTCTTTCCCCTCACGCCGACCTCCTCGACGATACCCACCACCATGCGGGGATCCTTTTCCCCGCGCCGGTAGATCCGGACGATGTAGCTGCCGGGAAGCACTTGCATTCATTGCCCCGCTGGTACGCCCGGCGTTCTCCGCACGGGAGGCCGCCGGGTTTTTCCGGCATCGTCCCATGCGCTGACCGACAGTTTGCGATCAGATAAGGAACAGGTCAGGGACGGTTCCAGGACAGGACGGGGACGGATCGGGGACAGATCAGGGACAGATCGGAGACGGGACAGGCGGAAAATGGATGGGACGTTATCGGAGCGTTACGGCAATCGGGGAACGGGAAGGCCGGGATCGCGGACGGTCAGCCGACAGCCTCCGGCGTTCTCTCGACCGGTTTCCGGATGGAGGAAAGGAGCGCCTCGGTCTCCGGGGAGGGGTCGGCGCCCAGGACGGCGCGCAGCGTTCTGCGGCAACGCTTGTAGGCGGCCTCGGCCTCGCTCCTCCGGCCGAGCCGATGGTGGCAGTTCATGATCCTCCGGTAGAACTCTTCGTGGAGATCGTCGACCTCCAGCCCATTCCGGTAACAGGCGAGCGCGTCTTCCCACTCCGCCACCGCTTCCAGACTTCGGCCCGCGTCCATCACGCACCGGAGGAACTTGGTCCGGAGACGCTCCCTGAGCGACACGGGCCACGGGGTGTCCTTCTCCTGCTCGAGGAAATCCCCCCGGTACAGCGAGAGCGCCTTCAGGAAGACGGGCACCGAGGGGTGCGCGGACCCGGATGCCGTGTCGGCCGGGTGGCGGAGCCGTTCGGCGCGCGCGAAGATCCGCTTGAAGGCCCAGGCGTCGACCCAGCAGATCCTGTTGGAGAGAGTAAGGCGCCCCTCGGTGACCAGGACCGACTTCTCGTCCCCGAGCAGCCGCCGGAGACGACGGACGTTCACGGAAAGGGAGTCGAGCGCGCGGTCGCCGTCGGCTTCCGGCCAGACCGCGTCGGAAAGCTTCTCCCGCGGGACGTCCCGGCCGCCCAGGGCGATGATCGCCTTGAGTAGCCGCAGCGGCTTCTGCTGCGCCTTTCCCGTGGACGATAACCGCCTGCCGTCCCGGACGAGATCGAACCTCCCGAGCGTATAGATCCGGACCCTCCAGGGCCACTCCTCGATCTCCATCGGAGGGACCGGCGGGGAGAGACCGCGCTTCCGGACGAGTTCGAGCACGTAGTCCGGTTCGATCCCCGCTTCGAGCGCCTTCATGCAGAGTGAGGTCATCGCCTCCGGCTCCCACCACCAGAACATATTGATGTACCCCTGCTTCCGGCCAAGTTCCATCCCCGCGCGCAGCGCGGAGAGCCCCCCGGACTCGTCGCCCGAACCGAATGCGGACCGCGCCGCGGTCAGCCGCTCCATGAACTCGAACATCCGGTTCCCCGTGGAGAGGATCCGGTCGCCGATCCCGAGCAGGTGGGCCTTCGCCTGCTTATGCTCCCCGCGCGCACCGGCGATGTTCGCCGCCGCCAGCCGGCACAGGATCTCCGGGAAAACCGCGCCGGCTGCCTCCGCGTTCGCCAGGGCTTGCCCGGCGTGGGCCGCCGCGCCCGGGTGGTCCCCCCGGAGGAGATGGTGCCAGGCGCAGAGGTATTCGTACTGACATTCCGCAAACCGTCGGGAGCCCGGCAGGGCCGCTTTCAACTTCTCGAGGGATTCCCCGGCCGCTTTCCAGTCCCCCGCGAGGAGCGCGGCGTACGCCCCGGCGGCGTGGAACAGGTGGTCCCATTGCGCCGTGCCGAGTTGCCCCGCGGCGTCGATCCCCTCGGCAATGATCCGCAGGGCGCCCTCGCGATCCGCATCCGCCCAGAGCAGGGTCGACGCCTCGACCGACATCCCGAGGATGGCGTGCGCCGGGGAGGCGCTCGACGCCCTGGAGAGGTGCCGGATCTCCTCCAGCGCGTGGGAGGCGGCCCCCCGGTCGCCCGTCCAGTGATGGTGGTTCGCGGCGTGGACCAGCGACCGCAGCAGGAGATTTTCGTCGCCTGCCGCGCGGGATGCCGACATCGCCCGTTCGATCCAGACACGGATTTCGGGATGCTCCGGCCTCCGGCGGTGCAGGGCGCCGGCCATGCTCGCCGAGACCCGCGCTTCGATCTCCGTCGTCGGGAAGGAGGCCCCGTCCGCGACGCGGCGGTCGAGCCAGCCGATCCACCGGTCGAGGGAGCGGAAATCGTCCCACTGGAAGAGGATCGCATCGACGACGCCGGACCAGGAAAGGAAAACCCCGGCTTCCTCCCCGGCCCGCGAGAAGAGTTCGAACGTACGCTCGAACGCGGCACGGCTCTCCGCGGGATTGCGCAGCTGGGAGCAGATGCCGGTCCAGTAGAGGAGCCACGGGTCGTCCGAGCGGAGGTCCTCCGGAAGGGACATGATCCACTCCCCGAGAGTGTGGCAGCGGCCTTGCCGCGCAAGGGACGGCGCTTCCTTGCGGATCACCCGGCACGCGCCATGGAAATCGCCGCACTGCCGCAGGAGGTCGACGGCTTCCCCGGTCTGCCCGGAAGCCTCCAGAAGCACCGCGGCTCTCCGCCGTGTCTCGCACGCCTCCTCGGGGGACAGGTTCTCCTTCGCGTGGTGGAGCAGGAACTCCCGGAACAGGGAATGGAACTCGTAGACCGGTTCCTCCCCCGGGTGGACTTCCGTGAAGAGGTTGTGCCGGTTCATGTACGAGAGGCGCCGGGCCGCCCTGGGATCTCCCGTCAACTCCTCGGCCGCCCGCGCCGTCATCCTCGGCAGGAAGGCGGCCCGGACCAGGAACGTCCGGGTCTCGGCGTCCAGGTCCCGGAACATGTCGCCGGCGAGGTATTCGACGATCTCCTCGGGGGTCATCCGCCCGATGTGGTGCGGCTCGATCCCGTCCCGCTGCGCCTGTTCCAGAAGGAGGATGACGCCGGTCGCCCAACCACCGGCCTTGCCGTGCAGGTACCGGATCGTTTCCGCGGAGACGTCCCTCCTCTGCATCCGCGCGATCTCCGCCGTCTCCTCCAGGGTCAGCCGGAGTTCCCTCCACCCGATGGTTCCCAACCGGCGGCTGTCCACCTCCCGTATGAAGTCGGGAGACGGCTCTTCACGGCTGATGAGGATCGCCCGGAATCCTTTCGGGAGGACGCGGATCCCTTCGCGGACCGCCGTTTCGGCGGGCGAGCCGGGGGTCGCATTCTCCCACTCGTCGAACACAAGGGCCAGCCGGGAGCCGAACCGGCCGAAGAGCTCCGTGAAGTACCTGCGCGCGAACGGCGCGATGCCGGAAGGATCCGAAGGGACGGGCCCGGGGAGTGGTTTCCCCTTCCTCGGGAGGGCTGCCTGCGTTGCGACCCCCAAATAGTGGAAGAAGGTGGCGGGGTCGGCATCCCCCTTGTCGACCCGATACCAGAGGTACGGCAGCCTGCGCTTTTCGAGGTAGCCGCTGACCAGCGTCGTCTTCCCGCTGCCCGGCGGGCCCGACACCCACGTCACCGGCCGATCACGCGTCTCGTCCAGCATGCGGAACAGGCGTTCTCGGGGATACGTCCCGCGGGGGAGCGGCCGTGTGATCTTCGACTTGTGGATGTCCCCTTCGGTCATCGTTTCCTGAAACCGCCTCCGTCCGGGATGTTCCCGGTTGACGGTTGGATGAGGGTGCGTTTCCGCCTCGCCGCAACGAAACGAATCGCTATTTTCGGGAAATCCCTAGATGCGCAGGACGGACGAGGATCCGGGCCCGGCGTCGTACGGTGGACGGGAACCGGTAACCACCGGTCCGGAACCGGAACGGCACAGGAGGAGCCTCGACAGCATCGCCGTGGTTGCGATGCACGGCTCCTCGTCGAGAGGGTCGGAGACCATTACGGGATCGGATTCCGTAAGCTGGATGTGGACCAGACCGATATCGGAACCGCTCAGGGGAATCCTTTTCCCGTCCGAGTCAAGGTGAAGGCCGAAAGGTTCCTGTCCCGGGAACTCGGCGAGGGACGCCGCCAGAACAATGCAAAGGGAGAGGGCGGCGATCCTCGAGAAGCGGTGCCATCCCTGCATCTTCCGTTCCCCCGTCCGCGGCGGCAAAAGGAGCGCCAGAAAAAGCACACCGTGAACCAAGATGGAAACTACAATATAAATGGAAATTTGTCAATATAATAATACTGCGTTTTATTTCAACAAATCTGCTTGATATTTAAACTAATTATCCTTAAGCTGACCGGTATCCTCCGTGATTTCCTGAACCGGAATCATCGTTCAGTCGATGCCGAAGAACCGCTTGAGTTTTCGAAGGATCGCCTCGTGCAGCGTCGGGGCTTCCGCGGCTTCCACCCGGACCTGTTGCGATGTCATGATTTTTTCGAGACGGTGCTCGAGGGAGGTTGTCAATCCTTCCACGACGGACGGGTGGTTGCGGATGACCGGCTCGAGAGCCGCCTTCGAGATCTCCAGGAGCCGGACCTCGCCGGCCGCCCGGACGGTGGCGCGGCGCTTCTCCCCGGTGAGGAGCGACATCTCCCCGAAGAATTCGCCGCTCGACAGGCTGCCCACCTTCCGCCGGTTCACCTCGACCTCCAGGTCCCCGGAGAGGACGACGAAGAGGGAATCCCCCTCCTCGCCTTCGTGCACGACGGCCTCCCCCCTCCCGTAGACGCGCAGCCGGACGTGCGGCACAAGAGCGCCCAGGTCCTCCTCCCCCAGGGGGGAAAATATTTCGATCCCGCGGAGGTTCTCGCGGATCGCGGCAGCGTCCATCCGGAACGGCGCCGCCGGCTCCTTCCGCAAGACCTCCCGGTGCGGGTACGGGAATGTCTGCCCCTCGCGCGCGACGGCGTACCAGATCCGCTCCAGGATCCCGTCCCGGGCGTTGAGGATCGTCCCGTAATCCTCCAGGTAGAAGCGGAGGTTGTACTGGATCCCGCTGTCCAGGAAGGAGTCCAGCCGGACCGAGGGGGCGGGCTCGCGCATTATTCCCGGTTCGTCCTGGAGGGCCTTGAGGAGGACCGGCTTCGCCCGTTCCGGCGGGAACGAGTAGTCGAGAAGGACCTTGAGGTTGATCCCCGCCGGGCCGTCCTCGCGGTTGCCGATCGCGTGCACGACGTTCTGGGTGAGGAAGTGGTGCGGGATGTGGACCTGGTGCTCCTCGGTGGTGAGGATCGTGGAGTACCGGAATCCCACGTTGACCACCTCGCCCGATATGTCCCTGTCCTTGAGCCAGAGCCACGTGCCGCTCCGGAAGTTCCGGTCCGCCTGGATGTGGAAGCCCGACACGACGTTGGCCAGCGACGTCTGCATCGCGAAGGCCAGAGCGGCGGTGAGCACGGTGGTCGTCGTGAGGATCGACGCCATGTTGATGTCGAAGATCACGCGCAGGGCCGTCGCGCCGGCGAACAGATAGACGGCCAGCATTGCCAGCTCCCGCAGGAAGGTCGGCACCTGCCCCTCCATCCGGTAGTGGAGGTAGAGGTCCGCCAGCAGGTAGGCGACGAGGTTCGCCCAGCAGAAGAGGACGAGGAGCCCCTGGATTTCCTGGAAGTAGGGGACGATCTCGTAGGGGAGCCACACGTATCGGGCGAAACCCGTCAGCAGGATGCCGATCAACGCCGCCTTGACCGTCAGCCAGAGTTTCGAGGTCGGGAGTTCTCTTCCGGTCGCGGCGCGCGTGACCGCGATCGCCAGGAAAAAGAGGAGCGGGACGAGAAGAAGGGAGACCGCATTGGCGAGGACGGATCGATACATTGTGTTATTTTG
>Ga0102851_10000704_pt1 | contig 17652 bp, 15 predicted proteins | sample Mud3Dept3metaG_FD_79558 | JGI IMG/M metagenome (GOLD analysis project Ga0102851, IMG submission 79558) | Freshwater wetland microbial communities from Ohio, USA, analyzing the effect of biotic and abiotic controls - Mud 3 Core 4 Depth 3... | ecosystem: Environmental > Aquatic > Freshwater >... | reverse complement strand
GGACTTCCAATTATTATGCACAAGCTTTGAGCTGTACAACCTGTCTGATCAGTTACTTCAACGTAATGGCTGCCAATACATAGAGTAGTTGGATTTTGGTCGGTGATACCGGTTGAAACACCGGCGCACGTAAACCATTCAAAGGTATATCCGCCGGTACCGCCAACAGGGGTTGAAGTTGCCTGGCCATCGCATGAAGCAAAGCAAAGTGTATTAGCTGCCAACGCTGCCGTGATTGATAAAACAGGAGGTTCCGTTATTGTAAAAATTGTATCTAACTGGCAACCATCGACGTCAAAAATTGAAGCAGTCACTGGGCCGGCACAAAAACCAAGGGCAGGGTTTGAATTTATTGGACTTCCTAATGGGGCAGGTGTCCATGAAAATGTATAAGGTCCGCCATTACCACCTGTTGGAGCAAGCAAAATTTCTGCATCGCAAGAACCGTTACATGATGGCGGTGTAATTGTGGCGTTGGGCACAATAGGCGGTGGATTAGCAATATCTACCGTACCTGAGAATTGACAGCCGTTATCATCGGTAACTTCATATGGATTAGAGCCAGTGCAGAGAAAGATTGGATTCGGAGTAAGTTCGTTGCTATTTGGCCAAAAAGTTTCTAATGAGCCGGTACCACCAAATGTAGACGTAAATGCTTGTCCGTCACAAATCACAGGACAAGTTGGTTGAACAACGAGGAGAAGAGTGAAGTCAATAACATTAGGTTCCTGAACATTTTCACTGACGGTACATGTAGCAAAAACCCCCGGAAAAAGTTCATTACTTAAATCCTTCACGCGCACACTATAATTACCCGCACAAAGATCAGGATATACGGTTTGGGCAGTATATGGCCCAAATCCGGTTCCATCGTTAAAAGAATATTCATACGGTCCTGCTGTTCCACTTGCAATGATCGTTAATTCTCCATCACAAGAATCCGTACAGCTAATATCTGCACCATTGTAATCTGTCGTTACACTCCAATCCAATTGCAGCGGTGCCGAAGGAACGGGGCAAAGTAAAAGGGTTTTTTCCCAACTCGATTGACCAAAACCCGGTTTGTCACCAATGTTAAAGTCTCCGTCGGTTGTTTTAAACGCCGCGAGTGCCCCAATGTTGATTGTTTCAGAAAGATTCAATTCAGAATAGGCGTAGATAACTGAATTTGTAAAATCAACATTTACAGGTGACGTATTGGCAATAATCTTATTTGAAAAAATCGTTTTTGCGTTTGTTTTGATTGATCCTGAAAGTAAATGAAGATCATTGTCGATACCTGTTATGAGGTGATCTGACAACTCCCAGTTTCCTGTAATTTGAATGTTGCTGTTGATATCAACTCCGAATGTATTAATTGAACCAAACGTACCGGTTGAATTGTCAAAAATTAAAAACGAATTTCCGGTAAGATGTATATCAAATTTTGCGGTGGCCTGGAATGAATTTTTGATTGTCAGCGACTGATCATTTCCGTAAATGAGAGGAAAATATTTTGTTTTTAAATTGATGGACGAAATTTCTACAGATGAATTGAGATTAATAGTAGGAAAATAACTATCAAAAGATGAATCGTCAAAAATTACATCGTCTGCCGGTCCCGGGATTTCACCACAAGGATTTCCTCCTGAAGAAAGCGACCAATGATTTTGATCGTTCCAGTTTCCGCCATTATTGATCCAGTAAAAATCTTTGCTAAAAGAAGAAACGGAAATAAAAAATATAAAAATTACCAGAAGGTGTTTGAAGGAAAGAGCTCGCTTGGTCATCATAGTCTGAAAGTTTTAAAAATACTATTGATCTCCTTTGGATTGATTTTGATCGGAATAATTTATTAACTGTCTCCTACTCATAAACGCAAGGTTTGTTTAAAAGGTTGTTTATTCGAATGCCGGACAGTCTGTTGTGCTTGAATTGCCGTAATTTGAGCATGAGTTAAAGCCTCCCGTAATTTCATGCGTGTACCACATATTTCCTGCAAGTTTGGAAATTACAAAGTCAAACGAATAACCAATAGAAATAAAGTTGAAAAATTTGACCCGGACTTGTGCCGTAATGGCATCTGTCCTTCTTATACCAAGTCCGAATGAAAATTTATTATCCATGTCAACAACGGCACTTAAATGAAAATCGAGCGGAACATTTTTAGTTTTGAGAACAAAAAATGACGGAATGATTGACCATTTATTTTGCAACCTGAAACTGCGCCCTGCAGTTAAATAAAAGTGTCTTTGAAAATCACTATCCGTTCCAATATTTTTCATTGTCTGACCATAAAGGTTGTGGATAGAAAAACCGATATATGTTTTTTTATCTGCTACCCATAATCCAACCTTTCCATCCGGAAAAACATAAAAAGACTGACTTGCGTTTGGCACTGCCGGATCTGAAATTTCTGTGGTTAAGCTATTTGCATCAAAGTTGGCCTGTTTAAAGCCGAGCGAAGTTCCAAAAGATATGGTCCACGTTCTGTTAATAGGAATATGAAGAGCATAAGTAGCTTCGAGTTGCAGAAATGAAAAAGGTCCAAAAACATCTCTTTTGATTTGTCCGCCGATTCCATGTTTTGGGCCAAAAGCTGCCCTGTTTGTTTTTCTAAAACGAAGCGGTGCATGTGCATTAATAAAACCGGTTTGCGGGGCTCCGTCAATTCCTACCCATTGAAAACGGTAACCCGATCTGATATCGATACATTGTTTGGTTCCCGCAACAGCCGGATTAAACGCGAATTGATTGTATTCGTACTGAGTGTAATGTTCGGTTTGTTGAGCGGTTAGAATCGGAGCAATAGAAAAAACAGCAATAAAGAGTAGAATTTTTTTCATCGTCTTATCGGATAATAGTTACTGAACCTTTGTAAATCGGGTCTTCGCCCTCTTTCAAATCAATGACATAAAAATAGGTAGATGCCGGCAGCGGATCGCCGGTTTCTTTCAACGTTCCGTCCCACCACTTATCTTGTGTGGAGTAATTTGTTGTGTGAAAAACTTCCTGCCCCGAACGATCATAAATCCAGATTTCCATGTTATCAAATTGGTCGCTGTTTCTGATGATCCATTTGTCATTAATGTCATCGCCGTTTGGAGTAAAGCTCGAATAAATAGTAATTATTTCGCCTACAAAAACATTCACACTGTCAGTAGCGGTGCATGTTCCATTCGTTACGGTTAAAAAATAAGTTGTTGTTCCTGTCGGAGTTGCTATTGGCGTAAAGGTAGTTGCGCCTGTTAACGTTGTTCCGGGTGTCCATGAAATTGTGCCCGTGCTGCCGGAACCATCAATATTTGCTTGTCCGCCGGCACCAATAAATTTGTCCGGGCCGGCATCTGCGGCAATTGGAGTAACATCAAAATAAATACTATCTGTTGTATCTGTTTGTGTGCATACCAGATCGCATGAAACGATTAATTTTAAATAGCCAGCACCCGGTAATGTTCCGGCATCATAAGTACTTGAGGTGCCTGTAAGTAAAGCATTATTAAAATACCAATCAAAACTTACTGTGTCGGCACAATCGGTAATTGTAGCGTCAACAATTTCAGTATCTCCAAAACAAAGAACAGTATTGGTTGCGGTTATTGACGCAGTCGGCGGTATTTTATCAATTGCCGGGCCCGAAATTGTAATGTCAAAATCACATTGAGCTGATTGTGTAACACCAACACCAACATTGGTTGCATTTATCTGAAAATAATAGGTGGTATTAGGATCAAGCGCTACCGATGACGTCACGCTAAAAGTTGTTGCCGCGCTTACGCAAGCAGAATAAGGCCCGTAACCCGGTGTTGAGCATGGAGTTGAAGTTGTAATTATCAGACCCTCGATTTGCTGACCCATTGTCGGATCAGGATTAAAACCCAGGTTTGTTACATCAATTGTTACATTGCCGCCTGCACTGTTTGTCGTGAACACATACCAAATGGTTGCTGATGATGTGTTACAATAATCATAATCAGTCGTTGCGCTGGTTGTAGCTCCTGTTGTTGTGCCATTCAGGATAACATTCGGGCAGAGTTGCGTGGCATTTGAACAGTTATCATTTGCAGGTTGAGCAAAACAAGAAAAACTAAAACCAAAAGAGAAAATGATCAGTAAATCGTTTAATTTCATAGTGTCTTTGTGATTGAGACAACTGTAAATATAGATAAATAATCATTGAATGTCCAATGGACTGGTTTTTTTTGTGTCGCAGAATTTTTTCCAATAGTGTTGTGCGGCGAATTTATTCTAACTTATTCTGATCCCCATTACACAAACATCATCAACCTGTTCCAGCAAGTTTTTCCAGTCTTCAAAAGCTTTGTTGATTTTTGTTTTTTGCGTTTCCATCGGAACGTCTTTCATTGAAATAAAAAGATCACGCATTACGGCGGCCTTTAATTTTTTTCCTTTTTCTCCACCAAACTGGTCAGCAAAACCATCAGTAAATAAATACAAACAATCGCCGGGCTGAACATCAATTTCATGATTTGTAAAAGGCTTAGCGTGCTCAAATTTTCCAATAGGTTGTTTGTCTGCTTTTATTTCTTCAATTTCATTTCCATCATGACGAAGAATCCAGAGCGGATTATTTGCTCCTGTCCACTGCGCTTTTCTTCTTTCGGGATCAAATTGTATAAATGAAATGTCCATTCCATCTTTTACTTCGTGGTTTGACATTTCAAATGTTTCTACAATTAATTCTCTTAATTTATCAAGAATTGACGAAGGTTTTTTAAGACCGAATTCTTTTACACAACGGTTCAAACTATTAGCCCCAACAACACTTACTAATGCCCCCGGAACCCCATGTCCTGTACAATCGGCTACGGCTATCGAAACGGCATTTCCTTTAACATCCATCCAATAAAAATCACCGCTTACAATATCTTTTGGCTTGAACAAAACAAAACTATCCGGAAACTTTTCTTTGATTTTATCAATTGGCGGAATGATGGCTTGTTGCAATCTCAGCGCATAATTAATTGAGTCAACAATTTCGCGGTTTTTTTCTTCCACCATCTCTTTTTGATGCTGAATTTCCTGCGTGCGTTCAAGAACTTTATCTTCCAGGTTGTGATTAATATCTTTCAAATCTTCTACCAATGCCTTAATGGAATGTTGCATATCATTAAAGCTTTGCGAAAGCATTCCTATTTCATCTTTTCCAACAACATCAATGTGCACGTCCAGGTTTCCCGCGGCAAGTTCTTGCGCTTTTCCGGTAAGCTGTTTTATAGGCCGGGTAATTTTTCTTGAAATAATAATTGAAGCAAAAATGATGGAAATAAATAATCCGATAAAAACAATGATGATGTTTTTTCGCAAATCATAAACATGTGAAAAAGCTTCTTCTGTATCAATCTCGCTCATTATAACCCAATGCATATCTTGAATCGCCAGCGGCTTATAAGATGATAAAACTGAAACGCCGCGATAATCATTAAATATTTTAGCGTCTGTTTTTCCTTCAAGAGCAGCAATTGTTCCTTCTGTTTTTACTTCCTGCAAACCAATAGTACTTTCAAAGTTTTTAATCTTGGCAACAGTTGATTCCGGTGTACCAATTTCAGTAATCATTTTAAAATAATTTTCCTGGTCCTCAATGAAAAACCGGGATTGATTTCTGAGCGTAAAATCTTCTGCAACAATATAAGTTTCACCGCTTGCACCTAAACCAACATTGGCCCATTCATGGCGGTTAGTCATTATATCATTGATCCTGTTAATGGGCATCTGAAAAATAAGAACACCTAATTTTTCTCCTGAGCCATCTACAATAGGTGAAGCAATAAATGAAGCAGGCGCATTATATGACGGATGATATGATTCGAAATCAACCAGTTTAACAAAGTCTTTTTCTTTTGCATCACGCGCTAACCTGAATGCCTTTGCAAGGTTTGTTTCTGCATAAGGACCGGTTAAAAGTGATGTTCCGTAATCCACTTCTTTGAAAACAGAATATACAACATGCCCCGTTTCATTATCTACCAAAAAAATATCATAGTATTCGAATTTTTCAAGATAACTTCTGATCAGCGGATGGTAGATTTTATGCGCCCGGCTGTAAGAACTGCTATCCGGAGCATGATGCAAGTAATGTTTATTTCCAATTTCATTTTCATTTGCGGCGATATATAAATCCTGTAGAATTCTTTCATTAAGGCCTGCCGGGAGATAATTTTCTATTGTTGGATTTGCATCCAGGTTCCGTTTTAGTCTTGGTAAAAATTCGGCCTCATAATATTTGGTCAGCCTGAAATTCATGCTTTGTATATCACTTTCAGAGTAATTAAGTTCAGACGTGATTGTGTCAAAACCTTCTTTAAAATCCCGCATTGCTTCAATGATTGTGTGGTCTTCGGAGAAGGTCACAATCTGGTTGCCGATTTGCTGAAAATAATCTTCGATTTGAGTTGCCTTCATTTCCCTAACAGCGGTGAGGCGATTAAAGGATTCCGCTTCGAGTGAATTTTTTCCTTTGAAATAGGATAAAAAACCGATAATAGTAATAGATGAAAATGCAATTACGAAAAAGGCAATTGTAAGTTTTGCGTTGATTTTTAAAGAAGAAAGACGATCAAAAAAATTCACTATAGAAATGTTTATAAACGTAGCAAGATGAAACAAATATATGAGAAATATAACTAATGTCTTTTTGACCCGCAACGCGCATAAAAAAAAATGCTATTTTTAGCAAAATGAATCAGCCAAAAGAAGGGGTTATTGAGCTTAGAGTATACCATACATGGATGGGTCATGAGGGCATTGCAAGAACACGGGTAAAACCAAATTCGAAAGTGGTTTTAGAAGATGCAATTGAAAATGCCAAAGCGGTTAACGGACTTTTTGGACCTGCATATTTTCCAATCATTATTGACACCAGGCAAATCAAATCAATTACAAAAGAAGCGAGAGATTTTTTTTCTATGAGAGGACGTGAATCGAGGGTTTACGGATTTGCTATTTTGGTTGGTTCGCCGTTAAGCAAAATTATTGGGAACTTTTTTATGGGCCTTAATAAACCCCGCGTTCCGGTGAAGCTATTTACGCATGAAGATAAGGCTATATCTTGGTGCAAAAAATTAAGCAGGGAAGCTAAATTGTAATGAAAAAAGATAAAAGAACGGAAGATATTGTTAATACAATTATGGCCTTCGCCAGGTTGGATTTTTCAAATCAAATTCCTATTGATGATAAAGGTGATTCAATAACTGCAATTGCCGCCGGCGTAAATATGTTGGGCGAAGAACTGCGCGGCAATGTTATCTCACTAAAAGAAAAAGAGCAGCTACTGAAAGAACTGCATCACCGTGTTAAAAACAACATGCAGATAATAATCAGTATGTTGAAATTACAAACGGTAAGCGAACCCGATCCAAGATTTCTTGCCCTTGTCCAGGACAGTCAAAACAGGATTAATGCAATGGCCCTTGTTCATGAAATGCTATATAGCGCAAGAGATTTTGTTTTTACGCAATTAAAAGAATACACTGATTTTTTGTCCTCGAGTTTGTTCATGTCATACGCACCACCAAATCATGAAATAGAATTGGTTTTAAATATTGATGACAATTTGTTTTTTGAAATAGATCAAATGATTCCGCTGGGACTTATTTTGAATGAAATGATAAGCAACTCCCTCAAGCATGCTTTTAAAACCGGTAAAGGAAAAATTGAAATACAAGCTACGACTGACGATGAAGGTTGGTGCAATATAAAATACTCGGATAACGGTGTTGGTTTAAAACCGGATTTTGACATCACAAAAACCGAAAGTTTAGGCATGCAATTAATTGTAATGCTGACTGAGCAAATGGATGGGGAACTGAAATTTGAGAGTAAAAAGGGATTGTATTATGAGTTGAGGTTTTTGTGATTATTATTTGGATTTATTGATCTTCCAACTTATTTTCTTTCTGATACCGACTCAGGTTTCCAAACGCAATTTCCATGTAATAACTCAATTATAGCGAAAAATAGTTTTGCCTTTGTATGAACAGAATTTCATTTTAGATTAGCGGTTGAATTAAAAAACGTTATATCTATGAAAACAATGGTAATGGAGCAAAATGATCTGTATAAAACCAGCAATATTTTGCCGGAAATAAATGAACTCAACTTTGATAGAATAAAATATAAACTTAGTTTTAGCGAAAAAAAAACAGAATGGTCGGCGGCCGAAATTGATTTGGCCGAAATTGAATACAAAAGATATCTAACGTTGATTAAATTGAATATGAATTTATCAATAGTTCCAAGTAAAATGATGGATGAATTTTGGCACATGCATATTCTTGACACAAAAGCCTACCGGGAAGACTGTCAAAAAGTGTTTGGAATGTTCATCGATCATTTTCCTTATTTCGGTATTTATGGAGAACATGATCATAACGACCTGATGGAATCATTCGAAAAAACAAAAAAATTATATCACGACTATTTCAATATGGATTTACCTGAAGATTTGGCATCAAGATGTCAGGACCATCCCTGCCATGTTCCGTCTGAGTGTGCGTGCAGAGTTCCGGGAGCGTGCAAAAAGGCCTAATTAATGAAAGGGATTTTAGGAGAATTCAAAAAACAAAAAAATCCCGCTCACAAATCTGCAAACGGGATTCAACTAAATTATTAATGTAAACTCAGCTAAAACTGAAGCAGGTCCCGCGTTCCATTTCATTGCACTCGGGATTAGTTCAATCTAAACTTTGCCTTCGACGTTGTCTCGGCAAAATTTGATTTCACTAAAAAGGCAAATCATCATCCCCTTCAGCAACAAACGTCTCAGCATTATTTACGGTTGTTACTTTGTCAGATCCTGCGCCCATTGCTTCAACTTTCCATGCGTCTAATGAGTTAAAGAATTTTACCACGCCGTCTTTTGGATTGGTCCATTCTCTTCCTCTTAAAAAGAAAGTTACTTCAACGTTGTCACCAACTTTAAATTTGTCAAGTAATTCGCAACGATCCTGCACTGCCTGGAACTGAATTGTCTGAGCGTATTGGCCAGAAGCATCAACGACTACAAATTCTCTTTTTTTAAATGAATCAGAAACCTGGACAACAGGGCTGATCACTTTTAATTCTCCTTTTAATGTATACATAAATTTGGTTTTTGTTTTCCCTCTTTTTGGTCTTTCGATGTCTGAGCGAAGTCGAAGACGGAGTAGAGGATGTTGTTTTTAATTGTTGTTAAATGCCAGCAGCGTCAACCATGCTTCTGTCAGTTTATTTTCTTTTAATAATTTCTGTGCTCGTGTATGCAATTGAAATTCCAATTCGTTCTGGTTGTTCTCCAAAGAAACGAATAATTCACTTAATTCAAGCAATTTGTATTCATTAACATCGGTTTCATTTGGTAATTCTTCTATTCCGGCCAGCTGACCTAAATCGTTTTTTGAAAATATTTTTGAATTGAGAATATCTTTTGGTAGTTGATCCATTCCAATTCCACAAGTCGTAATTGGTTTTGCAATTTCAAACATGGAATTTTTATCTGAACGGCAATACCAGTTGCCACCCATTCGTGAAACAAGATCTATTTTAAGCTGGTCAATTTTGCCATCGGCATCCAACACATTTTCGTTGATGTGTATTTTTTTTACTTCACAAATCACCAAATTTCCTGCGCCGCCTTCTGCTCCTAATTCAATTACCTGGTTTACCACGCATTCAAATTGTACAGGTGATTCAGCAACACGAAATGGTTTTATAGTATCAGATTTTAATTTTGTAAAACCCGCTTTTTCAAATTCATCAATCCCCGCGGGGTAAGGTGAGCTTGCAAGAGACACTTGGTGAACCATATCAAAATTGACAATATTGATAACAACTTCAGGCACTTTTTTTACATTGTTGTAAGTGTCTTTTGTTGTGTTTGTTTTTCCTGCACGTGCTGGAGAAAAAATTAAAATGGGCGGATTTGCACTGAAGACATTAAAGAAACTAAAAGGTGCCAGGTTCGGATTTCCGTTTTCATCAACCGTACTTGCAAACGCTATTGGCCGCGGACCAATTGCTCCCAACAAATAAGCATGTAGTTGCGGAACGGGAATTGATTTTGGATCTATGCTTAGCATGAGGCAAAGGTATGGGAAAAATGAAAAGTGGAAAATGGAAACCGTTGCATTTCTGCGTAATTTTTGAACAATTTGTGACGTTCTGTTGAGAAAAAAATTAACACATAGACACATAGTGCATATAGAATTCACGTAGGGGATTCTTTTTTTCTATGCGAATCCTTTGTGGACTATGTGTCTATGTGTTTCAAAAACCTACCCATTCAAGCATTTTCAACTTTATTTTATTTTTAGGGTTACCTTTCATTCTATTAACCATTAACCCAAAAAAGATAGTAAATGAACAATGTTGAGCTTATACAACAAATTCGATCAGGCAACAATAAAGAGGCGCTGAAAGAAATGTATAAGCCTTTTAATTCAGTCAGCTATTTTATCAAACAACATGGCGGAAGTGATGATGAAGCGCGCGATATCTTCCAGGAAAGTCTTTTGATCTTTTATAAAAATGCACAAAAACCGGAATTTAAATTGACATCTGCTCTAAGTACTTATTTGTTTGCCATCTCAAAATATCTCTGGAAAGATGAATTGAAAAAGAAGAATCGGATAGCATCATTTGATGTAAAAGATGCGCCAGAAGAAGTTCTTGATTATGCAGTAGAAGAACTGAAAGATAAATGGCTCGATAAAACGCTGAATGCACTTGGTGGCAGATGTCTTGAAATTTTGAAACTCTTTTATTACGAGAAATTTTCGATGGAACAAATCGCTGAAAAACTCGGTTACAAAAATGTTGACACTGTAAAAACCCAAAAGTATAAATGTATCGAACAAGCCAAATTAATGGCTGCTGAGTCGAATATCAAATCGCAAATTGAAACGGTATGAGAAAGGAACTGAATCATGTGGAGTTGATTGAAAACAATTTGTTGGGACGTTTAAGTCTTGATGAGCGCAGAGCTTTTGAATTGAAAATGAATGGAGATCCATCACTCAGAAATGATGTGCAACTGCAAAAAAATCTGACGGACCGTCTTCAATTTCTTGCTTTTAAAACGGAGATGATTGCATCACATAATGGTCTCGCAAATCTTTATAAACCGTGGTGGAAAAAGGGCCTTTATCTGAATTCACTTTTTCTGTTAGTAGGATTAATAATTGCGGCAACAATCATCACATTAAATACGGATGAAAAAGTTGAAGAAAAAATTACAACGGAATTCGTTACGAATAAAAATGTAGCTGAAGAACAAATAATAGCTGCAACTGTAACTGCTGATGAAATTATTGCAGAGCCTGAAAGTGCAAGAGGAATTTCAAGAGGTAAAAAAAATCCATTGCAAAACAAATTGTTGCATGAAGGATTTATAAAACCATTTTCCACTTCTCAAATAAATTCAAAAACCGGCGGTACAATTCAGACAAAAGATTCCAAATCTTCTATCCATTTTCCGGCAGATATTTTTGTCAGTAAAAACAATGAACCTGTAAGCGGTAATGTAGAAATACGTTACCGTGAATTTCGCAATGCGGCGGAAATGGTTCTTTCGCAAATTCCTATGGTTTATAGCGAAAACGGTGTGGATTACAATTTCAATTCTGCCGGAATGATAGAAGTGCGCGCCTTTCAAAACGACGAAGAATTAAAAATAAAACCGGGCGGCGCTTTTACGATTGATTATAATGTAACAGAACAATTAGACAGTTGTTTTTTCTTTGTGTTAAATGATGATGATAAAACCTGGGAGAAAGGGCAAAAAATTGATTTTGGGCAAAATGCTGGGACATTAGGCACCGGCGGTCCCGTTTTTGTGGGTGACGAAAATTCACCTGTTATTCGACAAGGAATACTTGGCGGAATAGTTTATGATTCGACCAGTGCAAGAAGTTGGCGGGGATCCATTGCGTTATATCATCAAATAAATTATGATGAATCTGCAAAGCCTGCTTATAGGACAGAAGGAGATTTGACCATGTACCAAATTAATGATATTATTCCAGGAACTTATATTGCTAAAATTGTTTTTCAAGAATATGATGGTGAGAAATCAATAGGAGAAAACATAACGATTGACAGCATTAATATTTATGATGATAAGGTTACAATGCTTAACATTTATCCGTCGTGGTCTTTTGATAAAAGTAAAAAAACAAAATCGTCAAAAAAATTTGCAATAAGTAACGATGCGAATTCGTCAGAAACAGTTAGAAGAAAAAAAAGACGCCGCGCGGGAACGGGGTCGTACAAGTCAACTTACGAACTGAAAGATTCAGTGATGAACATTCCAAAAGGGCGCATTGGCAATCGGTTTCTGTTGGCTGATACCGCGCGCTTTCAGGGAATGGGTATCAGTCCCAATATTGGTGTTAACAAAACTGTACTAAGTCCGAATTTAGTTCAGGGATTAAGTTGCCCGGCGTTTGGCGTTTATAATTGCGATCAGATAAATAAAATAAAAGATCAGGTTGCCATTCGTGCAACATACAAAGACGACAATGGGCGGTTAATCATGGATGGTTATAATTTGGCTATGATCAACTTCGATTACAATGCGTCGTTTGGATTTATTCCGGATAATTTTACATGCGAATGGCGCGGCAAAACGGTTTTACTTTTATTCACTAATCAAAATAAACTGTACACTATTTCTGCAGAAAAATTTGAAGAAATGAATATCGTTGATGATGGGCATTACACCTTTGAAATGTCTGATATCACAGATCAAATAAAAAGTTCAGATGATCTTAAAATATATTTGGGTTTGTAGGTAACTCTTCCAGCGTTTTAAACGCTGGAAGAGTTACCGTTTTTTTAATTCCTGAAGGTTAATATTTATAGGCGATTTGAAAAAGAATTTAAATACAATGTAACTTTTGGCTATTGTGATTCGTCACATTATAAGAACACGTGAATGACCGCAAAAGAATTCAATAGTGCTGTTGATCAATTTGCCGATAATATTTATCGGTTTGTGCTGAAACATGTCAAAAATGTTGATGCTGCGAAAGATATTGTTCAGGATACATTTGCAAAAGTCTGGATGAAGAAAGATGATGTGGCTCCCGAAAAAATCAAGTCGTATCTTTTTACAGCGGCGCATCATACATTAATTGATTTGTTGCGAAAAGAAAAATATAAAGAAGATGTAAAAAAGATTGATCAATACCAGAGCGAATCACCAATTAAAAATATGGATTTGCAAAAGACATTACACGATGCGCTTGATCAACTTCCGGAGATTCAGAAAACAGTTATCCTGCTACGCGATTACGAGGGATATGATTACGCCGAAATTGGAGGGATAACAAATTTAACAGAGAGCCAGGTAAAGGTTTATATTTTCAGAGCAAGAACAAAATTAAAAGAGATATTAGTGAGTGTTGAAGCAGTATTGGAATACTAATGGAAAGAATTAACAAACATAATTACGAAGCTTTTTTTCTCGATTTTATCGAAGGGAATCTGAATGCGGATGAGCAAAATGATTTGTTTGTTTTTCTTGCTGAAAATCCTGAATTAAAAGCAGCGTTTGACGGCGATTTTTCTGAAGTTGTTTTGACTCCGCAAAAAAATGTGTTTGCGAAAAAATCAATTCTGAAAGTAGAAGATCAAAATGTGCTTTCATTAAATACGGTTGACTTCTGGATGATAGAATCAGTTGAAGGAAATTTGATTTCATCTAAAGAAAAAGAACTTCAGGAATTTATAAAAAAGCATCGGCTCGAAAAAACATTCGCAACTTATCAGGCAACAATTCTTGAACCAAACAGCGAAGAAATTTATGCCGAAAAACGTCGTTTAAAAGTTCCTGCCGGAATTATTATTCCGCTTTATGTAAGAGTTGCATCAATTGCAGCAGTTGGAATAATTTTAATCAGCCTGGCATTTAATAATTTTGGTTCTGTGGGTGACGTTAGCGGAAAGGCGCATCAAAAGAATGGAGCCTTTGCACAAATAGCAAAAATCGTTTTTCCTGTAATTATTGAAGATAACCTAAACTATGTCTCCGACGGAGTTTACACTGACAAAGGAAGTGCTCAGACGCCGTTGGAGGATTCTAATCCTGATCGAAATAGAAGAAATCATAGCGAAGCTTCGCTACAATTCAACGATAATCAAAAAGAAAATCTGATTTCATTTCAGGAAGAAAATAGCATTGAAGATTCAGTTAAAAATTTAATTATTCCGTTTGATAAAGAAGAAAAAATAGCAGATAATTTTTCGCAAGATACTCTTCCGGCAGATGACGTTGTTATTCCCGAAATTGTGAAAGACGATGTTGCACAAAACGTATTCAAAACAGAAGAGCCGTTTAAATTAATTACGGATCTTGCAAGTAATGTTACCAATCGCGAAATTTCTTTTTCGCGAGATAAAGATTTAGCCTCAAATGAATATGTGGGCTATCAATTCAAACTGGGAAGTTTTGAATTTGAGCGAAAAAAATAATTGAGTTGTAACTTTCAAAAGACAGTTCCGTCCTATAATCAAAAGAAGTATTAAAATGATATGAGACGGGAAGCTACTGCGCGAATCCTTTCGCGTGGTTTATGGTCGGCATAGGCAATCTGTTGATTTTTTTTCAATAACTAAATTCAAAATTATGAAAAGGCAATATTTTATTTTGCTCGCATTATTCGCACTTGTTTCTTTTACAACAATCTCATCGAAGAAAAATGCCACAGTTCTAACAGGAAAATACGGAACATGCGGCTGCGATGAAAATGGCGAAAGTTCGCAAAAAATTGAACTCATAATTAATCAGGATTTCACGTTTCATTATTTTGACAATTCTAATTCCGCCAAAAAAATTGATCTGAACGGAAACTGGACTTTTGTGAATAATGCGATCGTTTTAAAAAACTATAAATCTGACTTTTCAATTTGTGATAAATGGAGAGTCGATAAAAATGGTAAATGCCTGGAATCACGCTCAGGATTGGCTTTCACGCGACTGTGCCATATCGATTCATGTAAATAATTCGTTTAAAAAAATAAAAATTAAACTAGCTGTAACTTTCAAAACACGAAGGCGTCCTACTAACAGAAAAAGGGAAAATAAAAATTTACAAGGCCTGGAAAAAATTTAGAAAAAGTCCCTTTTGAAAAAACAGACTTATACAAAAAACAAAATATGAAAAACATTTTTACACTAGCACTTGTACTATCAGGGGGATTTTTGATGGCGCAGAAAGAAGAAGAAGAGAACGGCGACACAACTCGTTTTACAGTTGGCGGAATGGAATTTATTATTGTGGATCACGATACAATTCCTGCAAAAGATTATGAAGATATGACCGACGAAGAAAGAGAAGAGTGTGAGGACGAAGCAGATCTTACTTATTGGTCAGGATTTGACATTGGTGTCAACATGCTGATGAATGGGGCTTTTCAGCCGGATTTTTATTCCAGTCATTTGCAAATAGATCCAGCTCAGTCAATGGCATTTAGTTTTAATATTTTCGAACAGCGAATAAAAATTGTAAAAGATTATTTTGGAATTGTTACCGGAATTGGTTTTACAAATAGTCGTTTTGGTTTTAAAGATGATCATTTGCGATTAGCGTCAAATGTAGATTCTACCTGGGGAAGTTATGATTCTACGTTACAATCGGGCTTTACTAAAAATCAATTGCGGGTCAACTATTTTAATATTCCTGTTTTGTTTCAGATCAATACTTCAAAGTTTGAAGACAAAAATTTTCACATAAGTTTTGGTGTCATCGGTGGAGTAAGACTTAACTCAAAAGTAAAATATAAATACGAAGTTTACGGCGGCGAAAATGAAGATAAAGTAAAAGGAAGATACAATGTAAATCCTTTTCAACTCTGCGCTACTGCAAGATTAGGCTACCGTGATTTTGGGTTGTTCGTAAACTACAATGTTCTAACACTTTACGAATATGGTAAGTCAGAAACCGCGTATCCATTAACGTTCGGAGCATCACTCCATTTTTAAAATACTGAGTTAACTCTCAAAACGAAGCTACAATTTGCATAGGTAAGCACAATACAAATAGTAGATTTTTTCATGACAAATCCCGGGTCTTCACGTAGGCCCGGGATTTTCTTTATAGAGGATTCGCGCGGCAGCTCCCTGGATTTACCCAAAAGGATTTGTCCTCCCGGTCCCATTACAAGGTTTACTATTACGTTTTAAAATTGTAGTAAATCCAATTTCTCCGTCAATCCATTTTACAGAAATTTCAATTTTTATTTCTCCTGATAATTCTTTTAAATCATACTCTTTGTCAATGAAGAAATAATTAATTGTGCTTTCAGAATTAAAATCGTCTCGCAAAATTAATGTGTTTAGATTGCCGGTAAAATCTAACTCACGGCCTGGATCATCAAAATAATATTCGTCTTTAAATTTTGATGAAACGAAGGATTTTTGTGGAGTTATTTCTTTTGTAAATTCAGTTGAACTTTCTCCTTTCCCAAAAACTTTTACATCGATAGAAATTATTTTTTCGGCATATTTTTTTTCGCCGGCGTATTTAAACTGGATGAACAAGGGCTCATTAGTTTCCTCTTTATTGGTATAGCTTATAAGTTTAATTGTCTGTTCAGACGAATCTGATTCGTTAAACTTAAATTGAAATAATGTTTCTTGATTTTCAGTTGCATCATAATTAACGCAAGTGCCGTCTGAACCGCAGCTGCACAATATCAGGCAGCTTAAGAAGGTAATTACAAGAATAAATTTCATCATTCAAGTCTACAAATTTTTATTGACTTGATTGGTTCAAATTAATTAAACGTGTAAGAATATTCAGTTGTTCTCACTTTCTTTTTTGTAACAGTTGTTGTTTTGGAAATAAGACCGTCTTTATAATCGGACCAGGATTTTTGCAGGTGCCGTGAGTCGAAACCAAATGTTGAAAAAATGTATTCGCCATTTAGGTTATAAATAGTTTCATTTGAGTTGTAAATGCGACCCTTTTTGTCGTAGTAATTTAATATGTATCCGCCATCTTTGAAATAGATCATTTCAGAAATGATTTTGTCGGCGCTGTTGTATTTTGTTTCAATGATACTTTTCCCGTTTTCACTTATTGTTTTGATTTTTATTGGGGTTCCGGTCGAATTAATTTCATGGCGCCAGGTAATTTCGCGTCCATTTGAATCAATCTCCTTTCGAATACAAACCAAAGAAGTGTCAGACTCTTTCATATCAATTATTTTGCCCTCTTCTCCGCAATCAAAAGTCCACGTATAGATGAGTTCGTCTGCAACATAATAATTCATTGATTTTTTAGAGCCGTCTTCGTAATAGAAATAATCCAATTTTTTAATTGGGTTTATTGAATCAACTTCGAATAATAGTTCAGAGGCAATTTTATTATTAGAAGGGTCATAAATTTTTTTGCGGCCATAATAGTATCCATCAACATCATAACCCCTTTGTTCTGTGCGTTTACCGTTTTGATCGTAGAAATATCTTGTTACTCGCGGACAGCCACTGATAATGTTTGTAGATGAAATCAATTGATTTTGCAAATTATACTCCCAGGAAATGTTTGAAGAAGTGAGACCGCTGGAATTGAACATCATCTGCCTGGTCATATTACCATTGGTATCAAACTCTTCAACTTTTTTCCAGGTCATTTTACCCTTGTATGTTTGAATCGTTGTAGCTGTTTTTAT
>Ga0102851_10000701_pt1 | contig 17663 bp, 9 predicted proteins | sample Mud3Dept3metaG_FD_79558 | JGI IMG/M metagenome (GOLD analysis project Ga0102851, IMG submission 79558) | Freshwater wetland microbial communities from Ohio, USA, analyzing the effect of biotic and abiotic controls - Mud 3 Core 4 Depth 3... | ecosystem: Environmental > Aquatic > Freshwater >... | reverse complement strand
GTAAATTATTTTTTACGCGATGATGAATGTCCTTGAGCATTATTGTTTTCTCTTCATTCTGCGCTTGTACCAATCTGTTCTGATTTTCAAGTTCAGCATTCGCAGCCTTAAATTTTCTCTCTGCATATGAAGTTGTGTTTTTAAACTGGCGAAGTAAATAAGCCATCAATACGCATGCAACAAAAATATTAAAAACGGTTGCAGTGACTTGGTACGTTTGAATGTGCTCTGTAAGATGCGCGATATTTTCCTGGAAAGAAAAATAAAAATAATAAACGGTTCCTAAAAAGTTAATGATCAGGATAAGATAACCTGCTTTTTTTCCAATTGCAAAAAAAGTATAAAGCGTCATTACCATCATCCAGAAGAACTCTATGGCATGAATAACATTTGGTAAAAAGTTAAGTGTATAGATCAGGAATAAACAACCGTGTAATGCATAAATAAAACCAATTAATCTGAACTTCCTGAAAAGATATAAACCGACATTTAGAAGAATTGCAATGGTCCAGGCATAAACAGCTGCGCCAAATGCCTCACGTTCAAAAAAGAGATAAAAGATTGCAATGATGAAAAGGAAGACTGAATTAAACACAACCATTTTCCACGTCAGATCAAATTTTGCCTGGGCATAATGATCTTCATATTCGCTTTTTGGTGGAAAAATAAAATCGAGTTTCATCGCATTTGATTTCGTAGTGCAATAAATTTAACTTTTACTGCGCATAGTTTTTAGTAGTCGTTTTTTGTTTAGAGTGAATGGTGACTAGAGTTTTATTTTCAACTGTATTTTAATATCTGTCTTGCGCGATCCGTTGATTTCTTCAAGTCCCGATGAAATTGTTGAGACATTCTGATACGACCACATTCCCCATCTAATCCACAAATCAATTTTTTTTGAGATCTCATATTTGAGCATGACATACGTACGAATGCCCTTGTAATAATAGGCCGGAATACTAAAGACATAAAGTAGATCATTTTCATAAGCGTAAATTCTTGAGTCGTAATTATCAGAATCAAAAATGGCATAACGTGTTGAAATTTTTAATGGAATTTTTTTGAAAGAATATTCAATATCCTGGAATAATAAAAGTCCATTACTTCTTTCGTCTCCATACAAAAAGTTTACCCACTCAATTCTTGATTGTAATGAAAGTTGCGAATTAATCCGTTGATCATAATTAAAACGAAGGCTGGTTTTTTTCAGATAAACCTGGTCATGCAATCCCTGAACATCAGTTTTTGAATTTCTTTCGGTGACTTTATTTCTGAAACGAATATAAAATTTTGCACTGCGGGATAAATTCACATCAACCTGGCTAAAAAAATCACGACCGGAACTAATGTCATCCGTTAACCATTTCAAATAATTAAAATTAAACTGATCATAATATGCAGACACGCTCATTTTTTTATTGACCCGAAGAAGCGCACCAAAATAAACGCCGCTTTCGCCTGTATTATCTGATGATTCACCAAACCCGGCAGAGTAAATTGAATGAAAAGCTTTGTCATAATAACGATGTATTATCATGACATCCAGTTTCGGATCTGCGTGCCAGGTCATTCCGTTTATAAGTCCAAATTTTATATTATCACTCATTGCAACTTCTCCGAAGAATGACATTTTGCGATAAAAATAGCGGTAGTTGATTCCTGTCGTTAACAAACTTCCGCTATTAAATTTGTACTGATTGGAAGGACTTAACGATGAGTTTAAAGGAATGTTATAATTCGTAAATACAGCAGCAATTCCTATCCTAAAATTTTCGCCGCTGTAGGCAAATTCACCTCCTGTTACAAATTCTTTTACTTTATTTTTATCCTCAATTTCTGAAACTGTACGATGATATCCGGATATTTGAAATGAACTAAAACTGTCATCAAAAATAGCATCCGTTGTGTCTGATTGATTCACATTCGCGTCAACGCTTTTATATGAAGCAAATCCTGTAAATTCGAAAGTATCATTTGCGAAACTAAAACCAGCTCCGCGTAAAAAAAGACTTTCATTGGCAGATGAATAACGTTTCAGACCCTGAGCATATCGTTTGCCTGAAAAAACATTTGGCGTTTTTCCCATTGCAAAGTTCGACCACATTGTTAAACCCTGGCCAAAATTAACCTGGTAGTCTCCAAGCGCAACTGTTTTAAATTTCCATACATCCGTCGCGAAAACATGTGCAGAATAATAATCAAATCCATTTTTTTGAGTGCCCCTGAAAAATTCTTCTCCCGCATCTTTTTCTGCTGTAAAGCCATAGCTTAAACGATCTTTGTATGTACTTCGGAATCGTATTAATAATTTATCAGGACTGCCAAGATATTGTTTGTTCGGATTTTCAAGTAAGACACTATCCGGCTGATCAACATAACCTTGTTTTTGTTCCAGCACCCTTTCATAACGGGTCAGTACTTCATAATTTGCATATTTGAATGCGTTTTTCCATTTAAAGGTATCGCGGATAACAGGTTCAACTTTAACAAATGGCAGAATCATTTCAATTGTCATCGCATCTAATTCCGGTATCGCAGAAAGCTCGAATACCGTAATCATGTTTCCATATTTTTTAGTGTAGTTTAATATGGAAATTATTTGAATATCCGTTAATAATCCAAGTCGGTTTAACTCATCCGCGTTTGTATTATTTAAATTGATCGGGCTTTCTAAAAATGCATACAGGTCGTCAAGAAAAACTGTTAAATCAAGATCAGAATCTTCCAAATTTTCTCCGATAAATTCAATTCTTCGTTCAACAATTTTTTGTTTTTCGACGTCAGTTTGCGCACTCAATGTGAGTGAAGAAAAAAGACCGGTGACTAAAAATAATCTACGCATTTAATTAAAAGTATATTTCAATCCGCCGGAAGGACTAATACCGAGGGCGGTGTGCCATTGTGTAGCTAAATCAAACTGGAATTTTTTAAGTTTCAGACTCAAACCAAACGCGGATTGAAATGGGTAAGAATTGACGCCAACTCTCAACGTTAAAATTTCATGCGCCTTAATTTCAAGTCCGCCTTTAAAATTAATCGCATGAATTAAATCTTTTTCCGCTTCAAAAGTCAGCAGTGCTTTTTTACTTATTTGATAAAGAAATCCTAAAGAAAAATTAGTTGGCAAACGCTCATCATTAAATTCAGCAAGGCGCGTACGCGAAATATTTTGAACTCGCATTCCTATTTTTAAATTGGTATTTAGTGAATACAAAAGTCCCATTGCGGCGGAAAAAGTATTTCGTGACCCATAATTCTCTGCAAGAAAAATTCCGTGATAATTGATTGATACACCTGCAGAAAAATTATCAAAAAGTTTCATTCCATAAGTAAAACCTCCATTCATTTCCCTATAAAGGTTAAAACCATATTGCTGAAAATGAACACCAAAATTTCCGCTGTTTTCTGTGTGATAACCAAATGCAAGCGACTGGCTTGAAAGTTGTTTCAGCAAAAAACGATTTTCATAAGATGCACCGAGTTCTGTTTTTTCCAAAGCTCCGAAAGCTCCGGGATTATTATATACCGACCACACATCATTTAAACAAAGAGATGAATTTGCCAGTCCATTTGATCTTGCCCCGATCTGGGGATTTACCTGTGCATCCAACTGTTGAGCGATCAGGATAAACGAGATGTAAAGTAATTTTTTCATTCCGAAGGAAAGGTAATAATAATGGCGGAACCAAATGTAAAATATAGTTCGATTTTTCTGGAATTAATTCCCTACTTTTAACCGCATCCGTAAACAAGTGATAAAACCTCTAAAAATATTCAACGCCTCAGCGGGAAGTGGAAAAACATACACGCTGGTACAGGAATATCTTCGGATTATTCTGCACGATAAAAATGCTTCCAAATTCAGAAGTATTCTTGCAATGACTTTTACTAATAAGGCTGCAACTGAAATGAAAAACCGGATTCTCGGGGCATTGATTCAGTTAGGCAAACCAACAAATGAAAAAAATGAAAGTGAATTAAATTTTTTAGCTGATACAGCTAAGAATTTACAACTCGGGCTAAAATTACTTGAAGAACGAGCCGCAAAAATCACTAATAGTATTTTGCATAATTACAGTGCTTTTTCGATCATGACGATTGATAAATTTACGCATCGTATAATCAGAACTTTTGCAAAAGATTTGAATATTTCAATGGATTTTGATGTTGAACTGGATATAAAATCACTGCGAAAAAATGTCACTGAATTATTGTTTGATCAGATTGGCCGCGATGTTGAGCTGACAAGATTAATGATGCATTATGCGCAAAGTAATCTGAACCAGGACAAGTCATGGAATTTTTCGTCTCATGTTTTTGATTTCAGTGATCAACTTTTTAAAGAGGGCGCTATTAAATCAATTGAATTATTGCAAAAATTATCAGCCGAAGATTTTTTAACGATTCAATCAGATTTGCAAAAAGAAAATGCAAAAATTGAGGCAGCGCTTGTCAATAATGCAATTGAGGCGTTGGATCTGATTAAATCAAAAGGGCTTATCGCGGATGATTTCCAGGGAAAAAGCACAAGTATCGTCGCTTATTTCCGGCGAATCAAAGGATGTAAATTCGAGACAGCAAGTGACACGATTAAAAAAAATTGTTCCGATAACAAATGGGGGCATCCTCAAAGTTCAGGCCGGGCTGCGGCTGATGAAATTGGCCCATTGCTTTTGAAATATTTCGATCAGATCGAAAATTTAATTCACGGTTCATACAAACAACTTGTGATCAATAATGAGATTCTTAAAAACCTTAATAATCTTTCATTGCTCAATCATCTTTTAAAATTAATTGAAGGAATAAAAGAAGAAGAAAATATTTTGTTGATCTCTGATTTTTATAAAAAGATTGCAGAAATTATTTCAAAGGAACCTGTACCATTTATATATGAAAGAATGGGTGTTCGATATGAACATTTTTTATTGGATGAGTTCCAGGATACGTCACATTTACAATGGATCAACATGATTCCGCTTGTACATAATTCACTTGCTTCGGGAAATACAAATTTAATTGTTGGTGATGGTAAACAAGCTATCTATCGTTGGCGGGGTGGAGAGGTTGAGCAATTTACGGGATTGCCGGAGAAAATTCATAATCCCGAAAATATTGCCTCATTAAAAGAAGCTCAAAATCTTTTTACAGAGATGGGTGAATTACTTCAACTCGAAGAAAATTATCGCTCTGCTCCTGAAATTGTTTCGTTCAATAATAATCTGTTTGCGCACCTTTCCAAACAATTGCCAATTAGTGTTCAGTCGATTTATAATGAATCTATTCAACATGCTACAAAGAAATTTACGGGTTATGTCGAGGCAAGATTTGAGGAGAAAATGGAAGAAGAAAAACAGTTGGAATATATTTTATCTGTTATTCATGATTCCCTTGAAAAAGGTTTTGAGTTGAAAGATATTTGTGTTTTAGTACGCACAAATTTTAAAGGCGCTTTAATTGCAGATTTTTTAACGCGAAACAGGATTAAAGTCATTTCGCCGGATAGTCTTTTTATAGGAAAAGATCTAAGCGTTAAATTTGTTTTTAATCTTATTTCATCTGCCGCAATTCCAACAGATAAGAATCATAAAATAAAAACGCTTGAACATTTTTCAACATTAATTTTGCATGATCAGCCGGGCGTTTTATTTGAAGAGTGGAAAGATAAATTGGGAAGCCATTCAATCGAGCGCATTTTTCAGTCATTAAAATATGAGCTAAAAAAACCGGCCGCTTTTCATAATTTGTATGAATATGTTGAGTCTGTCATTGAAGCATTCGATCTTGATCTGAGCAATAATCCTTTCCTGCAATTTTTTCTGGAGGAAGTGCATCTTTTTGAAAAGAAAAATAATTCGAGCGTTCGAGATTTTATTGATTGGTTTTTAACAAAAGGTGCAACACGCTCAATCGTAAGTCCTGAAGGTGCCAACGCCGTTCAGGTAATGACAATTTTTAAAGCGAAAGGTTTGCAATTCCCGGTTGTTATTTGCCCGTTTTTTGATTGGAAAATGGATCTTCATCGGCAGATTTCATGGGTTGAAAATGAATCAGGAAAACTGCCGGCTTACTTTGTCAACATGAATAAAAATCTGGCAGATACAAGTTTGAAACCGGTTTTTGACGAAGAGCAATCTAAATTTCTTTTAGACAATCTGAACCTGCTTTATGTTGCTTTTACAAGACCCGAGGTTGGACTTTTTATTTCAGGCGATTCAAAAAGTTCACCGTCTCCTGCTAGTCTTTGGTTGATGAATTATTTGAAAGGTTCTGAAAACATGAACCGCGAAGGTGACCGTTATTTCCTTGGTGAATTTATAAATCCAAAACTTGAAAAAAAGAAACCTGTTCCAAATTATCAGATGCAGTTTATCAAACAAAAAATGGATAAGCCGCTTCTTAGTTTTAAAAGTGCAGAGAATTGGGATATTAATGACCTTGATGAAAAGCGTTTGTTCGGAACAAAAATGCATATGGTCTTGTCAAAACTATACGCCATCAGTGAGCTTGAGGATCAGCTTATGATTTGCAAAACAAAAGGTTTGATCAGCGAAAAAGACATTGAACCAATTCGAATCAGGATAAAAAAAATTTTTGAAGACAAAAAATTCCTGCGCTATTTTCAATCTGAAAAGTGCTTGAATGAAAAAGAAATTATTTCTGCGCATGGGAAAAAACTAATTCCTGATAAATTAGTTTTTGATAATGATAATTTAATTGTTGTGGATTTTAAAACCGGTCAAAAAACCATTAATCATGTTGAGCAGATTTTATCCTATGTTCAGATTTTGAAAGAGTTTGGCTATACCAATGTAACCGGCGAATTGTATTATACAGAGAGCGGGGAGATTGTTAGTGTGTAGGAAAAAGTACGAATGGTGAAGTACCAGTGAAGAAGTGGGAGCGATGATTACTCAACATTCTTCTAAACACCCGTCACTCCAAACTCCCAATTCTAACTTCTTTTAATTCCCTTCCATCAAAATCGTTACGAGTTTTCCCGGGTAACCACAACTCGCAAGACTTTCAAAGTGAAACTCATGCGCCTTACTTTTTTTCGCTTTATAATCGCCACTAAAATTCAAACATTGAGCATAAGCCATAGTTCCTTTTTCCGACTCAAGCGAATCTGCCATGAAAATAAAATTACCTCCAATGTTGTAAAATTTCCAGAAAAAATTTGTTGAACTCCCGTTTGGATGATTCCATTTTCCGGTACAATATTCTTCGTGATTTTCGCAGGCATAAATATCCCATTTTGGAAGATCCGAAATAATCGTTGTCCCGGCAGTTAATTCTGTAATGTGCCAGCGACCTTCTTTAATGAATTTTTTTGTTTTGCGTTCCGTTTTATCGCAACCCGCCATAACCAGGAACAGTAACATCGTTCCAATGATCGGCAATATATTTCTTCGTCCCATCTCTCGTCCTTTTAACTATTAACGTACAATCGTGTCGATAGTTTGGTTTTCTAACCATTAAGTTAGTGTTTTTTTTCTTGAAAATGAATGGATTACATAGTTTTTGATAAAACATTTTTTGATTCTTAGTAACTTTTAACATTTGTAACAAAGCCTAAAAACAGCGTTGATAGTCCGTAAATTTGAAAACCTGATTGATTTGATTATTTGTATTGTGAACATTTATACGGGCTGATTTTTTTGTCACTTAGATTTATTAAGTAAAACATTTTAGAGACGAAAGTGCTCATCGGGCATCAAAACGTGACAAGATTAGACGAAGCGAATGACTGGTAAGACCGGGAAGCTCGGATGGCGGTTCATGATTTTTACCAAAAATGGTTACCCGAGATCACCCGGCCGCACCTGTCATTTGCGAGTATAATCGCCGGCGCGTTTTGCGGCCCTTGATTTTTTGCTTCTTTTTTATCAAGAAAAAAGAAGAGGGTAACCGTTAGACACATTTAATTATTAATAATTTTTAAAGAATAGCGTAGTTGAAGACGCATAAATTCGATTAATTTTGAAATCTCGGCCGCACGGTTGAAAGAAAAAGGATGAAAGCACTTTATTTAAAAGAATTACGCAGTTTTCTCGGATCAATTATCGGGTATATTTTTATCGCGATTTTTTTGATTTTGAATAGTCTGTTCTTATGGGTTTTTTCGTATGAAACTAATATTCTTGAAGGCGGAACCGCAGATCTTAAACCGTTTTTTGGAATAAGCCCCGTCATCTTTATCATTTTGATTCCCGCTATCACAATGAGGTCGTTCTCTGAAGAAAAGCGAACCGGAACAATTGAATTATTATTCACAAAACCAATTACTGATCTCACAATTATTCTGACCAAATACCTGGCAGGTGTTACGTTAGTTTTTATTTCAATTCTTCCAACGCTGGTTTATTATTTCACAGTTCATAAACTTGGCGACCCGGTTGGTATTGTTGATGACGGCGCTACTATTACTTCTTATTTCGGATTAATGTTAATTGGCGCTTGTCTTGTTTCTGTCGGAATTTTTGCTTCGAGTATTACTAATAGCCAAATCGTTTCATTTATTCTGGCAATGTTTTTATCGTGGTTCCTTTTTCTTGGTTTAGATCTTTTGGCGGTATACAGTCAGTTTGGCGGATTGGATTTAGTGTTCAGAAATCTTGGAATGATGGAACATTATACAGCCTGTCAGAAAGGTGTTCTTGACACAAGGGATCTTGTTTATTTTCTGAGTTTTATTATGGTTTTTATCCTGTCAACCAAATTGGTTTTGCAATCACGTAAATGGTAACGATGTCAGATAAAAAACAACATAACTCTAAAAACGATGTCATCAATTATATTGGTCTGTTGGCCATTATTATTTTGTTGAATTATGTTTTCTCATTTTTCTTTGGTCGTTTTGATTTAACTGAAGATAAAAGGCATTCGCTGTCACCGAATACAATTGCTTTGCTAGAGGATGAAGAACGATTCATGACAGAAAAAGTTGGTGCTATTAATCCTGAATTTGTTCCGCTTGATCCTGTTTTTTTTAAAATTTATCTCGAAGGTGATTTGCCTGCCGATATAATGAAAATCCGAAATGCGATCCAGGAAAAATTAGATGAGTTTATTGTTTATGCAGGTGATAAAATTCAATATGAATTTATTGATCCGAATGGTGACGAAGATGAAGATTTTAATCTCGCTGTTCAAACTTCTATTTATGATAAAGGTCGCGGAATAATTCCGTGTGATATCGAAGTCATTAAATCAGGACAGGCAGAAGTAAAAACTATTTGGCCCGGTGCAATTGTTTCGTGTAAAGGAATGGATCTTGATTATATCCAGTTTTTTAATAAGCAGGTAATTTATAATAAAGAAGATACAAGGTGGCTCGCTGATCAAACAATTAATAATCTTGAATACCTTTTAATTAGTGCTATTCGTCGTGTTACCGGTGGTGAAAAACCAACCATTGCTTTTCTGCAGGGTCAGGGAGAATTATTGCCGATGCAGACGTATGACGTGCGAATGAGTCTCATGAAATATTACCAGATTAAAGATATTGCGCTTGGCGGAAAACTCGATGCACTGAATGAAGTTGATGCTTTAATTGTTGCTTCACCGACTACACCATTTGCTGAAAAAGATAAATTTATTATTGATCAGTTTATTATGCATGGCGGCAAAGTTCTTTGGTTTGTTGATCCGATTTTCGTTAACCGCGATTCGCTTTATCGCACAGGCGAAACTTATGGCGTTTCTTCAAATCTGAACATTGAAAAAGACATGATTTACAAATACGGTGTTCGTTTAAATACAGATTTGATTATTGATAAAGATTGTGCCCCGCTTCACGTTCCGGGTCATCCGCTTGGAACAGTTGACTGGTATTTTTATCCGACACTTCAGCGTGAAAGTCATCCTATCACAAAAAATCTGAATCCTATAAAATCCGAATATGTAAGTTCAGTCGAAATTGTAAATGAAACAGATAAAGATGTTACGAAAAAAGTACTGTTAAGATCATCCTACAACTCGCGCATATTTAAGGCAAGGGCACGCGTTAATTATTCAATCATCAATGTCACACCAAATTGGAACGAAGAATCACAGGGCGAATTTCCTGTTGCTGTTTTACTGGAAGGTCGTTTTTCTTCTCCTTTTGAAAACCGGATCAGCGATGCTTTTTTATCGTCACCCGATTTTAAATCAAAATTCAAAAGCGATTCAACAAAAATGCTGGTAGTGTCTGACGGCGATATTCTTCGAAATGAAATTGATTCGGCACTGAACAAACAAGGAATAATGCAAACGTATCCTGTCGCTCCGTTGAACGTTGATATTTTTGGCGTGCAAAATCCTAACGGAACACCTAAATTTTCTTATGGTAATTTAGAGTTTGTACTTAATGCAGTTGATTATATGTTGGATGATAATTCATTACTTGACGTTCGTACAAAAACAATAACGCTGCGTATGCTTGATACGGATAAAATAAATGCGGAGAAAGAATTTTGGCGCTTTGTGAATATTGTTGTTCCGTTAATTCTCATTTTTATTTTAGGATTTGCACAATTTGTGATTCGAAAAAGACGCTTTGCGCGATCTTAATTTTTAGTTTGTCCCGAAAGATTATATGAAAAATTTGAAAACTCTCATTATTGTTATCGCTGTTGCCGGCCTTGCTTATCTTGCCTATAATTTAAATAAAGGAAAAGATAATTCAAAATTAGCCGAAGAAGCACTTTCTGATTTTGCTATCAAGGATACAGCTTCGATCAATAAATTAATTCTCACAGATACGGAAGGAAGTAAAGGAATTAATCTTGTTAGAACGCCAAAAGGTTGGACAACCGATAAAGGCGGTTGCGTTCAGCAACATTTGGTACATACAATCCTTCAAACAATAAAACATATTTCTGTGAAATCTTTGGTTCCAAGCGGATCAATCGAAACTGTAAATAAAAGCCTGACCGGTCATCATAGAAAAATGGAAATTTATCAAAATGGTGTCCTTACCAAAACCTGGTATATTGGAAATCCAACGCCGGACCATTACGGAACTTATATGCTTCTGAAAGATCCGGAAAAAGGAAAATCACCCGAACCATTTATTATGCACATGCCCAACGAAAATGGATCTTTACAGACAAGGTTTATTACAAATCCACTGGAGTTTCAATGTACCGGTGTTTTTAATTACGAGCCGCTTGATATTAAATCAATTGATGTTAAAATTCCAGAAACGCCGGAATTGAATTTTAAAATTGTCGCACTTTCAGAAAATTCTTTTGCTCTTTTTAATAACGCAACTCCTGTTAATGATTTTGACACAACAATGGTTCGCGGTTATATTCTCTATTACAAAAAAATTCATTTTGAATCGCACAATTCTTTGCTGGATAAAAAGGGTGTAGATTCGCTTAAGGCAAGTACTCCATATTATTCAATTGAAGTAACTACAAAATCCGGCGAGGTAAATAAAATTAAAGCCTGGAAAAAACGATTCATCGTTCAGCGTTATGATTTAGAAGGTAAATTGCTGGAATTTGATCAGGATCGTTTATGGATATTATTAAATGATGGAACGCTCGTTGTAGGCCAATACCATGTTTTCGATAAACTCTTCCGCGACATTAATTTTTTTAAAGGGCAGGAACAGGATTTTCAGGAAAATCTTCAATAAATTTAACCTATGAACCACGCTGCCTGCGACACGCTATCGCTGCTCAAGCACCGTTTGGAACTTTTCAATTTATCAACACTTCAACCTTTAGTTCGACTCCTGACCAATACTCTTGGATTCCCAGCCAGTCTGCTAAACGGTCTTAACAATAATAATTTCATCAATTTTCACTAAATTTGTAGTGTTAAATGGAGTTTCTTTCAATGTCTTATCTTTTCAAGTGAGACTTTTTTAAGAGTGGGGTTGATCAAATTTTGGAATGCGTTTTATACTTCTAAAATCAAAAATCGATATTCCTTGTTCTTAAATCAAAATAAGAAATTCCATTTAAAAAAACGAATCACCCTACTATGCGCGCTTATTTAGACAATGCTGCAACAACGCCAATGGCAACCGAAGTAATTGAAGTCATGATGGCTATCATGAAAAATAATTTTGGTAATCCTTCTTCCATTCATTCTTTTGGACGCGAATCAAAAGCAATCATCGAAAATGCGCGCCGAACAGTTGCTAATTTAATTCAGGCCGAACCAAAAGAAATTATTTTCACTTCCGGCGGAACGGAAGCTGATAACATGGCTATTTCTGCTGCAGTGAATGATCTTAAAATTAAACGCATTATTTCTTCACCAATTGAACATCATGCGGTTTGCCATTCTGTTGAAGCGCATAAAAGTATTATTTACCAGGAAATAAATTTGTCGGCAACGGGACAGGTAGATTTAAATCAACTTGAAGAATTATTAAAATCCGGAGAAAAAACGTTGGTCTCGTTAATGCATGCTAATAATGAAATCGGAACTTTGCTCGACATAAAAGCGGTAAGCAAATTGTGTAGAAAATACGGAGCCGTTTTTCATTCTGATACGGTTCAGACAATGGGACATTATGCAATTAATGTCAAAGAAATTGATGCAGATTTTATTACCTGCGCGGCTCATAAATTTCACGGACCAAAAGGTGTCGGATTTTTGTATGTAAATAAAAATTTAAAAGTTACTCCAATTATACAAGGTGGTTCACAGGAGCGAGGCTTACGCGGCGGAACAGAAAATCTGATCGGAATTGCCGGTCTTGCAAAAGCATTAGAATTGGCTTGCACAAATATTGAAGATCATCAGCACGAAGTTCAGGCGCTGAAATCTTATATGATCGATCAACTAAAAAAGAGAATTCCCGGAGTTGCTTTTCACGGAGAAATTGATCCCGAAAAAAGTTTATACACGGTGTTAAATGTAATGTTCCCCGATTTTGAAAATAAATCAATGTTACTTTTTTTATTAGATCTTGATGGTGTTGCCTGCTCAGGAGGAAGTGCCTGCACAGCTGGCGCAAGTACAGGCTCTCATGTTCTCCGTGGAATAAAAGCAGATACAAATCGACCTAACGTTCGTTTTTCTTTTAGTCGTTTTACAACAAAAGAGGAAATAGATTTTGCTCTGGAGAAAGTAGAAAAAGTTGTTCTTGGACAGTTGGTGAAATAAACGGTTTCTTTATTGCTCTTAAAAAATTCTTGAATTCTTTTTCCGGAAAATAATATTTTTTCTCAGCGGCCCTCTGCGCCCTTCTCAGCGACCCTCTGCGGTAAAAAATCTAAAAGTCAAACGCAATTATAAAAAAATAAAACCGCAGAGATACGCAGAGAAAAGGAATTATTAAATGACGTTATAGTGCTTCGTTGACAAGCGAGAAGCCACGCGATACGCTGTCGCTAATCGCGCTGCAGCTTATGGTAATTCCAGAAACCTTTTTCATTTTTTTAGAGTTTCTTTTATTATCAATTCATATTCTTCAAATCTATACTCTCTGATAGGTCTGATTTTGGGCTCTGTAGAAAAATATAATAGTAAGCATGGTCTTATTAATTTGTATGCAGTCACATATTCATATCCGGTTAATTCATAGTTCTTAATTCGCAATTTGATTTTGTTGTGGTACGGGTACATTTACTTTGAAATTCAATTACAGCTAACTCCATAATTAGCGAAATATGGTCACCAACTAATTAATAACAATCCTCTCAGTATGAATAACATTATCAGAAACAACTTTCACAAAATAAATTCCGGGAGGAACTCCGTCTAAAGAAATTTGTTTTTGCCAATAGCCTTCTGCATTATTATCTGTAATGTTATCAATGTAAACAAGCTCACCTAATTCATTGTAAATTTCTACACCAATTTGATCGCCGGTGAAATTATCTAATGCCAAAGTAAATTGTCCGCTTGTTGGATTTGGATAAAGTGAAAATATATATGGTGTTGAATTTTCTTCGAGGCCAACTGCGTATCCTACACTAAAACTATATTTTGCATAGTGTCCAAAATCAACAGGAAAATTGTAAAGTACGCTTCCGCCAACTCTACGTAATCGCAAAAATCCGGAAGTTTCTCCTTCTGTCTGATTGGAATACCAGAAACCTAAACCGTCGTGATCGCTGTCTGTGATTTCAACGGTGTAACACCCTGTTGGTAAATTCATCGTGTCTTTGTACTCTGTAGTATTTGCCAAAGTTGTTCTTGAAAAAATTACTGTTCCGTTTTCATCGCGAAGAAAAATATCATTTTCAACTGCCTTATTATTTGTTTTGAACCAAATATAAAACGGATCATTAATTACAGGTGATGGTTCGAAACTCACGGTATACTGATTGTTTGTCTGATACTCATCAAAGATTCCATTTGCTTTGTAAACTCTTGCGGTAAAAGTATTTACTCCAAGATAGTCGTTCCACCATTCAGGCGTAATCGGAATTTCAACCATTTCTTCTTCCAGGAATTCTAAACTTCCTGTCCAGGTGTAAGTAAGTACATTGTTTCCGAATTCACCAATCCAAATATTTATTTCAGCGCTTGTTAAAGTAGAAGCGCCGGTATTTTTTAAAATGATTCTTGGGTTTTGACAAGTAGGATTCCACTTGCTGTAATATTCCCAGTCATTAGGATTTAGCACATCGATAATCGCAGCGTCGGTTTGAAAATTCGGTGCGCCATAAGTAATCATGTGCATGCTGATAACGTAATTTCCGCCACCTTGTGCGGGATCACTTACCGGGATATCTTCTATCTCATAATCGATGGTTGAACTTGTTCCGGGAGTAAGATATGGTGTCATATCAAATTCGTAATCCAGTACAATATCGCCGGGACACCAACCTTCGTGTGCATACGGCCATGTTCTGTCTTGACCGATATTTGGATTATCGCCGCAATCTGTTTCTCTCCATATTTCCCAAATGAAGCGCGAAGTTCCATCAATTAAAATTTCATGATCGCGGCCAACTCCGTTACCCCATTCGCAACATGCGTTTGAACCTACTTGTCCGTGACCGGTAATTCTGGTGCGTAATTTAAACATGTCACCATTCGGATCAATGTCAATTGTTTCAGCAGATAAATTTAAATCATTGTCCAAAGCATAGTACGAATAACTTCCTAATCCTCCCCAAAGTTGGTCAACGCTGATTACATCGCGCGGAGGTGTTCCAACCACAAATACAAATTTTACATCAATTAATTCCTGCGTATTGTGTGCGCTAAAATCAACATCTCCCATTAATAAAGATTGATAATCTGTAACATCATACACATAAGTAAAACCATTTGGACCAAGATCAAAACCAATTCCATAAGGTGTAATATATCTTCCAATTTCAAAAGGAATAATTATTTCAAAAGGTGCTTTGAAATAAGAAATTGTTGAGTTGGTCAGCGTTCCATCTGCCGCGTGAAAAGTTGAATCAATTTTTACACCCAGGTTATTATAGAGATAAGAATATCCTGCTGCCCATTTATTTTCTATTGATACAATTGTAAATTTTCTTCCGTCAACCTGGTATTCCAAAATATCAATCGGATCAACTAAAACAGAATCAAGAACCATCGTAGAATCTAATTGACTTGTATAAAGGCCCTGAACAAAAATAATATTTGGTCTTACCATTGAAACAGTTTCACCTGTTTGAGAATCTGAATAAAAATTTACCATTGACGGAGTTGTCATCATTGCATCGTGATTGTTTCCGGACTTATCCGTGATGCTTGGTACATTATCAAAATCATAATACAAAACCAGGTTTGCATAATTCGGATGCGAAGGATCAACTTTTTTATTCATCCACGCAGCAATTTCTGTTTGACTTATTTCTGTGTTCCACATTCTGAATTCGTCAATTTTTCCGCCGTAATTAAAATTGCCTCCGAGTGAATTTCCGATTCGGAATTTATTAATGATTCCGGCGTCAAGATTTTTTGCTGTGCCCGAGTGCCACAAAATTCCGTCTTTATAAATATTCATAATTCCGGTTGTAGAATTTTTTGTGAATGCCCAATGGTGCCATTCGTTTTCGTAAAAGCCTGTTGCGTCTTTGTCAATTCTATCGTAACCGCTTCCTTCGCCGGCATCCCAATAAATACGGCCATCAGACCACGGAAAATGAATATTTAATAATCGATTATTTAAGCTATCGAATCCTTCAATGACTGATGTGTTTGCAGGTAAATAATTCATATCTCCGTTTGCCCAAAAACAAATTGTCACCTGGTCCTGGAAATCATAATCGGTCAAATCAACTTCAGCCCATTGTCCCGGTTGAATGTCTAAATAGCCTAATCTTTCGTTAGAAAAAACAACTGAATTATTTATGGTTGTTGTTGCATTTAAAGAATTTGACGCGGTAAGCGGAACAGAATTCTCAAAAGAAATATCCATTAGAATTGATGAAGCTCCGTCATAATTAAAAGGGTAGGTGAGGTTGATTGTATTTATTCCTGCTGATAAAAAATTAGTATTCAAATCATAAACTGTTGTCCATCCGGTTTCATCAAATTCAGCTAAATCTGTTGCGTTTGTATGTTTCATTTTTATTGTCAGATGGCCCATCGGACTTCCAAGTGAGTTGACATCAAATCTTAATTTTGCAATTTCACCTGCGGTAATTAACGCCGTACTTATTTCAGTTGATGTCCATAAAATTTGTGTTCTCTGTGAAGCGTTATTTGCACCGAACGGATAATTAGTAATGTCAGTTCCGTTACCAATCGGAAAATCATTATCTACCTCAGCCGAGTAAGAAATAAAAGTCTGATAATTTTGATAATAATTGTAGTAAGGAGAATTGACATAATCAATCGTAGCTAAATTTTGATTGTTCACCAGGTAACGTGGCGATTGTATTTCTGCACTGTCAAGAATGCCCGTGTGATTCCAGATCTGTGAGTAAGTCAAATAATCCCACTCGCCGCAATTGTAGCTATCCCATGTTGTAAGCGGCGAACATTTTATGTTATAATACATCAGTACTTTTTCAAACTCCATACTTTGCAATTCAGGAGGAAAAGTAAAAATTGAACGTCGCGTTGTAATCGTGTCGTAAGTGAAAGTCTGCACAGTAATTGTGTCTTGACTAAAAGCACTTGTTACATAAAATAATACAATAACTAAAAGTAAATTCTTCATTTCAAAATATTTGATAGTTATACGAATGCTAATAATAAAATGATCCTTTTCATCCTGGTATTTCGTAATCGTAAATGTAAATCAACAACGCGTCTAGTTCGATTTAGAACTCATATATATTGTTAATTGGTATAAAGATATCCAAAAATAAAAGGATAAACAAAGTTTCGCTTTTGTATGATTGGATTCTTAAGGGAAGTAGCGGAAGAATATTGATTTAACTTTTGGGTTGCTTAATCAGTTGAACAATGAAAATTATCCATGCAATGATCATTGAAGCCCCACCAAAAGGAACAATCATAACAAACGGCTTTAATGCAGGAATTTGTCCATGAAAACAATATAAATAAATGCAACCTGAAAATAAAAGTACTCCTATTAAAGTCAGTCTGAAAAACCAATTTAAAGAGAACGTAAATTTATCAGAAGCTAATCCCAAAATGAGAAGTGCAAAACCTGCATAAAATTGATAAGTCACACCTTTCTGAAAACGCTCAATTAATTCAACTGACAGAATTTTTTTTAAACCATGTGCAGCCATTGCGCCAAGAATAATTGCAATACAAATAAAAATGGC
>Ga0102851_10000700_pt1 | contig 17678 bp, 13 predicted proteins | sample Mud3Dept3metaG_FD_79558 | JGI IMG/M metagenome (GOLD analysis project Ga0102851, IMG submission 79558) | Freshwater wetland microbial communities from Ohio, USA, analyzing the effect of biotic and abiotic controls - Mud 3 Core 4 Depth 3... | ecosystem: Environmental > Aquatic > Freshwater >... | reverse complement strand
GTCTAAGAAGGTTGGAACGCTTAGATAAGGGTGGATTCCTGGAAAGGGTGGACTGATAGATGTGGCTGTCGGAACGTGTTAGAGGCGTGAAGCCGTCGGGTGTCCGGAAGATTTTTGATCACGCACGGGCCATGCCGAATCCGATCAACCTGAGCCTTGGAGAACCCGACTTCGACATACCGGATGAGATCAAGGAAGAGGGTATCAAATGGATACGGAAAGGCTTCAACAAGTACACTCCGTCCGGCGGCATCCCCGAATTGCGGGAGAAACTCCTTTTGTACCTCAGGGGGAAAGGCATCATCTGCGAAGACGTGGTTATTACGCCCGGGGTCACGGGCGGGCTTCTGCTTGCTTTGCTCGTGACCCTCAACCCGGGCGATGAAATTGTCATACCCGACCCCTACTTTGTTTTGTACGAGTACCAGGTGGTCCTGCTCGGCGGGAAGCCTGTTTTTTTCGACACGTACCCTGATTTCACGTTGCGGGAAGAGGCGCTGCGGGGTGCGATAACAGACCGGACGAAGATCATCTTGATTAATAGCCCGAATAACCCGAGCGGGACCGTCTATTCGAAGCGGGAACTGGAGATGGTGGCCCGTGTGGCGCGTGAAAAAAACATCCTGCTTTTTTCAGACGACATCTACCATGCTTTCAACTACGAGGGTGAGGAGTACCGAGGATACCTGGGACAATTGTCTGATCAGTGCCTGACATTTGGCGGGTTTTCAAAAGACTGGGCCATGACAGGCTGGCGGCTTGGTTACGTGGCCGGTCCAAAAGAGATCATCGACAGCATGGTCACCATGCAGCAGTATGTGTTCAGCAGTGTCAACTCGGTGGCACAGAAGGCAGCGCTCTTTGCGCTGGACTACAAGACGGACGCGCTCATCGAGAGGTATCGGAAGAAACGAGATCTGATCTATGAGGGCCTGAAAGACAAGTACGAGGTAGTCAAGCCCAAAGGAGCGTACTATATTTTTCCGGCCGTGCCTGGCGGAGACGGTGATGCTTTTGTGGAGGAAGCGCTCAAGAGAAACCTTTTCATCATTCCGGGCAGCGTCTTCTCAGCGCGAAAGTCGCACGCGCGCATCTCGTTCGCTGCGAAGGAAGCTGACATTTTGAGAGGCATCGAGGTATTGAGAAGCATGGCAAAGCCTCTGAGAACCGGGTAGTGATAATGGACCAGGTGATTCACGTCATCGAACCGACACTCGAAGGCGAGACGGGGCACTGCTATAGTTTTGTCGCCAGCCTTTGCGCAGCTGCACAAGGGCACCCCCTTCGTCTCTGGATCGGGAAGAGCGCCCATGCCCGTTTTACGCGAGCCGGAGTTGTGGTCGAAAACCATTTTTTCAGGACGATTCGTAGGTTGCAGGCTTTTTTTTTGTACCAAAGGCTCCTTCGCGAGGAGGGGCGCATTTTTGTCGCCACGGCTGGTCGGACGGATCTATTCCTCCTCAACCTGGCCGCCGGTGGGCATATTCCGCCTGGCAAAGTCTATCTTTTCTTCCACTGGTTCCGGGATTCGAATCGGAAGAGGAAGTATCTTACTAGGATTGCGAGACGCCAACAGAATCTCGTTATTCTCGGGCCGACCCAGTCGGTAGTTGATATTTTCCGCGCATGCGGTTTTGAGAACACCATGGTAGTTCCTTATCCCATTACCCCTTTAGCTGGTGCAGAGTTCGCACCTGCGGTTTCATTTGGGCATCTCCTGTTTGCGGGCGCCGCCCGCAAAGACAAGGGATTCGGCACGGTGGTGGATCTGGTGGAACTGCTTGCACGACGGGGAGAATCGATACCGATCAAAATCCAAAGCTCGGCAAAACACTACGGTAAGTATGAGCCCGGGATTCGAGAAGATTTGGACCGGCTTGCGAAGGCGAATTATCCTTATCTGGAAATGTTTTCCGATACGCTCACGGAATCGGCGTACCGGGCGCTTTTTTTTCGCGGCATCTGTATGCAGCCGTACGACATCCAGGAATTTGCGGACCGGGTCAGCGGCGTCACTCTGGATGCGTTATCTGCGGGTTGCCCGGTCGTTACCGTGAGAGGCACCTGGATGGCCCGAGTTGTAGAGAATAGCGCTGCCGGCGTGGTCATTGACGAGGTTCGTGCGGAGTCGTTTCTTACTGCAGTATAGACGGTCATGAGCTACTAATCCCGCTACAGGTGGAATGCATATGAACCCGGGAAAGTGCTCCAAGCGGAACACAGCGCGGATCATCTCTTTAGGGTCTTGATTTCCTGACTGCTTGCCTTGTCCCGTTCTCTGCGTTCTAATTCTCCAGGATAAAGAGCACGTCGAGGGTTACCCGGTACTCCGTGATCTTGCCCTCCTCAACCTTCGCGCGCATATCCTTTACCTTGATGCCGGTGATACCTCGCAGGGTTTTCGTTGCTCTCCTGAAGCCGACCATAATCGCATCATCAAAACTTTTCGGCGAGCCAGCAACGATCTCGGTCACGCGTGCCACTCTTCCCTCGGGCATATCCCCTCCGACGATAGTTTTTCTACAAGGTATCAGCTTGTGATGTCCCGTGTCAACCGTAATCATGACCTTTGTTTGACCCTTGTTCCACTGGTTCCATTGGCTTGATTGGTCTCTGAAGGACTTTGTTACGGGTTACGAGTCAAGGACTTCACGCAATGATTTTGAACCTGTAACGTATTTCCAAATTCTTTGGTTTCCCATGCCACGCCCGGTGTGCTATAGTGTACCTAATACGCGCCCGTAGCTCAGATGGATAGAGCGTTGGCCTCCGGAGCCAAAGGCCCCGCGTTCGAATCGCGGCGGGCGCGCCACTCCAGTTAACCATCTCTTCTCATTTCATGAACAAGTTGGGCAGCAGGGTAGCCATGCCCGGAAACGCGAATAAGAGAACCGTAACCACGATGAGGCTCACGAGAAACGGGTAGACCCCGCTGTAAATCACCCCCAATGGGACCTTCGTTATATTCTTCACCACGAAGACGTTCGACGCCACCGGTGGAATGACAACGCCGATCATGATGGTGAGGCCGATGAGCATGGCAAACCAGAGGGGATCAAAGCCAAGCTTTATGGCGGCCGGATAAAAGATCGGGGTGGCAAGAATCATGAATGCAAGGTCGTCTATGAATGAACCCCCCACCTGGTAGATCAGGCTGATCAGGATCATGATGACATAGCGGTTTAAGGGTAACCCGGCGACCCAATCGGCTGTCAGGATCGGGATCTTGGTCACTGCCAGGAAGTGGCCGAGGATGGTGGAGCCTGCGATGAGCATGAGCACCATGCACGCTGTCCTCAGGGATTCCAGGAGGGAGCGTATGTAGCCCTTGAAATTGATATCCTTTTTTGTGACCGACAGGATGAGTACGGCCATGGTCCCAACGCTACCCGCCTCCGTGGGCGTGAAGAAGCCGTTCATCAGGCCTCCTACCAGGACGAGAAAAATTGCCACGACCAGCAGTACCTCCGGAAGTGATTTCAGTCTCTCGCTCCAGCTTGATCGCTCTCCTTTCGGCCCGATTGACGGGTTGATCTTACACCACCCGTAAATAACCACGACAAAAAAGAAGGCGGTGAGTAATCCGGGCAATATGCCCGCCATGAATAATTTTGCTATGGATTGTTCCGTGATGATGCCGAACAGAATCAACGTGACACTCGGCGGGATGAGAATGCCCAGCGTTCCGACGCTTGCCACGATGCCTGTCGATAGTTTCTTGGCATACCCGTATCGATCCATCTCGGGAACCGCAACGCTCGCGAATGTGGCAGCAGTCGCAGGGGAAGAACCACAGATAGCCTTGAATGCTGTTGCGCCCGCCACAGTTGCCATAGCCAGTCCCCCGGGAATGTGCCCGATAAACGTGTAGGCTGAACCATACAACCGTTTTGCGATCCCTGCATTAAATGCGATCTGGCCCATGAGCACAAACAAGGGAATGACGGTAAAGCCGTAGGTGGTGAAAACGTCGAAGAGGTCGACGGCAACGAGGTTGTATGCAGAGCTAAACCCTTTAAGGATACCGAACCCGACGAAACCGACTATGGCCATGGCAAACCCAAGCTCAATGCCGGTGAGAAACAGGAAGAGCAGTATAAAGAGGGCTACGATGCCGATAATCACCTCACTCATATGTCCCTCCCGCTATCTTGATGATGTCAGCAATCATGACCAGGCACTCGAGGACGCATGCCACCGCTATTCCCAGCACAACCGGATAAAAGGGAAGCTGCAGCGTAGGGGAAACCTCGTGTGTCTTGAGGAGGTAGAATCCGTGCTTGAACAGGTGCACACTGGCTATGACAAAGAATGCGATTACCATCAACCGCGTAGATATGTTGACAATATTTTTCCTGCCCTCGGGAAGTCTTTGGATGAGGACATCCACATACACATGTGCCCGCGCCCACGATGTCATGGGCACTGCGAATCCAATGATGACGCCTCCGGTGAAGGCCACCAGCTCATATGTACCCACGATGGGGCTCTTGAAGCATCTCAGGACCACGTCTAGGCAGGTGAGCACCATGATGAACGTGAGGCCAAGTGCTGCAATCGCATTCATGAAACTGCTGATCCCCTTTATCCCCCTTAGATATGCCCCCACTGAGTCACCTCCTTCAGGCCATTTCCTGCGGGCCACTCGGGCCACTCGGGCCACTCGGGCCACTGATCCCTTCAAGAAAACGAAGGGGAAGGCTCATTGCATATACCTCCCCCTTCGCGCCCCTTTGTCACTTCTCGAGTTTCTTCAGCTCTGCCAGGCAATAATCGAGCGCCTCTTTCCCGGGCAGACCTTGCTTCTGCATGCTCTCTACATATTCACCGAGCAGAGGCTGTACCAAGGTAGCCCACCGTGCATTCTCCTGCGCTGAAAGCGGAATGACTTTCTTGCCCAACGATATCATCCAGTCGGCGGCCTCTTTATCGGCTACATCCCATGCAGTTCCGTTCTTATCTGCCCATTCTTTGTTTATCTCCCTGATGATTTTCTGTACATCAGGAGGCAAGGAGTTCCATTTCTGCTTGTTCATCACCACAAAGAAGCCCGTGGAATAACCTGAGCCGAAACTCTGGGTAGAAGCGGCGACAACTTCTCCCCATCTCCAGCCCTTCAGGGCTTCCTCCGGCGCCATGGAACCATCGACCACACCCCTGCTTATCGCGTCATAGGTTTCCCCCATGGGCATGGCAACCGGGACCCCTCCGAGCTTACCTACCACCTTGGCAGCGAGACCTGTGCAGCGAAGCTTCTGGCCTTTTAAATCCTCAAGCTTATAGATGGGCTTCTTCGAGTGCACGATGCCAGGGCTATGGGCCATAAAGTACATGACTTCCGTTTCATCATATTCCTTTGGCTTGAATTTCTCGTAGAATAGATTGATCAACTTCGTCGCGGCAACACCAGTCTTGTAACCGAGCGGAAGATCTATTACCTCTGATAAGGGAAATTTTCCTCTTGTGTAGGCCATGCAGGACATGCCCATGTCGGCAATGCCGGTCACGATGCCGCTGTACGTCTTATCAGCAGCGATGAGCGTGCCGCCGGAGTATACGGTAATCTTCACCCTCCCATTCGTCCTCTTGTCGATCTCCTTTGCGTAGTCTTCAGAAAGCTTGTTGTTGAAGTGGGCAGCGGGTTGAAACTGCGCGTAGGTGAGATTGACGGTTTTTGTCTGGGCAGATGCAGGGCCCGTCACGAAGAAAAGTAAGTAGACTGTTACAGTCAGGATAGACGGTACAACGAATCGCTTCATGATTCCCCCCCCTTCTTATTTGTGTTCCCCATGGAAAGGAGCCCCCGGTCCTCTTTTCCTACCTATCACCTCCTTTCATATCCCCTCTTCCCTTTCCGCAACCGGACTCAGGCCCCTGCTGGTTCCTGTGAAACCGTGCCTTGCCTCGTATGTCAGCCAGCCTTTGTATTTTTCCTTGAAACTCTCCTTTTCGAATTGTACAGTGTAAAAAACAAACATGCAAGAAAACATTATTTTGTCCAGATTTTGTCCAGCCAGCCGGGGTGTTGACAGGGGTGGGGCCCAGCGGAGGCCGCTCTTCGGACCATCATCGAAAAAGAGCTCACGTCCCGCTCGTCAGGAGGCGACATGAACTTTGCCAGGTTCTGCGCGCTACACGCAAAGAAGTTTCCCGAGAGGGAGTTTCTGATCGAGAGCTGGCCATCAAAGGGCTTACGAAGAAGTCTCACGTGGAGAGACTTTAACGGGCAGGCAGACAAACTCGCCAATTACATGATAAAGGAATGCGGCATCAGGAAGGGAGACATCGTCCTTCAATTCATGATGAACAGTTTGGAGTGGTACGCAATCTACATGGCGATCTTGAAAACGGGTGCGGCAGTGAGTCCGCTCAATTTCCGCTTTGCTGCAAATGACGTGAAGTACGCTGCTGACGTGGCGAAATGCAAGGTCCTGATCGTTGATGAAACGCTCTCCTCCAAGATCGAGCCCATAGCGAGCGAGCTCGGCGACGTGAAGCAATTCATATGCGTGGGTACCAAAAAGCCTTCCGGCATGGGACTCTACAGCGAGATCATAACGAATGGGGATGCGTCCGATGTGCTGGCTGACACGGCGGATGATGACATGGCGGAGCTCATGTTCACCTCAGGTACAACCGGCGCACCAAAGCCCGTCTGTCACACGCATAACAGCCTTTTCCACGTTGCCGTGGGCAATGCGCTCACCTTCGGCGAGGGGTACGAGAGTGTCTACATAGCCCCTCATCCTCTGTATCATAGCGGCTCACTCTTCTATTCATTCGCATCATATATTTCGGCGGGCAAGGTGCTCATGCCCATGGAACTCCAGCCGAAGCCAATGATAGAGTCGCTGGCATCGGAGCGGGCCACGGGTGGCTGGATCAGCGTTCCGATCTGGTCTGATATCATCAACGCGATCAAGTCGGGGGAGATCAAGGTCCGCGACTACGACCTCTCGGCCTTGCGATACATTGCCATGGGGGCCCAGCCTGTTCCCACGGTCATCATTGAGGACGGCAAGAAACTCTTCCCGAACCTGAAGATGATGAATACGTACGGCATCACAGAGGGTGGAGGCGGGTGCACGGTAGCCTTGTACGACGAAGATATTCTGCGAAAAGCGGGAGCCATAGGGCAGCCCACGCCATTCATGGATGTGAAGATCGTGGACACTGAGGGAAAGGAACTCCCCTCCGGCAGTGTCGGTGAGCTGCTCCTTAAGGGACCCCGCTTGATGAAGGAGTATGCCTTCAATGCGGAACTGACTGCCCGTACGATTACGGACGGGTGGCTCCACACGGGGGACCTGGCATACAAGGATCAGGACGGCTTTCTCTTTTTCACCGACAGGGCAAAAGACCTGATCATACGGGGCGGTGAGAACATATTCCCTGCCGAGATAGAGGATGCACTCCGCAAGCATCCAAAGATTCAGGACGTGGCTGTCATCGGGTATCCACACCCGCGACTTGTGGAAATTACCATGGCAGTCATCCAGCCGAGAGCGGGTGTCTCCATTGAGGATCAGGAAGTTATCGCGTTCTGCAGAGAGAAGGGGCTTGCAAAGTATAAGTGGCCCGAGAAGTTTGTCTACGCAGAGATTCCCCGTAACCCGGCCGGCAAGATTGAAAAACCGAAGCTCAGGGAAAGGTATGTGAAGGCGGCCCAGGAGGGGCTCGATAAGAAATCCGAACAAGGATAGGTAAGGACAGGTAAGGACATGCAAGGACAGGTATTGTAGAGCATCGTCCGGCTGCGGACATCGAATAGGGAAGGACGGATCTTCATGAAGGGGGATGCAGTGAAAGGCGAAAGAAAGCAGGCAACAAGGCGAGTCATCACACTTGTGGTGAACGAGGAAGAACATGCGCTCATGGTGGAGGACAGGGAGACGCTCCTCGATGTGCTGCGGGATAAGCTTTTTCTCACCGGCACAAAGGAGGGGTGCGGTACAGGCGAATGCGGGGCCTGCACAGTGCTCGTTGACGGACAAGCCATCCTCGCCTGTCTGATGCTGGCGATCAACGCATCGGGAAAGAAGATTACGACGATAGAGGGTCTCGCTGCCGGAGGGAAACTGAGCCCGCTGCAGCATGCGTTCGTTGAACAGGGTGCTGTCCAGTGCGGGTTCTGTTCGCCCGGTATGATCCTCTCCGCTACGGCGCTGCTCAGCAAGAACCCATCAGCCACGCGTGAGGAGATACAGAAGGCGCTTGAGGGGAATATCTGCCGCTGCACCGGTTACAACAAGATCATCGAGGCCATTGAAAAGGTGAGGGACAAGATATCATGACCAGCAGGACATCATGACAAGACTAATAGGCAAGAGGATACCGAGGATCGACGGGACCGTGAAGGTTACGGGAGAGGCGAAGTACACGGTGGACATCCAGCTTCCGGGTATGCTTTGCGCAAAGGTCTTGAGGAGCCCTCTTCCCCACGCGCGGATCGTGCATATCGATACGTCAAGGGCAGAAAAGATGGCCGGGGTAAAGGCGGTTATCACGGGAAGAGACGCGTGGGATGTGCGTCACGGGTTCGTGGAGACGCCCCGTTATCCAGCGGACCAGTATGTCCTTGCAAATGACAGGGTACGCTACCTCGGTGAAGAGGTAGCCGCGGTAGCTGCAGTCGACGAGGATGCGGCGCTCGCTGCACTCGATGCGATCGATGTGGTCTACGAAGAACTGCCTGCCGTGTTCGATCTCTTTGAAGCGATGAAGCAGGACGCGCCCGAGGTGCACCCGGTCCAGGTCCCTGACCTTGATGAGCCCTACAAGAACATAGGCGGCATGTGCGCGAACTCCTTCGGCGATGTGGGAGAGGCATTCCGGAGTGCCTATCTGGTGCGCAAGGACCGGTTTGAATCGCAGCTTCGCACCCATTGCTATTTAGAGCCTCAGGCTACTGTCGCTCATTACGACTCGACAGGGATGCTCCACGTGTGGACGTCGAGCATGGGCACGTTTCGAAAGAGGATGCACCTGGCGCGGGCCCTGAAGATGCCTGAGAGCAGGGTGCGCGTGCACAAGTCGTGGGTCGGTGGCGCCTTCGGCGGCAAGATCGATCTTTTCTCCCACGAATTCTGCACCGCTCTTCTCTCCATGAAGACCGGCAGGCCCGTGCGCTTTGTCGCGGAACGGGATGAAATCTTCTCGTACTTTCGTCACAGCCAGCCCATGGTCATCGACCTGGAGACTGCTGTGGACAGGCAGGGCCGGCTTCTCGGTCAGAGGGCGCGCTGCTACAATAGCTGCGGCGCATACCGTGGCAGCGGCGTTGTCTTCATCTTTCTTGCGTGGGGATTTCTTGTGGGGCCTTACCGGATCCCTGCTCTCGATTACGCGGGCTACTCAGTCTACACGAACAGCCCTGTGCGAGCGCCTCAGCGGGGCCATGGCGCACCCAAGGTGCGCTTTGCTGTGGAATCGCAGATGGACATGATTGCAGAAGAACTGGGCATTGACCCAATCGAGATCCGAATGAGGAATGCACGACAGAAGGGTGAGGTGTTGCCTAACGGGGACTCCATCAGGAATGCGGGTCTTACCGAGTGTATCGCAGAGGCAGCCCGCGCCACTGATTTTCAGCGCAAATACAGCGAGAACACGCGCGGACAGAACGAGAAATCGACCGTAAAGAAGGGCATAGGCATGGGCGTAAGCTCCTACTTCACGGGCACGCTCATCTACCCCAACAATTCAGCGGCGATCGTTCTCTTCAACGATGATGGGACTCTAAAGCTGCTCACAGGGGCCCTCGACATCGGTCAGGGAGCAGAGACCGTGCTCTGCCAGATCGTGGCCGAGGAATTGGGCGTCGACATGCAGGATATACGAGTAGTTGCCGCTGACACGGAGACGACGCCCGTGGACATCGGGTCCTGGATCAGCGGCCTTACCTATGTGACAGGCAATGCCGTGAAGAAGGCAGCACAGGAAGTAAAGAAAATGCTCCTTCTATCAGCGGCGAAAGAATTTGAAGCGGGACCCGAGGACTGTGAGCTGCGTGACCGCAGGATCTATTTGAAGGAGACAGACAAGTCGATCTCCTTTGAGCGGGCCATCGCCCGCCACATCAGGGAGAATGGCGGCGATCCCATCATAGGCAGGGGTAACTTCAGAGGCCTCAAGGATGCAGCCATCGGCCCGAGCCTCAAGAATGCCAAAGGCGCGTGGAGCGACAGCTATGCATTTGACGCGCAGGTGGCTGAGGTAGAGGTCGACATGAGGACAGGCAAAGTGACCGTGGTCCGGGCGCTCACAGCCCACGACTGCGGTTTCCCTCTGAACCCCCTGCTCGTCGAGGGTCAGATCGACGGCCAGGTCTCGATGGCAGCAGGCCAGGCGACGGTCGAGGACGTGATCATGAAAAACGGGGTCACCCTGAACCCCTCATTCCTCGACTACAAGGTGCCCCTCGCTACCGAGATGATCGAGAGCAGCTATATCGACATCATCACGGAGCAGTATGAAAGGGAAGGGCGTTTCATCACAAAAGAGGTGGGCGAGGGCTATGTGTCGGGCATCCTTGCCGCCATCACCAACGCCGTAGCGAACGCCGTTGGCTTCAGGGCGAAAAAACTCCCCCTAAACGTGGATAGTGTCAAAAGTTTTACGAATCCAGGGGATAGCGAATGAAAACAAAGACCCCGCAATAGCGAGCACGGCTCGCCGGGTACCCGCTTGCGGGTGCGGGAGGCTCCACGTGGCTTTGCCACTGGAGGGGGCGACGTGAGCCCCAGTAGAGGAGGACCGATGAAACTTTCCGCATTTCAATACCACGCGCCCACTTCTCTTTCCGGGTGTGCCCGACTGCTTCAGTCTTACGGGGAGGAGGCGGTGCTCGCAGCCGGGGGCACGGAGCTCTTTGTACGCATGAAGCTGGGCCTCGTAAAGAAGGCACATCTCGTCTCGGTCTCCGAGATTAAAGGGATCGACGCCGTCTCGGTAGACAAGAAGGGTGCATTGATTCTGGGGGCAGGGGCAACGGTGTCGGCTCTTACCAATTCCTCGATCGTCCGCAAAAACAGTCCGGCCCTCGCTCAGGCCGCAGCTCTCGTGGCAACAACGCAGATCCGGAATATGGCAACCCTCGGCGGAAACATCCTTCAGGAGACGCGCTGCTTTTACTACAACCGGTCGGCCGCCTGGCGCAAGGCCGTTCCTGCCTGTTTCAAGCGTGGCGGGGATGTCTGCCACGTTGTCCCCAAGGGCAAAAAGTGCTTTGCCGTCTACCAGGGCGACCTCGCTCCACTTCTCATCGTTCTTGGTAGCACCGCGACTGTTTTCAGAAACGGCGCACAAGAAGAATTGGCGCTGGAGCGTCTCTTCACGGGTGATGGCAAGTCGCCGTTCACACAGGGAGACGACCTGGTGCTCACCCGGGTCCACGTGCCTCCCATGGAAAAAGGGGCACACGCAGCATACCGGAAATACCGCCTCCGCAGCGGCATGGATTTCCCGCTGGCAGGTGTTGCTATCATGATAAGAAAGAAAGCCGCTGTAATCGAAGACCTGAAGGTCTGCCTTACGGGCGTAGCCTCTGCTCCGATCGTTGTCTCCAAGGCGTCCGAACTGGCCCAGGGAAAGAACCTGACAGCCGAACTGGTTGCGAAGATCGCCGACGCCGCTTTCAGGGCAGCCCAGCCGGTGGGCAACGTTGAGAGTTCACCTTCTCATCGAAGAGCGATGGTTCGTCTCATGGCGGAAGAGATTCTCGCAGCTATCTGAAATTGGTGATGTGCTTCCTGGAGCCAGAGAAGGATTCTTAAAGCAAGACCTGGTAGGTGGCCCATGGGTTCTCATTCAGACTCTCACATTTCCCCGGAAAGGAGATCAGTCAAATGAAAATCGTAGTAACCGGCGCTTCAGGCATACAGGGTATGTCGGCGATGATTTACCTGTTGGAACAAGACGACGTCGAAACCATACAGGTGAGCGATAATTTTCATCTGGATAGGCTGAAACAAAGAGTGGATCGGCTCAGCGACAAGCGCCTTTCGATGAGGCAACTCGATTCTTCGGATCAGAAGAAGGCCTACGAGGCATTCAAGGGGTATGACGTGGTGGTCAACTGCGCATATACCCCGGGAGGTTATGTGGCAACCACCAAGGCAGCCCTTGAAGCAGGGGCCAACTACCTGGATATGACCAGCGCCGGTCAGCAACCTCTGCAAAGCCAACTTCATGATGAATTCAAGAAGAAGAACATCACAGCGATTCTTGATATGGGAACTGCACCCGGGCTCTCCAATATCATGGCCGTTTATTGCATGAACAGATTAGATAAGACAGACTCGATAGACTACTATTGGGGCATTGCCGACGTGGTTCCCCCTGCAGAGCATACGCGGCCGCTTTACTGGGGGTTTGGTTTTGACGGCATCATGAGCCTGATTGCGCGGCCGAGCCTGGTGTATGAGGATGGGCGGCTGCAGGACCTGGAACCAAGAGCCAGGCCCGTGGTGTACAGGTTCAAGGAGCCTATCGGGGACGTTCTGGTTGGAGGCCTGCCGCACCCTGAACCGCGGATGCTCTCCCAGTCTTTTCCTGACGCGGGATTCAAGCACATCATGTTCCGGGAAGGGTTTGATGCGGACTCTGCCATGAAGTATCACTTTCTTCGCGACCTCGGCTTCAACAGTAACAGGGAAGACCCCGTTGATGTGAAGGGCGTGAAGGTAAAGCCCTTTGATGTGCTTCTCTCCCTGCTTGAACAGCTACCCCCTGAAAAAAAGAAGCCGGCCCATATCATAAGCGAGGGCGACTGTGTGGTCCAGGGATGGAAGGACGGGCAGCAAATGGAGATAAAGATAATGATCCGGACCGCGCCGGACAGTGAAATGCACCGGCGATTCACGGCCAAGGGGGCGTTCGGTTCTTACCGCACGGGGATCTGTGCTGCCATGGCTGGCGCTATGTTGGGCAGAGGGCTTATTGAAAAAAAAGGGGTGTATGAACCCGAGTTGTGCGTACCTGCCGAGTTGTACATCCTGGAACAGGTGAAGGTGGGCATGGAGGTCGAGGTTACCAGTAGAGTAGTTCTTTAAGGGAATGTCTTCTAACGCAACACTGGCTGCCTGGCGGCCAGGCTTCGGGGGAAGAGTGGTATACACGAATCATTCATTTCATTTGAAGGGGGGAACAATGAAAAGAAAGGAAACATCCATATCGGTTTGCATCGCGCTATCCATTGTGGTCGCGGTTTTTTTCGTACCTCCACCTGCATCCGCCTACCAGTGGCCCGGTACGCTTACCATTTCGACAACGGGTACCGGAACGTCCGTCTATGCCCAAACGCTTTCATGGAGCGCTCTCCTGGAAGAACAGACGAAGATGAAAGTCAGGGTAATCCCATCAGACAATTACGTGGAACGGGCCAGAACCCATAAGGCAGGTCAGTATGTCATAAGCCTCAATACCCCCACTGAAGTCTTCACCCAGATAGAGGCGAATGAGATGCATGCGACGAGAGAGGGGGGACCCTATGACACACGCCTCTTCTGGACCAATTCAAAGAACCCCTTCGGCTTTATCGTTTCAAAGGATTCCGATGTAAAGACGATCTATGACTTAAGGAAGAAGAAACCAAAGATTGCCCTGTTCACACCGTCCACTGCCTCCGTGTTGCACGTAAAGGCCCTTCTGGCCATGATAAGAATGGATGAGAAGGACGTAACCTTTGTCCCTGTCACCACCTGGGCGAATAGCACGAAATCCGTACCCGAAGGCAAGGCCGACGTTGCATTTGCAGGCCCCACGGCATCGGTGAGTGTTGAGGCCGAGGCAAGCGCCAAGGGGATTCGGTGGCTCGACTACCCCAAAGACGATAAGGAGGCGCTGGCACGATATGCACGGGTGATGCGCGGTATCTCCTTCGGGGTATGCACCACCGGGGTCAAATCAGCTAACGGGGTGTATATGGCGGCCAATGTTAATCAGTATTATGTCCGCGGGAGCGAAGACCCCGAGCTCATGTACCAGCTGGCCAAGTGGCTGGTGGACAGCTATCCAAAGTATAAAGATAAACACCCCCACAATGAAACCATGAGCGTCGACGTGCAGGGAGAGATTCTCGCCGCCGCGCGTCACATGAACTATATTCCGGTTCATGACGGAACAGTACGCTACCTGAAGGAAAAAGGTAAATGGAGTGCGGCTGAGACCGCCTGGAGCGATAAGAACAGGGAGTTGGTTGCGCGCTATACAAAGGCATATCAGGCTGCGATTGCTGCCGCGGATCAGAAGAATATCAAGGTCGTCCCCGACAACAACGAGTGGGTGGCATTGTGGGGGTCATATAAGAAGGACTTTCCCCTGTTCGGAGTGCCTGCACAGTAAAGAATGTGTAAAGATTGCCTTCGCGACACTGGTGATCGCTGAAGCACACAGGAACGGGGGGTGCTATGCAAAATTCAGACGCAACAGAACATCCGCGCGCATCACTTGTCGAAGAAATCAAACGGGCCGAGGTCACCAGATACCCTGATTTATCCCGGCCCTTAAAAGCTTGGTTTCTGATCTTATCTACTGCCGGCTTGCTCCTGGCAATTCTCTTTATTTTCAATATTGCGTACGGGGGAAAGGTGTTCCTTCCCGCTCAATATTACTACCTCCTCATCGCCTTCTATTCCTCCAATGTCTTCCTGGTCATACCGGCGCGTAAGAAGGACGATAGAGTCCAGTGGTACGACCTGATCGCAACCCTCCTCACCTTTGGCATTGCCTTTTACTTCTTCCTCAATGCCGGGCAGATCACCAATGTAGGGTGGAGGACCCCTCCCTCATCCCTCCAGCTTGTGTTGGGAATTTTCTTATCGATCCTGATCCTGGAGACGGGAAGAAGAATTGCCGGTAACATCTATCTGGCTGTGTGCCTGTTCTTTGCATCCTACCCTCTATTTGCCCACCAGATGCCGGGCATACTTTTTGGGAGCCCCCTCACCTTTGCCGACACCATAGGAACGCACATGTTTACTACCGAGGGGATACTCGGCCTTCCGTCAATGATCATGGGCGACATCATTATCGGGTTCCTGCTCTTTGCTGCAGTGCTGATTGCCTCAGGGGCCGGTGACTTCTTTGTCAAATTCGCCCTCTCCACCTTCGGCAGATTTAGGGGTGGGCCGGCCAAGGTATCGTGCCTGTCCAGTGCGTTGTTTGGTACCGTCAGCGGAAGCGCTGTCTCAAACGTTGTGGCTGACGGAGCAATCACCATCCCCACCATGATAGGGGTAGGCTTTCCTCCCGCCCGTGCTGCGGCCATCGAGGCCTGTGCTTCAACGGGTGGGGTACTCATGCCGCCTGTCATGGGAGCCGTGGCGTTTGTGATGGCAGGGTTTCTGGGCATCACTTACCGGGAGGTATGTATTGCAGCCGTAATACCGGCTGTCCTCTATTACTTCGGATTGCTCACGCAGATAGATGCCTATTCAGCGGCAAGGGGACTTAAAGGGCTGTCCCCGGAGGACATCCCGTCCTTTACAAAAACGCTGAAGAGCGGTTGGCCCTATCTGGCTATCATCGCCTTTCTTGCATGGGGGCTTCTCTACATGGAGTGGGAAATGTATACCCCCTGGTATGCGTCGGCATTGATGTTTGTGATTTCCTTTTTCAGCAGGGAATCGATGATGACCCCCAGGAAAGTCATAGGCGCCCTCGCTACGGCAGGTCAGATTGTCACCACAACCATGGGTGCCATGATGCCCATAGCGTTTATTATCGCGGGACTTACCGTCACAGGCAGCGCTGCCTCCTTTACCGCCGGGATTGTGAGTCTTGGCGGAGGCAACGTGTTTCTGATTCTTCTGTTAGGAGCCGTAGCGTCGTACATTCTGGGAATGGCAGGTATGTTCGTCTCTGCCTATATATTTCTCGCAGTGACCCTTGCACCCGCCGTTATCCAGGTAGGCCACCTGAATACCATAGCGGTCCATCTCTTTATTCTCTACTGGGCGATGCTCTCATGCATTACGCCTCCTGTTGCAATGGCGGTGTTCGTCGCCGCGGCAATAGGGAGAACCGATCCCATGCGGACAGGCCTGCATGCGGTGCGCCTTGCTGTTGTGACCTACTTCATCCCCTTTTTCTTTGTCTACAACCCTGCGTTGGTTTTTCAGGCGAACCCCTTCCAATCGCTCTATCTCTTTGCGCTTGCCCTGCTCGGCGTTGCCCTTATTTCAGCAGGGATGGAGGGCTATCTCTGGGCGTATGGGAAGCTTACCATGTGGGCACGCCCCCCGCTGGTGGCAGGGGGGTTCCTCATTGTCTTCCCTGAGACGTACACGACCATTGCAGGGGTTGTCCTCATTCTGTGCACGATACTTGTGCTCAAGATAACGAAGGTGAAGGTAGGGATAAAGGAAAGCGCAGTTTGAGTGATCATTCATCAGTGCAGAGGAGGTTTGCATGAAACCAACCCAGTGGGTTACGGCTAAAGACCTTTTGAGAGTGAACGCCTTCAAGTGGCCTGACAAGATTGGTGCCAAGGACCTGTACCGCAGTCTGACGTTCAAACAGTGGGATGAGCGGGCGTGCAGGCTGGCCAATGGACTGAGCAGGCTCGGCTTGAAGCGCGGTGATCGCTTTGCCGTCCTGGCGTATAACTGTGTTGAATGGATGGAGTTATATGCAGCCGCTGCAAAAGGCGGCTTCGTTTGCGTACCCATCATGTTTCGGCTTGCGCCTCCCGAGATGGAGTATATCCTCACTCACAGCGATGCGAAAATTCTTGTTGTGCAGGATCAATGGGTTCCGACTGCCGACGAGATACGCAAGGTCGTTCCCACCGTAGAGAAGTACGTGTCGTTCGGGTCAGGACGCGAAGCGCCTTCTGATTACCTGAATTACGAAGACCTCATTCAAGGTGCGAGCCCTGAGGAGCCCGCGGTGGAACTAACGGGCGATGATGCCTGGGTGATCATGTACACCGGAGGCACTACAGGAAGGCCCAAAGGCGTAATCAAGACCCATGGAACGCTCTGCGCCCACTACCTGATCATGATATACGAGCACAGTTTCGATTTTAGCGATAATGTGCTCCTCGTTATGCCTCTCTGTCACATCAACTCTCTTTACTACTCGTTTGTCGTTACCTATGTGGGCGGGACGGTTACCGCCTTCAACATGGTGAGCTTCGATCCCGAGCAGCTGCTCAAAACCTTCTCTGAGCACAGGATTACGTTTACGTCCCTAGTTCCGACCCATTACATCATGATGCTTGCCCTGCCTGACGAGGTAAAGCGCAAGTATGATGTGGATTGCATCAGGGGGCTGGTCTGTTCTTCTGCGCCGGCAAGGAGAGATACGAAACTCGCCATTATGGATTATTTCAAAAACTCGCAGCTCTACGAATGTTACGGGTCTACAGAGGCAGGGACCGTGACCGTGCTGAGGCCGGCAGATTCCCTGCGAAAACTGGGGTCCATCGGCAGAGAGTGCATCATGAGTGACGTCATCAAGCTGATCGATAGCGAGGGCAACGAGATCCACACACCCAATGAGGTGGGGGAGCTCTACTCGAGAAGCCCGATGCTCTTCACCGGCTACTGGAAGGCGCCCGAACAGACAGAGAAGGCATTCCGCGGAGACTACTTCAGCGCCGGCGATATGGGTTACAGGGACGAGGAAGGCTACTACTACCTGGTTGACCGCAAGGCGAATATGATCATCTCCGG
>Ga0102851_10000699_pt1 | contig 17682 bp, 16 predicted proteins | sample Mud3Dept3metaG_FD_79558 | JGI IMG/M metagenome (GOLD analysis project Ga0102851, IMG submission 79558) | Freshwater wetland microbial communities from Ohio, USA, analyzing the effect of biotic and abiotic controls - Mud 3 Core 4 Depth 3... | ecosystem: Environmental > Aquatic > Freshwater >... | reverse complement strand
GAGGTCGATGTCCCCCATCGGCGCCGCGAGGGCGTCGCGCCGGTCGGTGAACAGGACGTTGCAGTAGACGGGCACGCCCGGCAGGCGCACGCAGTCGACGACGTCCCGCGACTCGCAGACCGGGCAGGCGGCGGTCACAGCGCGTGCAGCTCCGGCGCCAGGCCCCGGCCCTCGAGGTCGCGGGCGATCTCGTCCCGGTAGATCCGGTTCATGATCACCACCGCGTCGGGACGGAACTGCTCGAGGGAGGCCGGGCCGACGATCGGCAGGGCGGTCCCGGGCAGGAAGTGGCCCTGGCGGTAGGGGTTGATGTCCACGCCGTACTGGACCACGCGCGCGGCCTCGCCGAGGGTTGCGAGAAAGGCCACGGCTTTCGAGCCGGCGCCCCAAAGCGCCACCCGCCTGCCCTCGGCGGCGAACCGCCCGAGCAGCGCGCGCCATTCGCCGAGCTTCGCGGCCAGCCGCTCCGGGAAGCTCCGCACGTAGCCGGTCAGCAGCGCGATGTCGTCCTCGGCCGGCAGCGGTGCCTGCCGCACCGGCAGCGCGGCCGCCCGCGCCTCGATGGTCAGGTACTGGCCGTCGTACTCCGTGTCCAGGCCCAGCACCTCGAAGCCCTTGGCGCGGAACAGCCGCGCGAGCGAGCCGGGCGAGAAGTAGGAGCAGTGCTCGTAGTAGACGTCCTCGAAGGCGCAGTCGCGCAGGATGCGAGTCGACTCCGGGATCTGGAAGAACACGTCGGTTCCGACCCGGTCGCCGATCGCCTGGCGCACGGTGGCGATGAACTCGCCGGTCGGGTGGATGTGCTCCAGTGTCATCTTGCAGGCGACGAAGTCGCCGCGGTGGCCGGCGTACTTGTCGGAGTAGAAGTCCGCGATGAACTGCACGCGGTCCGCTGCCGCGCCCCGGATGCGCTCGACGTGCACGCCGGGGTCGAAGCCGACGCCGCGGTTGTTGCCGAGCTCGCACAGCAGCATCAGGAACTCGCCCTTGCCGCAGCCGATCTCGATGATGTCCTTGCCGTGCAGGTCGTGACGCGCGATCAGGCGCTCGGCGAGGGCGCGATGGAAGGCGTTGAACGTCGGCGAGTAGCCCTGTGTCTCCTCGTAGCGCGCGGAGTACTCCGTCAGCTTCGCATCGAAGGCGGTATTCGAGATGAACCCGCACGCCGCACAGAAGCCGAGGCGGATCTCGCCGGTCGGGTAGGCCCGCGCCTCCTCCTGCGAGTCGAGCAGGATGCAGCTGTTGGTGGGCACGCCGGTGGCCGTGTGGAAGACGGTCATGGCATCCGCGCCGCAGCTGGGGCAGTCGATCCTGGAGGGCGAGGCTCGCATCAGTCGAGTCGTTTCACTTTGTTTCGCGCCGGTCTTCTCGTCGTCGGGTTTCGCCTGGCGGCTCTACCCGACCTACGGTCATGGCGTGCGTGCCTGTTCTCTCAAACCACCCGTGGCACCGGCACCGGCACGATGAACCGCCCCCCGCGCCGCGCGTACTCGGCCTGCTGCTGCATGATCTCGGTCGCGAAGTTCCAGGCCAGCAGCAGGACGTAGTCGGGCTGCGCCTCGAGGAGCCTCTCGGGCCCGAAGATCGGGAGGTGCCGGCCCGGCATGTACCTGCCCTGCTTGTGGACGTTGCGGTCGACGACGAAATCGACCAGGTCGGGACCGATGCCGACGTAGTTGATCAGCGTCGCGCCCTTCGCCGCCGCGCCGTAGGCGGCGATGACCTTGCCGTCGCCGCGCAGCCCGCGCAGCAGGACGAGCAGCTCGGTCTTCAGGTGCTCCACCCGCCGCGCAAAGTCGCGGTAGAAGTCGATGCGGTCGACGCGCTCGGCGGTCTCGAGCGCGAGCAGCTCCCGCACCGAGGGACCGACGCGCTCGACCTTCTCCACGTACAGCCGCAGCGACCCGCCGTGGATCGGCAGGCGCCTGACCTCGTTGAGGAACAGGCCGTGCCTGCGGAACAGCCGGTCGAGCGCGGTCACCGAGAAGTCGCAGAGGTTCTCGTGGTAGATCGTGTCGAACTCGCGGTGGTCGATGAGGTCCTTCACGTACGGCACCTCGATCACGGCGACGCCGTCGTCCTTCAGCAGCGTGGCGATGCCGCTCACGAAGCCGTTGGTGTCGGCGACGTGCGCCAGGACGTTGTTGCCGTGGATGACGTCGGCCCGGCGGCCCTCCCCCGCAAGCCGCTGCGCGAGCTCCGCCGTGAAGAAGGTGTTCAGCGTGCGCACGCCGATCTTCTCGGCTTCCCGCGCCGGACCGTCGGCCGGGTCGATGCCGAGCACCGGGATGCCCGCCGCAACGTAGTTCTTCAGGAGATAGCCGTCGTTGCTGGCGAGCTCGACGGCCAGGCTGCCGGTGCCGAGCCCGCGCCGCCGGACGATGTCGAGGACGTTCTCGCGCGAGTGGCGCAACAGTGCGTCCGAGAACGACGAGTAGTACGGGTAGTCCTCGCAGAACAGCACCTCCGGCGGTACCGTCTCGAGGATCTGCAGCAGGCTGCACTGGGGGCAGAAGGCCACCTGCAGCGGGTAGACCGGCTCCTGCTCGGCGAGCTGCGCCGGGCTGACCAGCCGGTCCGCGAGCGGGGTGCGGCCGAGGTCGAGCACGGGCTCCAGGCCCGGATGGCCACAGGAACGGCAGGACGTCGTCGTGCCCATGACGTCAGGCAGCCCCTGCCGGCGTGCGCCAGCGGAGCTCGTCGTCGAGCCGGCCGTCGGCCACGAGCTTCTTGACGTGGGCGATGCGCTTGTAGCGCTCGCCCTCGAACTCGTCGAGCGTCAGCCCGACCTTCCGGTAGACGTCGTAGAGCTCTCCGACGCCACGCCGCGCCGTCCACTGCGGCTTGAACTCGTGCAGCACGCGCGCGATCTTGTTGCAGTCGACGCGGTAGCAGCGCGTGTCGGGTCCGGCGTCCGGCGCGAACTCGATGCGGCAGTTCGGGACGACGTCCCTGACGATCTCGGCGAGCTCGCGGATCTGGTAGTTCTCGGTCGTCGTGCCGACGTTGAAGGCCTCGTTGTGGATCGCCTCGCGCGGTGCGTGCAGGGCGGCGACATACGACAGGGCGATGTCCTCGACGTGCACTACCGGGCGCCAGGGCGTGCCGTCGCTCTTCAGGTAGACGAGCCCCGTGGTGAACGCCCAGGCGGTGAGGTTGTTGATGACGAGGTCGAAGCGCAGCAGCGGCGACACGCCGTAGGCCGTCGACGCGCGCAGATAGGTCGGCGAGAAGTCGGCGTCGGCCAGCTGCGACAGCGCCGCCTCGACCTGCACCTTCGAGACGCCGTACGGCGTCACGGGGTTGAAGGCTGCGTTCTCGTCCAGGAAGTCGGCGCCGCCGGCGCCATAGTTGCTGCACGACGACGCGAACAGGAAGCGGCTGACGCCGGCCGCCTTGGCGAGCCGCGCCAGCTTCACCGCCGCCGTCTCGTTGATGTCCACCGTGAGGTGGGGCCGGTAGTCGCCGAGCGGGTCGTTGGACAGCCCGGCGAGGTGGATGATCGCGTCGAAGCCCGCGACATCCCCGGCCTCGACGTCGCGAATGTCCTTCGCAATGCCCTCGATCGCCGGCACGGCACCCGTGAAGAGGCAGCTGCGGAAGTAGTCGGTGTCGAGCCCGACCACCTCGTGGCCGTGCGCCTGCAGCATCGGGACCAGGATCGTCCCGATGTAGCCGTTGTGTCCCGTGACCAGTACGCGCATCTCTCAGTCCCAGTTCTTCCAGGGGGGCGACGGCTCGTGCCAGAGCTTCTCCAGCAGCTTCTTGTCGCGGATCGTGTCCATGCACTGCCAGAACGACTCGTGCCGGAAGGCCATCAGCTGGCCGTCCGCGGCGAGGCCCTCCAGCGGTTCCTTCTCGAACTGCGTGTCGTCGCCTTCGATGTAGTCGAACACTTCAGGCTCGAGCACGAAGAAGGCGCCGTTGATCCAGCCTTCGCTGGTCTGCGGCTTCTCGGTGAACTGCACCACCCGGTCGCCGTCGAACTCCAGGTGGCCGAAACGCGCGGGGGGCCGCACCGCGGTCAGCGTCGCGAGCTTGCCGTGCGACCGGTGGAAGGCCAGCAGGGCATCGAGATCGACATCGGAGACGCCGTCGCCCCACGTCAGCATGAAGGTGCCCTCGCCCATCCAGGGCTGCAGGCGCTTGATGCGCCCGCCGGTCGCGGTGTCCTGGCCGGTCTCGATCAGGTCCACGGTCCAGTCGTGACGGACCTCGTCGTGCATCGTCACCGCGCCGGTGCCGAGCCTCACCGTCATGTCGCCGTGCAGCGAGGCGTACTCGCGCATCCAGCGCTTGATGTACTCGCCTTTGTAGCCGAGCGCGATGACGAACTCGTCATAGCCGTACCGGGCGTAGTACATCATGATGTGCCAGAGGATGGGGCGCCCGCCGATCTCCACCATCGGCTTGGGCTTGACCTCCGTCTCTTCCGCCAGCCGGGTGCCCAGCCCCCCGGCGAGAATGCCGACCTTCATCGCGCCCCCCCCCTTGCCAGCGGGTCATGCTAACACCCGGCCACCCCGCGGACATCCGGGGCGCCTCGCCGCGACCACCTCAGGTCGCGAGCAGCTTCTCGTACACCTGCAGGTTCCCCTGCACCATCGCATCGACCGTGAACTCGGACTCCACGATCGCGCGCCCGCGCTCGCCGAGCCGGCGGCGCAGGGCCGGGTCGTCGAGCAGCCGGTTGATCGCGCCAGCCAGGGCGGCCGGGTCCGCGGGCGGAACCAGCAGGCCGCTCTCGCCGTCGCGAACCGACTCGGGCATGCCGCCGACGGCGCTCGACACCACGGGGATGCCCGCCGCCATCGCCTGCATGGCGACGTTGGCGAAGCCTTCCATCGTGGCGGGATGCACCAGCAGGTCCGATGCCCGCAGGATGTCCGCGACGTCGTCGCGGTAGCCGAGCAGGCGCACCACCTGAGCGAAGCCGCGTGCCTCGATCTGCGCGTCGAGCGCGGCGCGCAGCTCGCCCTCCCCGACGAAGAGGACCTGAAGGCCCGGGTGCCGGTCGAGGACCGCGGGAATGGCCTCGAGCAGGAAGCGGTGGCCCTTGCGGGGGATCAGCTGGGCGACCACGACGATCACGTCGGCCTCGTCGGCGAGGCCGAGCCTGCGGCGGGCAGCATCGCGCGTCAGGGCCGACCGGTAGTTGGCTGCCTCCACCGCGCTGTACACCTGGCTGACCCGCTCCGGCGGGACACCGGCGTCCAGCAGGACCCGGCGGATCCCCTGCGAGACGGCGACCACCTGGTCCGGCAGGATCGCGTAGCGCAGCCGGGTGACGAGGCCGCGCGGCAGCGGGTTGTCGACCCGCCGCGACACGATCACACGACCCCGCGACGCGAGCCAGGCGCCGACGAGGCCCAGGGTGTCGGCGCCGCGGCGGCTGTGGATGTGGGTGATGTCGGGCCCGTAGCGCCGGACGATCCGCCACAGCCGGAACGGGAAGCCCAGGTCGAGGTCACCGCGGTAGGGCACGGCGAAGACCTCGATGCCTTCCGCGGCGGCGAGGCGGTGCAGCGGCGCGTCGCGCGGACAGACCAGTGCCGCCGCGATGCCGCGCTGCTTCAGGCCGCGCAGCAGATAGAAGACCTGCATGGTGCCGCCGAGCCGGTGGCGCCCCATCTCCACGTGCAGTGTCTTCACCACCGGGCTCCTCCGCCGCCGACGCCCGGACCAGGCGCCGACAGCAATTCGCCGATCCCCGCCTCGACCCGTTCGACAGTGATCTCCCGCATGCAGTCGAAGCGGCCGTTGCAGGTGGGGTTGCGGCGGCACGGCGAGCAGGGCCTCGGCAGGTAGACGACCTGCAGGCGGCCCCCCGGGGCGTGCAGGTAGGGGCAGGTCGAGCCGAACAGGGCCAGGGTGGGCGTCGCCATCGCCACCCCGAGGTGCGTCAGCCCGGTGTCGACCCCCACAAGCAGGCGCGCGCCATCGATCACCGCCGCGGCCTCGGTCAGCGAGGTGCGGCCGGTGAGCGACAGCGCCGCGCCTCCGGCAGACGCCACGATCACTTCGGCCCGCCCGCGGTCCGCCGGCCCGCCCAGCAGGACGGCGCGCCAGCCGTGCCCCGCCGCCAGCCGCTGCGCGAGCACGGCCCAGCGTTCGTCGAGCCAGTGCTTCTGCGGCCGGGTGGTGAAAGGGGCGAACACCGCGTAGTCCGCGCCGCTCCCGGCGTCGCCCAGCAGCGCCCGCGCAGCCGTGTCGTCCTGCGCCGGCACCACGATGTCCATCGCGAAGCGGGCGGCGTCGAGCCCGAGCGCGACGGCCAGCGCCCGGTATTCCTTGCCGAGCCGGTCGTCGCGGACGTCGCGACTGACCACGCGGGTCATCAGCCGTGCGCTGCCCTCCCGCGAGCCGAGGCCGACCCGCTGCGGCGCGCCAGCCAGCCACGCCCAGACCCCGCTCTTCATCAGTCCCTGCAGATCCAGGACGAGGTCGAAGCGGCGGGCCCGCAGCTCGCGCACGAAGGCGCGCAGCTCGCGCGTGAGGCTGCCGTAGCGGCGCTCCGCCCACAGCGCTGCCCACCGCCTGCGGGGCAGGACGATCACCTCGGCGAGCCGGGGATTGCCGCGCAGGAGGGCGGCGTTGCCATCCTGGGTGAGCCAGGCGATCTCCGCCCGCGGCCAGGCGGCGTGCAGCACCGGGACGAGGCCCGAGGCCATGATCACGTCGCCGATCGCGGACAGGCGGATCACGAGGACGCGCTGCGGCGGCGTGTCGGGCGTCGATGACCCGGTCATGGTCGGTTCACCCCGCCCAGGACCGGACGCGGCCGTTCATTCGCCCGGGGGCGGATCGAACGCGTAGCCGAAGCGCTCGATGTCCGCGGCGAAGTGGCGGGCAACGAGCGACGCCGTGTCCGCCGTGTAGTAGGACCGGTAATCCTTCCTGCGGTCGGTCGCCTGCCGGCGGTGGGGCAGCTCCGGGGCGGGGATGCCGATGCGCCGGCACGCCTCGGCGAAATCGGCGTGCAGGCGCTCGTAGCGGCCCACGAAGTCGACGATCAGGTTGCCGTGGAGATCGATCAGGTAGTCGCTCTGCCGCTCGATCGAGGTGTCCAGGTGGAACTGGTAGGGGCGTGCCGGGTCCAGCTTCCAGCGCAGGAAGGACTCGAAGTCGTCGTGCCCGCCCATGAACTGCGGCCGCTCGCGCCGGATGTGGTGAAACGAGCTGACCTGCAGGTCCCAGGGGTTGCGGACGAAGGCGAACTTGAACAGCGAGTCGTAGAACTCCCGGGGCAGCATCTCCTTGGCCGCGATCGCCTTGGCATGCCGGGGGAACTTGGTGCCGAGCCGGTGCCCGGTCAGGTGGCTGAAACGATGGCAGGGCCACATCAGCCAGTAATAGGGGTCGCGCCGCCGCACCCGCTCGAGGGCGGCGCGCGTGCTGGTGCCGCCGGTCTTCGCAATGTGGACGAACAGGAAGCGATAGCGCGGCGACAGCAGCATGACGGCCGATTATAGGCCGAGGACATCGAGGTAGCGGCGCGCGCTCAGCTCGACGTCGTACTCGCGCACCGCCGCCACCAGGAGGTCGCGCGGCAGCGGCCGGTCGAGGACCTCGCCGATCGCCCGCGCCATCGCCTCGCTGTCACCGGCCGGCACCAGCGGTCCGTAGCGGCCGTCGTCGAGCAGCTCGCGGGGGCCGCTGCGGCAGTCGGTCGCCACGACGGGCGTGCCGAGCGCCATGGCTTCCGCCAGCACGTTGCCGAAGCCCTCCCAGATCGACGCCAGGACGAACACACGGGCCTTCGCCAGCCAGGGGTAGGGGTTTGGCTGGAAGCCCGGCAGCGCGACGTCGGCCGCGACGCCTTCGCGCGCGGCCAGGTCGAGGAGTGCCTGACGGTCACGCCCCTCGCCGAGGATGACGAGTCGCGCCGGGCGCTCGCGCCGCAGCCGGGCGAAGGCACGGATCAGGGTCGGGAAGTCTTTCTGCCGCGTCAGGCGCCCCACGCCCATGATCACCGGGATCGCACCGTCCTCCAGCCAGGGGTGACCAACCGGCTGCGCGGCCAGGAGGGCGAGTCTCGGAGTCAGCACGGGGTTGCGCACCACGTGGATCCGATCCCTTGGCAGGGCCGCTATCGCAGCCACGTCGTCGGCCACGCCCTGCGATATCGCGACGATGCCGTCGGCCCAGCCGTACAGCCGGCGGATGGGGACGTAGCGCAGCCAGCGCTGCAGCGCGCCCTTTCCCTTCAGGGCCTCGGACAGGGTGGTGCCGATGCGGATCACGACCCGCGTGGGCACGCCGGCGAGGCGTCGCGCGAGGAGGGCGGCGCGGCCCGCCCGGTCCTTGGCCGCGAGCAGGGCGTCCGGCCGGACGCGGCGCAGATAGGCGGCGAGCCGCGGGATCGCCAGCGCGCTGTGCCGGACGCCGAGGCGGACGACGTTCACGTTGGCCGGAATATCGCCGAGGTGCGGGCTCTCCTCGCGGATGAGCACGAGGTCGATGACGAGGTCCGGCCGGGCCGCAAAGGCCTCGACCAGGTTGAGCACCATCCGCTCGACCCCGCCTTCGCCGGACAGCGAGATCAGCACGGCCAGCCGCTTCACGGCGACGACCCCAGGCCGAGCGCCGCGAGGTAGGCATCGGCGCTCGCCTCCACCGTGTAGCCCCGCACGGCCTCCTGGAGCAGCGCCGGCGGCAGCGGCTCGCGCAGCACTCCCTCGAGGGCCGTCGCGAACGCCGCGTCGTCGCCGATGGGCACCAGCGGACCGTAGCGGCCGTCCGCGAGCACCTCGCGCGGCCCGCTCGGGCAGTCGCAGGCGACCGCCGGGGTGCCGAGTGCCAGCGCCTCGATGAGCACGACGGGCATGCCTTCCCAGCGCGAGCAGAGCGCGAAGGCGGCGGCACGCGCCATGTAGCAGTAGGGGTTGGCGACGAAGCCGGGGAGGGACACCGCATCGGCGATGCCGAGCGTGCGCGCCAGCTGCTCGAGCTCGGCCCGCCGCCGCCCCTCGCCGAGGACGACGAGCCGCGCCGTCCGACGTTCGCCGCGCAGCCGTGCGAAGGCCCGCAGCAGGGTGGCGAAGTCCTTGCGCTCCGAGAGCTCCCCGACACCGAGGATCGGCGCGGGCCCGCCGTCGCAGAACCAGGGGTGGTCCGGCGGCTCGCCGGCCAACGCGTGCATCCGGGCGCCGACGACCGGGCTCGGCACGACGTGGACGAGCGACGGCGGCAGGCGGGCGAGCCGGGCGAGGTCCGCCGCGGCACCGCGGGAAGGGACGAGGACGGCGTCCGCCGACCGGTAGAGCCGGCGCATCGAGGCCGTCTGCAGCCAGCGCTCGACCGCGCCGCGATTGGCGAGGTTGACCGACGGCGTGGTCCCGAGGCGGACGCCGACCCGCGTCGGCACCCTGGCGAGACGCCGCGCGATCAGCGCGGTCCGGTTGACGCGGTCCTTGTCGGTGAGCAGCACCTGCGGCCGCTCGCGGCGCAGGTAGCACCACAGCGCCGGCAGGGCGGTGTTGACGTGGTCGGCGCCGAAGACGATGCGCCTCACCCCGGCAGGCAGCTCGCCGTAGTGTGGGCCGTGGCCGCGAATCGCCAGCACGTCGACGTGCAGGCCGCGGCGGGCGAACTCGGGGACGAGGTTGCGGAACACGCGGTCCACGCCGCTGTGGCCCGAGGTGGCCAGGAACACTGCGAGGTCTACCGTCAAGACGTCTTCCGCGTCCTGCGGTGGGAATGCCGTCCACCCTGGAAGCGCAGGCGGTAGCGGTCAGCAACCCAGCTGAAGAACCCCTCGGGAATTGCCACGAGCCACGTCCCTTTGTGTTTGACCTCACCCGCCTGCCGCGCCAATCCCACACCGCTGTGCAATGAGTAGCGGATGTAACGCACGTGGTGCTGGAAAAGCTTTCGCCAGGGTTTGTAAAGGTCGTGCAGGGTGATCTCCTCGAGGAAGCATTGCCGCAGGCCGCGCGGGTTGCGCATCCGGAACTCGAAGATCCGATTGGTGATGCCGCGTGGGGCGTGCCTGTTGACCTGGAGGACCTCGTTGGTGAAACGCAGCCGGTAGCGGTGGGCCATGCGCCGCAGGATCAGCGTCGGCCGCACGAACCGCTCGCCTTCGAACCGCGGGTACGGGTACTCGCGCAGCACATCCACGCGCAGCGCCTCGCGCCGCTCGCCGTTCATCCGGCAACGCGTGAAGATCTGCAGGTGATCGGAATCGATGACCGGCTCGGGGTAGGGCTCGCCGGACAGGGTGCCGTCCTCGTTGAGGCACATCCCCGCGACACCCGCAAATCCCGCCCGCTCGCCTTCCGGGATCGCCGCCCAATGGCGCTTCAGCTTTTCCACCGCGTCCGGCAGCAGGGAATCGTCGGAATCGAGGGTCATGAACAGCTCGCCGGAGGCGTGGGCGACTGCCGTGTTGTGGGCGACGTGCTTGCCCTGGTTCGGCTGCTGGATGTACCGGATCGGGAACGGGCTCCGCGCGACCCAGCCCTCGACCAGGGCAGGCGTCTCGTCCGTCGAGCCGTCGTCCACCATGACGACCTCGAGATCGCGGTCGGTCTGCAGCTCGACGCTCTCGAGGGCGCGGTCGAGGGTATCCGCCCGGTTGTAGGTCGGGATGAAGATCGTGAGGAAGGGGCCGGCGCCGCTCACTTCGCCCTCGTCAGGTATTCCAGCTCAGGACACACCGGGCATCGGTCGTAGCCCATGCGAATGGTAGCAACTGGGGGGTTTCCCTTACCATTTGCTACCAGGCCGCGTTCACGCGACCCCGTCGTCGCGAGTCGGGGATGACCAAGATCATCATTCAGATCCCGTGCTTCAACGAGGAGGAGACACTCCCCGTTGCGTTGGCCGAGCTGCCGCGCCGCCTGCCCGGGGCGGACAGGGTCGAGTGGCTGGTCATCAACGACGGCAGCACCGACCGCACGGTCGAGGTCGCCCGCCGGCACGGCGTCGATCACGTCGTCGACCTGCCGCGGAACCAGGGCCTGGCGCGCGCCTTCCAGGCCGGCCTGCGGGCATCGCTCAGGGCCGGCGCCGACATCATCGTCAACACCGACGCCGACAACCAGTACCACGCCGGCGACATACCGAGGCTGATCGAGCCGATCCTGGCCGGGCAGGCCGAGTTCGTGATCGGGGTCCGGCCGATCCAGGACATCGAGCACTTCTCGCCCGCCAAGAAGCTGATGCAGCGCCTCGGCTCCTGGGTCGTGCGAATGGTCAGCGACACCGACATCCCCGATGCGCCGAGCGGCTTCCGGGCGATGAGCCGCGCCGCGGCCCTGCGACTCAACGTGTTCAACAGCTACACCTACACCCTCGAGACCATCATCCAGGCGGGGCGAAAGGGCATCCCCATCACCTGGGTCCCGGTCCGCACCAACCCCTACCTCAGACCGTCGCGGCTGATGCGCTCGACGATCGGCTACGTAGTCCGGTCGTTCGTGACGATCGGCCGCATCTTCATGACCTACAAGCCGCTGCGGTTCTTCGCCTACCTGGGCGTGGTCCCCTTCTCGGTCGGCATGCTGCTCGGCATGCGCTGGATCGTGCTGTATTTCGACGACCCGACCCGGGGCCGCGTGCCGAGCCTCATCCTCGCGGCGATCATGCTGCTGATGGGGTTCCAGGTCTGGGTGCTCGGTCTGGTCGCCGACCTCCTCAACGTGAACCGCACGCTGCTCGAGGAGCTGCAGCTCAGCGCCCGCGAGCGCGACCTCGCCGCCGACGACGAGACCCCGGGCACGGGTGACGACGAGGCCGCATGAGCGGGCGGCGCGACCTCTTCCTCCGCCACGGCCTGGCCGAGGTCCCGAAGCTGCTCACCCTCCTGGACCGCAGCCCGCACAGCCCCACCTACGGCTGCTTCGACCGCAACTTCTGGCATTACCGCATCATCGACTTCCCCTCGGGGATGGCGCAGGAGTTCGTCTGGCCGCTCGCCCTCGCCTACGCGCTCGAGGCGCCGGAGAACCCCTACCACCGCAGCGACGCGCTGCGGGAGTGGATCGTCGCCGGCATCCGCTACGCCGCACGCAGCGCGCACGGCGACGGCTCCTGCGACGACTACTTCCCCTACGAGAAGGCCGGCGGCGCCGCTGCCTTCTCGCTGCTCGCGTGCCTCGAGAGCTGCGCGCTCGTCGGCCTGCAGGACGAGTCAGCGGTCGCCTTCTTCCGGCGCCGCGCGCAGTGGCTCGCCCACCACGAGGAGAGCGGCCGGCTCAGCAATCACCAGGCCCTGATCGTCCTCTGTCTGCTGCGTCTCGGCGCGCTCACTGGCGAGCCGGCATGGCGGGAGCACGCCCTCCGGCGGCTCGACAGGCTGCTCGCCTGGCAGACGGGGGAGGGCTGGTTCCCGGAGTACGAGGGCTGCGACCCGGGCTACCTGACGCTCACCATCTCGCTGCTCGCCGAGGTGCAGCGTCACGAGCCGCTGCCGGCGCTGCGCCGGGCGCTCGAGCGCGCGGTGGCAGTGGCAGCCGAGTTCCTGCACCCGGACGGGACCTTCGGGGGCGAGTACGGCAGCCGCAACACCCTCAACTTCTTCCCGCACGGCTTCGAGCGCGTGGGTGAGTGGCTGCCCGACGCACTGCGCGTCAACGACGGCTTTCTCGAAGGGCTGGCCGCCGGGCGCCAGCCCTGCTACGCGGACGACCACATCCTCGGCCACCACGCCTGGAGCTACCTCCTCGCCTGGCGCGACTTCCAGCCTCAGCGGCCGGCGCCGGGGCCGCGCCCGGCCGGCAGGCGCTGGCTGCAGGAGGCCGGCATCCTGATCGACCGCGACGGGCGCGACGAGCTCTACGTCGGGCTGAGGAAGGGCGGCGTCTTCAAGCTGTTCCGCGATGGCCGGCTGCTCCGATCCGATACGGGGGTGTCCCTGCGCGTGCGCCAGGGTTCGCGCCTGCGCACGGCCGTCACCCACCTCGTCGACGAGTATTCGGTGGAGGTCGCCGACGGGCAGATCCGGGTCGCCGGCCCGACGGGCTGGGCCAAGCAGTCCGGCATGACGACCACCCGCCTGATCGTCCTGCGGCTCGTGATGCTGCTGGGCGGCCGCCTCTTTCCCGATCTCGTCCGCAGGCTGCTGCAGGCGCTGCTGATCACCACGAAGAAGGCCGCCCCCTACGCGTTCTGCCGCACCCTGCGGCGCACGGCCGAGGGGTGGCGGCTGACGGACGAGGTGACCGGCGAAGACTGGGCGGCCGTCGAGAATGCCGGCGTCGGCGGCGACCAGACCTCCATCTACGTCGTCATGAGCCGGGTGTTCCAGCCGGCACAGCTGCAGGACTGGACCGACCTCACCGCCTCGGTCCGCCAGCTCGGCCCCGGCGCGACGCTGCGGGTCGAGCGCGACCTATGAAGCGGCTGCTCGCCGCGGGCGTCAGCCTCGCGATCCTCGCCGTCATTTACCACCGGATCGGCACCGGGCCCCTGCTCGAGGCCTTCGCGGCGAGCGACCGGTGGTGGCTGGTCACGAGCCTCGCGATGGTGGTGCCGCTGACCCTCGTGACGGCATGGCGCCTGCAGCTGCTGATGCCGGCCGAGCGGCGGCTGTCGTTCGGCGAGTCCAACCGACTGATCCTGGCAGCCAGCAGCCTGAACCTGATCCTGCCGTCCAAGCTCGGCGACATCGCCAAGGCCTTTTTCATGGCCCGGGACCACGGCCTCAGCCAGTCCTACAGCCTGTCCCTCGTGCTCTTCGAGAAGGCGAGCGACATGCTCTCCCTGCTCGCCTGGTGCCTCTTCGGCCTCGCCCTCTATCCCGACCGGGGCAAGCTGTTCTGGATGATCGCCGCCGCGGTCGGCGGCCTGTTCGTGCTGCTCGTGCTGTTCCTCGCGTCGCACCGGTTCACCGCCGGCCTGCTCGGTGGCGCAGGCAGCCTGCTGCCGGACGGCGTGGGCAGGAAGCTGGGGGGCCTCGCCGGGCGGCTCGACGAGCTGCGCAGCCACCTCGCCGCGTCGCCGGCGCTGGTGCTGCGCGTCGCGCTGGTCTCGCTCGGCATCTGGCTGCTGCACCTGGTCCAGACCTGGCTCTTCGTCGCGGCGCTGGGGACCTGGATGCCGCTCCTCGACAACCTCGCGCTCGCGCCGCTCGCGATCCTCGCCGGCCTGGTGCCGCTCACCTTCGCGGGCGTGGGTACCCGCGACGCCGCGATCATCGTCCTCTACGGCGCCTACCTGTCCCCCGCGGCCGCCGCGGCCCTGGGCGTGCTCTTCACGGCCCGGTACCTGCTGCCCGCCCTGGCAGGGCTGCCATTCGTGCACCGCTACCTGGCGGCGGTGCGACCGGCCGGCGCTGCCTGAGCGATGACGCCGCCGGAAACGGACCGGACCACCCCCCTGCCACGCGACGCATGGCAGGGGCTGTGGCTCGGCTTCGCGCTGTTCCTGCCCTACGCGGTCGCCAGCCTGCTCCGGTCGCTCGCCTCGCCCTACGTGGTTCAGGACGACGCCCGCCAGCACGTCTTCTGGACGTACCGGTTCGTCGATGCGGCGCTCTTTCCCGGCGACCTCATCGCCGACTACTTCCAGGCTGTGGCCCCCGTGGGCTATTCGCTGCTGTACGAGGGCGCGGCAGCGGCCGGGCTCGACCCGCTGCTGTTCAGCAAGCTCCTGCCGGTCGCGCTGGGCCTGGTCGCCACCTACTACTGCTACCGGCTCGCCTACGCGCTCTGGCCGTCGGTGGCCGGCGCCGTGCTGGCAACGGTCTTCCTCAACCTGATGATCTGGAGCGCCGACGACGTCGCCTCCGGCACGCCCCGCGCCTTCGTCTATCCGCTGCTGCTCGCCGCCCTGTACTACCTCCGGGCCGGCCGCACGCTGCCCCTGCTGGCCGCCCTCGCCCTCCAGGGGATCTTCTATCCGCAGAGCCTGCTGGTGAGCCTCGGGGTGGTGGCGCTGCAAGCCCTGCGCTGGGACGGCCGGCGCCCCGGCCTGCAGCGCGATCGCGCGGTACTCCTGCGGGCGGCGCTGGGCATCGCCGTCGGACTCGCCGTGCTGGCCCCCTTCGCGCTCGCGACGTCGCAGTACGGGCCCGTCGTTTCCCGCGCGGTGGCGCGGACGCTGCCCGAGTTCCTGCAGGGCGGCCGGAGCGAGTTCTTCTCGGACAACTGGCTGAACATCTATCTCGGCGGCAGCCATCGCGGCTCGCTCTGGCCGATCGGGCTCAAGCCGGGGCTCGGCATCGCTCTGCTCGTGCTGGCCTTCGGGCTGCGCGGCAATCAGCGCCGCTCCGGCGCCAGCCACGGCCCCGACCTCCGGCTCCTCTGGGAGGTCCTCGCCGTCTCGCTCGCGCTCTACGTGCTCGCCCACCTGCTGCTGTTCAAGCTGCACCTGCCGTCGCGCTACACCAGCCACACCCTGCGGATCGTGCTCGCCGTCGTCGCGGGTCAGTCGGCGGCGCTCCTCGTGCGGTGGCTGCGGCAGGCCCCGACCGCGGGGGGATGGCGGGATGCGGCCCGGAGGCTGGCGTCGATCCAGGGCGTGGCGCTCGTCGCCGTGCTCGCCTATCCGCTCGTGAAGGCCGGAATGGGGAAGCTGGCTGACGATCTGCGGTACCGGACCGGTGAGGCGCCCGGGCTCTACGAAGCCCTCGCCAGGACGCCGCTCGATGCTCGGGTGGCGACGCTGTCCTGGCAGGGCAACTACGTCCCCGCCCTGGCTCGCCGCGCCGTGCTGGCCGCCCGCGAGTACGCGATCCCCTATCACCTCGGCTACTTCCGGGAGTTCGAGCGGCGGGTGCGCGCCACCATCGAGGCGCAGTACACGGACGACCCCGCGGTGCTGGCCGGGTTCGTGGCGACCTACGGGGTGAGCCACTTCCTCGTCGACGGCAACGCGTTCGAGGCCGGGTACCTGGAGCCCTACGGCCGGAACCGGTGGTTCACCCAGTATGCGGAGGAGTCCCGAGTGGCCCGCGACTCGATCGTCGCGGGACGGCGGCCTCTGCTCGCAGTGCTCGCGCCCGCCTGTGCCGTCTGGCAGGACGCGCGGCTGTCCCTGGTCAGCGCGCGCTGCCTGGTCGAGCGACTTCAGGGGACCGAAGCCAGGGTCGGGCCCGGGTAGGTCGGGTAGAGGCGGAGCCGAAACCCGACGATGCGGTCATGCCGTCGAACGTTCATGTCGGGATTCGCTGCGCACTTCCCGACCTACGACCCCAAGGGGTCGACACGGCAGACCGCTCAGTCCTCGAGGACGTACTGCGCCCCGCAGTAGGGACAGGTCGCCTGCCCGGTCTTCTCGATCGGCAGGTACACCCGCGGGTGCATGCTCCAAAGCGTGTCCTGGCGGCGCGGGCAGGCCAGCGGCAGGTCGTTGCGGTGGACCTTGATCGCGCGCGGCGCCTGGGTTGCGGTCTCGGTCATGGTGCCCTCGTTCAGCTTGTCCTGAAAACCTCGGATTGAACCGCAGAGGCGCAGAGAAGAACAATGACGGGGTCTTCCGACGCGCAGCCACCTGGGGGCCGGTGACCGGCAGGCCGACGACCCTTGGCACTTTCGACGTTCTCTGTGTCTCCGTATCTCCGTGCTGAGCCGCCGACGGCCATCGCTCAAACCAGCGTCAGCCAGCCCGAGTTCGACTCGTGGCGACCCTGCACCACGTCGAAGAACAGCCCCTGCAGCCGCTCGGTGATGGGGCCACGCGACCCGCTGCCGATCTGGCGGCCGTCGACCTCGCGGATCGGCGTGACCTCCGCGGCGGTGCCGGTGAAGAAGGCCTCGTCGGCGATGTACACCTCGTCGCGGGTGATGCGCTTCTCGACCACCCGGACGCCGATCTCCTCGCACAGCGCCATCACGGTCTTGCGCGTGATGCCGTCGAGCGCCGAGGTGAGGTCCGGCGTGTACACCACGCCGTCGCGGACGATGAAGATGTTCTCGCCGCTGCCCTCCATGACATAGCCCTCGGCGTCGAGCAGCAGGGCCTCGTCGTAGCCGCCCTGCAGGGCCTCCTTCAGCGCCAGCATGGAGTTCATGTAGTTGCCGTTCGCCTTGGCGCGGCACATGGTGATGTTGACGTGGTGCCGCGTGAAGGAGGACACCTTCACCCGGATGCCCCGCTTCATGTTCTCCTCGCCGAGGTAGGCGCCCCACTCCCACGCCGCGACCATGACGTGGACGAGCAGGTTGTCGGCGCGCAGGCCCATACCCTCCGAGCCGTAGAAGCACATCGGCCGGATATAGGCCGACGCCAGGCCGTTCTCGCGCACCGCGGCGCGCTGGGCCTCGTTGATCGCGTGGCGGTCGTATGGGATGGGCATGCCGAGGATGTGCGCCGAGCGCAGCAGCCGGTCGGTGTGCTCCTGCAGGCGGAAGATCGCCGTGCCGCGATCGGTCCGGTAGGCGCGCACGCCCTCGAACACCCCCATGCCGTAGTGCAGGGTATGGGTCAGCACGTGGGTCTTGGCCTCGCGCCAGGGGACCATCTCGCCGTCAAGCCAGATCAGGCCGTCGCGGTCCGCCATCGTCGCCATCGGGGTCTCCCTTCTGTTGCGGGACAGCCGCCCTGCCCCGTCTCACGCACCCATCAGCGTCTGCCAGAGGTCCCGGACCATCGCACGCTCGTCGGCGAGCTCGTCGTCGGGCGCCAGCGCGGGCAGCTCCTGCAGCGCATTGCGGTGAATCACGGCACGGAACGCCCGGTAGGCGTCGGCCAGCCGCTCCGCCGCGTCCCCTTCCAGCAGGCGGTGCCGGGCGAGGG
>Ga0102851_10000698_pt1 | contig 17699 bp, 9 predicted proteins | sample Mud3Dept3metaG_FD_79558 | JGI IMG/M metagenome (GOLD analysis project Ga0102851, IMG submission 79558) | Freshwater wetland microbial communities from Ohio, USA, analyzing the effect of biotic and abiotic controls - Mud 3 Core 4 Depth 3... | ecosystem: Environmental > Aquatic > Freshwater >... | reverse complement strand
TTTGGTTCTTTTATATTAGACATATTATTTTTCGGGGTGTAGCGCAGCCCGGTTAGCGCATCTGGTTTGGGACCAGAGGGTCGCAGGTTCGAATCCTGCCACCCCGACAAAAGAAAAAGCCCTACTCCGCTGAAAAGCGGAGCAGGGTTTTGTTTTTCTGAGCTTGAAAGCTTGCTTTCAAAAGCGAGAGAAAAACAAAAACCTGTAAATGAGCGAAGCGAATGAAGGGCTTTTTCTTTTAGTTTCCCCCCACACAGGATCACCGAAGGTAATCCTGCTGGACTATCGAATGAAGGGCTTTTTCTTTTAGTTTCCCCTCAAACCAGGATCACCGAAGGTAATCCTATCTCTTCAACACCGCCGGTGTTGAAAAATATTAATCAGAGCCCTACCATGGATGTAACCATGGATATTGGACTTCCAGCCCTCCGGGCTGATCCTTCCCGAGATATCTGACTTCTGTCAGAACCTCAAATGAAATCCTGCAGAATATTGAGCGAAGCGAATGAAGGGCTTTTTCTTTTAGTTTCCCCCCACACAGGATCACCGAAGGTACTCCTGCCACCCCGACAGTTGAAAATGAGGGAATTACATAGTTTGTAACTCTTTTTTTATATTGTCAGTTGCACACTATTTTACACACAGCTATTTTGGTGTGATACTCTGAAATGCAGAGGTGTCGAAAACTTTGATTAATTTTATAATCAAACCGAATCTAATATGAAATATGTCATAATTATTATAGTTATAGTAATAGTAGCTACTATATTATTGCGGAAATCAAATAAAGACAATGAACCAGAATCCAATTAAATATGTCCGGGTGAATACTTACACCTGGGTAGGTACCCAGACCAATATACCTGATGACCAGGTGCGGAAGAAGTTTTATGAGAATCTGAAACTCTCACCTTATTACAATCCTAAAAAATTCTTTACTATTAAATAATTGAAATGAGGAGTGACCCGGTCCAGTGCCGGGCTTTTTTATACAAAATCCACGGAGCTGATTTCCGGGGACTTTTCTGTTTTTAAAAGGTATATATACTTTTTCGGGAAATTAAGTTCTAATTGTTTGGGCTATAAATTGAAAAACTTGAAATCTTCCATTCATTCACTTTCTTCTCAAGATTCATTGTGCATAACAAATTACTTGTTGTGGTTATGATAGTGTCTCTCATACCACCCGGTACGGGTACAGCTTTAACTATAGCATATGTCCAATTATCCTTATAAATTGCCCAGGCTGCCTCACCTGTTACCTTTATTTGAATAAAGTCTTTTGTGTTCTCAGGGTTGCTTATACCAATTGGATTATTCTTAAATAATGCTGATAGCTCTTTCCATCCTTTATAAAGTTCAAACGTGTCACAACTTGCACTTAAACGTGTCTGATAGTCATCCTGAATATAATAAGATAGAACTTTTGCAGTATCGTTCTGGATAAATGCTTGAGTTTCATCATGAATTAGAGCTTTAATGGCTTCTGTTTCTTTTTCAATATCAACTTTCGGTTTACAAGCATAAATTAACAGGACTAAACATGAAAGAATGATGAAATAAAATTTTTTCATAGGTTAAAGTTTTTAATTAATAAAAAGAAGTTAGAAACAAATGTCTGCAGTATCAATTTCCCTCTAAATTTTACCAACACGATTTTTATATAAGGTTACACCACTAAAAAGCCAAAGTCAATTTTATTTTAAGGGTTTAGGATTGAATATAACAAGCCCCGGAGTGCTGATGTCCGGGACCCAATGGTCGCTGCCTTACAGGGAGATTCTATTAATTTTTCTCTTTTCCTTCCGTTTCTTCTTTTTTCACATTGTTGGCTTCCCCAAAGTAGGTCCGCTTAGAATAAGAGTATAATCTTTAATGAGGTCCTCCCAAAAATCCGGACAATCGTAAAATAGAGTTTCGGGAGAAGGTCAGGCTGGAAATAAAGTAAGTAAATGTTGTTGAGTACATTCCAGCCGTAGTTATTATCCTAATGGTTGCGGAGGGAGCTTATTCATTTAGGAAAGCAAAGCGACGGAATTAATAAGCCGAGTTGGCTATCTGTTTACTTGACGCTATATTACTTCCATTTTTCTTCACGCTCTCACTTCTGACTATCGAATGAGTATTAGTTGTAATAATCAATTGCAAGAGATTCGGATTAATTAATTTTATTAACGCCAAGAATCACTTACAGCCATGAAGCACAAGAGAAATAGCTTTTAAGTTCATTTATTTTTTGTTTGTTTTGATATCGGATCGCGATCCCTGCGAAATGGTTCATTACCATTATGTAATTGTGAATACAGCCCCTCCAGGACGGAGATTAAAGCCTTAGGATTTGATAGGTGCAATTCATGACCTGCTCCTCTCACTATATGAAAGTCAGCCTGGGGGATCACATTTTTCAAGCGCATTCCGTGGTTTTCGGGAGGAACCAACCTATCATATTCGCCCACTACGATCGTAACGGGAATGGAGATGGTGTGATAAAGTTTCTGTATGCGTGTCAATGTAAATTGTAGTGTCGCTAGTTCACGAACTGCTGTTGAAATCTGGCGATAACGAAGCCAGTAAGTGGCTACACAACTGAGGTATTCTTGAGGTACTGATGCAGGATAAAACGCATTGATTAGGCTTTGGTGAATACTCCGCCAGCCGAGAACAGGAATGTGCAATCCTAAAAATGACAAAAAGCCCCATAGTGCTGTCTTCTGGAAATGTAAAATCGGATTCAACAATGAAACCTCAGGGTAAGCTGCACCACATAGATGAACTATAGCACTTACCTGATCTGGGTACTTCAGCGCATACGCCAGCACAAGTGCGCCGCTCCAAGAGTGTCCAACCAATATCGGTCGTGAAATCTCCAGCAGGTCGAAGGCATGACTGAATAACTCAACCTGGGAATCGATTGAAGGTGCTCTAGGATTGAAGAGATCACTATAACCATACCCGGGTCGATCAAAGGCAATCGCTCTCCATTTCTCTGGCAGAACACGAAAGACACCCAATGAGAAATCTTGAAGGAATCCGCTGTTGCCATGAAGAAACACTATAGGGAACCCAGACCCTATAGCAAAATAATGGATACGATGTGAGCCGATCTCCAGAAATGATCCAATATGAGATATATGAGTCCCGTGCATCAATAATTCTTACCTCTATTATAGATCAGTTTTCTTGGACATTACGTTGAGAGTCTTCCTTAAGGAGGTCAGACGTATGAACAAATGTTGTAATGGGCCATTTCGTTTCAGGATCGTCTTCTTCCATAGAAATTTCCGATCTAATCACGATCACCTTATGAACTCTAGACAACACAAAATCTGAATAAAGGTATCCAGATTCACCTGAATCAACCCACAGTTTGAGTATTTTACCATCATATTGTCGGGTTTCAAAAGCAGGCCAATCTATCTCTGTCTTGTCTTCTGCAAATGGATTCTTCTTTGATAGAACCTCCTCTACATCCTTATCCACAGGTGAGACTTTTCGAACCTCGGTCCACCCTGATTTTAAATTGAGAGGCCCGTTACCTTTGTTGTTTATATCAAGTGTGACGTGAATCACAAATTTCTCGCGGTCAAGTGGGGCTAAGAAGATTTTGTGAGTGAGAATGCATCGGGGAGCTTGTGGTTTCTCACGGCCCCATTTCCACCAAGCGACAATACCACCAACAATTACAGCAGTGCTGGTGACGATGCTGGATATAATGTCAATGATATTCTTCAAGTTTGTTATATTTTCTGCATTCAGATTACCCATGAAATAACCTCCAGATTTGCGTTAATACCAATATTGATTTTCTGTTCATATGTCAGTGTGACCAGACAATTCCAAGCTGGAGATCAACGAATGAGCCTTCAAAGTTTGCTCCTGAGCTCAGGTTAAGAAGATGATAATCAGCATTCAGATCTATGCCAAAATTATGAGATACTTTCCATGTCATTCCTGTTCCTACATTATACCCCATGACAGTATTCCCATTTTGTGCTTTATATGCACCTGCACCTGCATTCGCATAAGCATACCACTTTGGCATATCCTGATAGACATATTTAGCATTTACTGATGTCTGAATAAAATGTTCTTTTGTCAGCCCGTAGAATTGATGAAATCCTGCGATTATCGAAAGAAAAGTATTTGGCACAATTCTTCTTTCTGCACCAAAGTTAAGACTGAATCCGGGATTATGCTGACTGTTAAATTGTCCTAATGGGAAGTTAGGCCCGAAACAAATGAAGAACCTCCATGGCCCAGTGAAGGAGGGGGTTTTCACAACAACTGACTGAGGTTCGGTCTGATCACCAGCCTTGCAATCTGATTCCGGCAGGAAAGCCTGAGTCTGCCATGTTCCAGCAGTTCCTGAACTTATCATATCATTATAGCACCCATTTTCATCTGTAGTTACGTAATGGACTGCTTTTGTACCATCCGGGGCAGTATAAACAACTGCAATCTCTGTATTAGGAAGCTTGGGTTCAGTACATCCCTGTGAATAGATAACACAATCCCTAATTTGCACATGAGTCGTATGTGTAGTTTTCATTTCCTTGCTTTTCAGAGTATCTTTACCCTCACAGTCAACCCAGCTCTTCTGTTCTATAGATCCACTGTTCATTAATCCTATCTGAAGAGTTATAGCTCCTAACCTGGTAAGAGCATCAACCTGTGGGACAAATGCCGATATTGTCACCTGTTCGTGAGAACATAACGGTGCTTCAGGGTTAGGTTGAATTGATACCTGTGCGGAGCCTACACCTTTTGATGGCAATACTAAGCGTTTCGGCGTAAAAGTATATGACCAACTGGCAGGCAGTCCGTCAAGTTTAAAGAATACTGGTAAGGTTTCATTATAGGGATTTTCAACTCTGAATGTTGAGATTACGGGTGAGTAGGGACTCCCCGGGGACGTGACAAATTCAGATATATTTTCCTGAGTCCAATTATTATTTGGATTTATATCGTTAGCAACACCTGTTACAGTTAACTGAACGCATGAATGTTCGCCGCTCTGAGGTGTCCATTCACCAAAAATCAGGTAGTCATCATCAGAGCTATGATCCTGTCCCTGCAAAAGGGTTACTGTCTCAACTCTTAATGTCACCCAGGGTCCGTCTGGCCCCCAGGGTGTATTTATTCCCAGTTTCACCTCAAAGTTGGTTGCATCAGCATGTCCTATGTTGCGTACACGGCCATATACTCTATTGACCCATCCAACAACAGGTTTCTCATTAGCATCTTTTACTGCAAGTGGATCGACTTCAAAATTACCCGCCAAATCAGGGGCATCTACCCAGATGTCTTCTGCTTTCACTCTGCCATCATAAGGCGAAACATATACGTCATTCTGTATTGAAGGCACCTGGTAGTTTACTTTTATATCAGCCTGTGTGGATGTTAAGGAAGTGACTTCTATATTTATTCCTGAGCCAACGTCATTAAAAGTCTTCCTAGTGGCATCAAGTGTAAATGTAGCATCAGTTATATTCCCTGAAGTTACATTTGACTCCTGTACTATTGCCGCGCCTTCACCCTGACTGACATAATCGTTCGCTTTAACAATTAAAACACCTTCATCCGGAAGCAAAGCATCAAGGTTTTGTTGTCTGCGGAGCTCCACAGTATAGTGAAGTCGATCCCCTGCTTCAATGGCAACCATCTTTTTTCCGTTTGTGTTTTGATCAAGCGGGTATAAGGTATGAGTCTGGTTGACAATAGGGTTGGCAAACGGCGGTTTCGCGACCCGTGTAAGAGTCTTCCCTGTTGCGGTACCCGTTTCATCTATCCATCCCGCACGCCATTTCTCCCATCCTAACACGTGAACCATATTATCTCTGTCACTCATATGGCTCCATGGACCAACAAAAGAACGTGGCGTGCTGACATAAGGATATTCAAATAGATCTATAAGACCGACCCAACGACCTGCAAGGTTGGTAATCATTGCATCTGTGGAACCAAGTTTCATAGTACCTCCGGCAAACAATCTCCACCCCGGAGATGCAGCTACATTATATTGCCATCCGCCGTTGGTTGACCATTCACCATGAGTCGGATCAGTATCATCGGTGACAACAAGTATATAGCTTGACGCGCTGAGATCAACGCTATTTAACTCAGCAGAATTAATGGCTTCCTGAACGAGATCTACAAGTGGCGTCTGTGGAAGCGTGTAATACCAGTCGATCGGGTGAGAAAGCTGATACCAACCATTTCCTGTCACGGAGAAAGAAATATGACTGTAGGATATTTCGCTGAAATAGGTATTGAGCGCCTGCTGGATTGAAGCCATTCTATCGGCCATGGTCGGCGAAATGGGGTCATCAGGTCCTTTCTTCATGAATATCGCAGTGACAGGTATCATTCCTGAAAGCGGTCCTATTCTAAAACCGTGTATGTTATCCGTACCTGCTGTCCCCCGCATAACACCGGTAGCATCCCGGTTATGATGGTCTGCTACAATCGCTGTTCGAGCCTGAATCTGAAGAAGAGAATTTCCTCCAAGGTCTGTCCCGTCAAATGTGATCATGTGTGTCCCGTCATCGCTGCCATCGTCTGCTATATCGAGATTAGATATTACACCTTTCCAGATCCTGCGTTCATTTGGCATTTGTGTTGAAATCAGAGTTGGTGGTGTTATGCCGAGTGGAGTAACAGAAATAATCGAGGCTGTTTGCATTGCCTCGCTAAATTCTACCTCAATATTGACATCTTGGGTTCTTAGAGCAGAAAAAGAAGCTGCTGCGTCGAATGATGCCGGTTGCATTTCAAGCTGAGTGGTTGCAGCATTCCAGACCCATTGTGCAAGATATATGGGTTGTATTCCCGAGCTGACCTTAACACGTTTGACATAGGGACGGGAATTGTCGACAACAGTGGATCTCACGTGATCCGATTCATGGACTTGATCTCCTGAAATGATATGGATATAATATGTACCATCGGGAAATTTTGCTTCCTGATTTTCTCTGGCTCGTGTGGCATCACTGCCGTTGGGTGCTGTTCCCGATGCCTTCCTCGCATCAGTGCGCCATAGTTGATTTGCATCGACATTTGCAGTTGATCCATCTGTCCCACGGGTATTTGTGATGATCCATGTGAAGAAGTTTTGCCATGTATCGATGCCATGGAGATCACCGGGTAGACGCCAATAGACTGTTGCATTTTCTATTGGTCCTGTAGGTCCTGGACCTGTCAATGGATGATCAAATTGGAGTAGTCGATAGGGAATTGTACTGCTACGAACATTCTCACCACCTGGAACTGTCGATTGGATCCAGTACCCAACTCGGAATGGTGAGACCGAAATATTTATACTGGGTGACATATCGTCGGATACATCTGCAAGAAAATCAACATCGCCCCAGGCTGGTTGACGTGGATTTGAATGGTCGTTCGCCGCAGCATTTACAACAATAAAATCGTGACCATCTCCATCCATATCTGTCACGATAGGAGGAATATCGTTCGGATCTCTGTCACCATTGATGGTGTATGGGATCAGATTGTTCCTATGACCATCACCCCAATGGACATGGTCGGCCTCCGGATCGCGGTTGAAGAAATCATCGCGTACAGTACCAATTCGCTCTCCTGGAGCAATTGGATTTCCGGCTCCCCAGGTAGCGTCAACGTTAATATGAGCATACACATCGGTTTCAGCTCCGGCTCCGAAGTCGACATCTATCCACAATCTTCCGCCAGCTCCGCCGTCAGACTGTGTTACGATACCACCCCGGCCTGCATTGACTTGTTTCCCGCTTGCTGAAATATCGACTCCGGCATGAAAATAAAAATTTCCAGCAACAACCGATTCCATTGCATTGCCGAAATTGTTGAGTATATTATGATCACCATCATTGATCGGCCATACCTGTTTAGGTGAAGTGGCATGTGATACATCCGTATATATTGAATTGCCAAGAGCTGAGCTTGTTGCGCAAACTTGGTATTCCCACATTTTATCTGGAGTAGCTGTATTATCAACCCATTCCCGTTGTCCGGTTCCTGCGGTGGCTGCGACAGTCGTCCAGAACGTCCATGCAGAGGTTCCTTCTTCCCTCCGCTCGATTCTGAATCCGTCTTCATTATTTGAATTATCCAGCCATTGAATAGCGATCACGATGGGTGAAGTATATCGTGGGAACACCATTAGACCAGTGGGAGTGGCCGGTTGGCCATACGAAGAGGCACAGAATATGACTATCAATGCGGCAAGGCTGAAGGAATGAATGTAAATTGATCGTAACGCTTTCATTGTGAGCCTCCTTTCTCTGAACCTACTGTGATGATAATGCGTGCATCACTTGCAAGAACTGTTATTGAGTTGTCGTTTACGGATTCAAAAATCCGTCCCCATGTTGCGGGATACTTACCGGTTATTATTTGAGAACCCATTTCTTGACCTGTCGACGCATCGGTGATAATAAATTTCCATTGATATGTACCAGTTCGTTTTCCCTCGGGTTGCACAACCACAAGAAAGAGTTTCTTGCCATCTGGAGAAAGTGCGGCACCATAGGGTGACACCATAGTCAATTTCCTGGAGCTTTTCCAGAGCACCCTGCCTGAGGTAGCGTCGATCATTCCGTAGTATTCGAGGCCCTGAAAGAAAAGTTTAGTTTCGTTACCAACTATAACAACACGTTGAATGATGCCAAGATCTTTTATTTCCGACTGAAGCTTACCGGATCCATCGTAAATATCGAGCTGATGTTTATCGAGCTTCTTTTGAGCATCAGTAGTTACAACCACAACAGTACTTCCAAGTTTCGTCACATTGAGTTGAGCGACATGACGATTGTTAGCGACTTTGGTTTCCCAAAGCTTTATACCATCCGGAGAATATACGCTGATGGTTGATTCGTTGGATTTATCAAGAAGTGTGCCACCTATAGCAGTATAACCGTCAGAAGACATATCCAGATAAGTATCTCCGCTGTAATGATTGACCACTTCAGCTTTTTCTTTTCCATCGTTATTGATCCAATACACATCTAGGTGCTTCGGAAGATCCAGCATCATTTTGTCCCCATACTGAATGATCGTAGATCCATCGTATGATATAATCGCCTGGAATCGATAGGGAAGCCTTATAAGCTTCTTCCCTGGTAACGCCACAATAAGTGTATCCTTGCTCCGTAGAATATGTCCAATTAGGATCTTTCCATCAGATTGAACTAACAATCGTTGTATTGCGTTCTTAGGGAGTGAGATCTGCGATGTTGCCTTCGTTTCTATGCGTACTTGCTGACCACGTACAACCATAAATCCTAACGATGCAAGAAGAATCGTCAAAAATGTTCGTAGGATAATAGTTTTTCTTTCATGTAAACCTTGTTTTTTAGTCATCTGAAAAATCCTCATTTTAAGTTATACATTTCAACTAATCTTCTCTTATACATGGATAAGGGAATAATTTGCCAAAAAGGCTACAAAGTTGCTTTGATTCATGATTAAAATCAGAGCTCATTTTTAAATAGATAAATAGAATTTACATTGACCTTAACAAATTTACGATATAATTATAATACAAGTCAAATTTATTTTCAGCTACTAACCAAATCCCCTTATTGGAGACTTTATGAATGGTTGAAAAGGGTAAATTTTAGAAATTATTTGGATTTTGAATTAATTGAAAAGCATTCCTTAATTAATGAGAAATCTCAATCAAGATAGAGATTTGTTCACCTTATGATAGAAAATGGCTTATTTATGAAAGGGTTCAGTATATAGAGGCAATTAATTAAGTTCTTGGTTCTAGGGAAGAAGGAATTTAAAAACAGGAAACAATTCTCCCGAATTATACAGCCTTCAGTAGTTGTTTTCTAATAAGTCGTAAAAAACTAGTGAGCCCCCAGAGCTGATCCGAGGGCTGACATAGTATTTTTATCTTAGTTAGTCAATTCTTTAAACAACGGACGGAAAAGACAGAATCCTTAGTACCCTGATTTGAGAAAATTTATCCTACACTTAACCAAAAATTGCAGAAATTATCTAATTTAATAGTATTAAGTATTTGATGCCATTTTGGTCTAATAATAATCCTCACGATCAATCCAAGAAACAATTAAAGGAACATCAATATGAATATTAACACTCCCTGGCGCACTTTCTCCATCTTCATCAGCAGCACTTTTGCCGATATGCAGGCAGAGCGCGATCACCTAAAGAATATTGTATTTCCGAGGATTGAGGAAGAACTGCGAAACAAACGTATCAGGCTCGAAACTGTTGATCTCCGCTGGGGCGTTGACACCACTTCGGTTAATGAAGATGAACGTGAGGCTACTGTTCTGAAAGTCTGCCTCGAAGAAATTGATAGATGCAAGCCATTTTTCATTGGACTTCTCGGTGACCGATACGGGTGGGTTCCTCCGGAAGAGAGGATTGAAAATGTCACTATTGGTAGGAAACTTCTGCTACCTAATAAAAACAAAAGCGTAACAGCCCTTGAGATTGAGTTCGGAGTGCTTTCAAGCACTGAACAACTGAACAGGAGTGTCTTTTACCTTAGGGAACCATTGCCTTATGATAAGCTCAGCCCTGAGAAGGCAGCAAAGTTCAGCGATCAGTATGATCCAACTTTCTCACAGGAAGAAAAGAGAACACTCGGGGAAGCCCTCGACAACTTAAAAGAAGCCATAAAGTCACATTTTAGAAAAATAAACCTCCCGGGGAAAATAAAATCCTACTCCGTAAGCTGGAATAATGATCAAGAGGCAATAGTTTACGGACTTGAACAATGGGGAGAAATGGTATTTAACGATATTCTTGCAGAGTGCAAAAGGCACGCAGAGGACACATGGGGAGAGGCATCTAAAGATCAGCATGAACAGGAACTGGCACTGCTGGAAGCCTTTATCGAGGAACATACGCATATTACTACTACATATACAGAAAAATGTGAGGAACAGGTTCACTCTTTCTGTGGGAGAAAGAAACTTATCGAAGAACTAAGAGAGTATCTCCTTTCAAATGATAAAGGAAAATGGGGATTGGTACTTACAGGTGAGAGCGGTTCTGGGAAAAGTGCTGTTTTCTCGATGATGTACAAGACAATGATGAAGGAAGATTGCCTGGTACTTGCACATTCTGCAGGCATATCACCAGGGGCGAAAAGTGTGGCTGAATTGCTGAGGAAATGGAACAGGCAGTTAAGAGAGTTTCTAGGGATTAAATATGAAAAAGAAGAGCAAGAACAAGAAATTAGAGGATTTAATGAACAACACCTCCTGACCGGATTTGTTCAAAAAAACGGTCCAGGGCTGGAAATCGAAAAACTGCAGGAGCGGTTCGTTGAGCTTCTGTTGCAGGCATCAGAAAAGAAAAGGGTGATTTTGTTAATAGATGCGTATGACAGTTTTGAACCTTCACAGAGAGCAGAATATATGACATGGATTCCGGAATCGCTTTCCAAAAATGTAAAGGTGTTAGTCACAACCAAAACAGGTACGGAAAAGAATGCTGTTCAGTATCATAAAGGGTTAATAACCAAGAGCATTGATAATTTCACGGAAGAGGAAGCAAGGGAAATGCTTCATTCACTTGGCAAAAAACAGCATAAAAGGCTTCCAAAAGCTGTTGAAAAGGAGATTCTTGAAAGAGAAAGAGAAGATGGCCTGAAAGCCTACTCAAGTCCTTTATGGATAAGCCTAGCTGTAAACATTCTAATGGCAATGGATGCCGACGATTTTGAAAAAATGAGTGGACTGAAAGGTAAAGGTGATGAACAGATCGAGAGTTATATGTTGGATATGGTAAAACAATTTCCGGCTTTACCAGGTGATTTATTTCTGGACCTTATTGGAAAGGCGAGAAGAATATTCGGAGGTTCATTCACAACAACTCTATTCAATTTTATTGCCTGCTCACGTGGAGGATTACGTGAAAGTGATCTTGAGATGCTGCTGCCAAAGCAAACAATGCAAGACTGGGATCCCTTGAGCTTTGCCAGCCTTCGGCGATGGTTCGGGGCACACCTTATTGAGCAGGGTGAAGGACACCAGTGGAACCTGGTACACAGTATAATGCGAATCACTCTGAAAGATAATATGGAACCGGAAAATTTCAAAAACACACACATTTTAATTAGTACCCATTTGCTTTCGTTGTCTGTTACAGATGCACTGAGGACTTCTGAAACAATGTACCATCTTTTGCAACCTGATAATAAAATACCGGCAGTAGAGTATTATACTTCAGAACTGAGAGATGAATCGCTGGTTAGCGCGACAAAAATTATATCAGAGACAATTACCTCAGGAGAAGAAGGATTAGAAACAGTGTCATCGTTCCCCTTTTTGGTATCAGATAAGGAAGACAGTATTATTATCCTTTTGGAGAGATTTCTATATAGTTTAAATAATCTTCTTTTAGAGGAAGGTAAATTAAACCAAAGGTTAAGGTTGTTTAATACATTCAGGGAGGCTCTTGAAAAATATTTTGGTAACCAAACAATTACGTTGGATTTAGAATACAAGAAAGCAGTTTTATATGAGAGATTAGGGGATATCCATCATTCAATGGGCCACATGGAAGGAGCTCTTAAATACTTTGATAATTATAATCAGTTAATAAAAGAGCTCTATGAAGTCAATCCACTGAGTGAGTTGCTGAAAGACGGCCTTGCGATCTCGTATGAGAAATTAGGTGAAATCTATAAGGCAATGGGCCAGTTGGAAGAAGCCCTTAAATACTTTGAAAATTATAACCAATTAGAAAAAGAGCTCTATGAAGCCAATCCCCTGAGTGAGTTGCTGAAACACAACCTTGCTTTCTCATATGAGACATTAGGCACTACCCTTCAGGCAATGGGCTACATGGAAGAAGCCCTTAAATACTTTGTAAATTATAACCAATTAGAAAAAGAGCTCTATGAAGCCAATCCCAGGTCGGAAAAGATTAAGAGTGATTTTGCGATAACATATTTGAATTTAGGGGATATCCAAAAGGAGATGGGCCATATGGAAGAAGCCCTTAAATACTTTGAAAAGCGTTCAACATTAGGGAAAGAGCTCTATGAATCGAATCCTCGGAATATATGGCTTAAAAACGGCCTTGCGATCTCGTATGAGAGGTTAGGCTCTACCCATCATTCAATGGGCCACATGGATGAAGCTCTTAGATACTTTGAAGATTATAATCAATTAACAAAAGAGCTCTATGAAGTCAATCCCCTGATTGAGTTGCTGAAAGACAGCTTTGCGATCTCGTATCATAGATTAGGTGAAATCCATCAGGCAATGGGCCACATGGATGAAGCTCTTAAGTACTTTGAAAATTATAATCAATTAATAAAAGAGCTCTATGATGCCAATCCCCTGAATGAGTCGCTGAAACATGGCCTTGCTATCTCGTGTGAGAGATTAGGCTCTGCCCATCAGGCGATGGGTCACATGAAAGAAGCCCTTAAATTCTTTGGAAATAATACTCAATTAATAAAAGAGCTCTATGAGGCCAATCCCAGGTCGGAAAATCTTAAGAATGATTTTGCGATCTCATATGAGAAATTAGGCTCTGTTCATCAGGCGATGGGCCACATAGAAGAAGCCCTTAAATACTTTGAACAGTTTTATCAATTAATAAAAGAACTCTATGAAGCCAATCCCAGGTCGGAGAGGATTAAGGATGATTTTGCGATCTCGTATGAGAGATTAGGCTCCGTCCATCAGGCGATGGGCCACATGGAAGAAGCCCTTAAATACTTTGAAAGGTATTGTCAATTAACAAAAGAGCTCTATGAAGCCAATCCCAGGTCAGAAAATGTTAAGAGTGGTTTTGCAATCTCATATTTTAAATTAGCGGATATCCATCGGGCGATGGGCCACATGGAAGAAGCCCTTAGATACTTTGAAAATTGTAATCAATTGATAAAAGAGCTCTATGAGGCCAATCCCAGGTCGGAAAAAATTAAGAATGATTTTGCGATCTTGTATGAGAAATTTGGCTCTGTCTATCAGGCGATGGACCACATGGAAGAAGCCCTTAAATACTTTGAACAGTTTTATAAATTAATAAAAGAACTCTATGAAGCCAATCCCAGGTCGGAAAAAATTAAGAATGATTTTGCGATCTCGTATGAGAGAATAGGCTTTGTCCATCAGGCAATGGGCCACATGGATGAAGCTCTTAAGTACTTTGAAAATTATAATCAATTAATAAAAGAGCTCTATGATGCCAATCCCCTGAGTGAGCCGCTGAAACATGGCCTTGCGATCTCATATGAAGAATTAGGCTCTGTCCATCAGGCAATTGGTCATATGGAAGAAGCCCTTAAAAACTACAAAGAGGGTTTTAAATTAGCAAAAGTGTTTTATGAATCCAATCCCCAAAATATTGGTTTATTGGAAGGACTCGGAATCTCATACTACAACATTGCAATAATATACAAAGAAATTGGCAAAAATGACTTAGGGAAAGAGAACTTTTCGCAATGGAAAAACATAATTTCTATTCTGGCTAAAAACTATCCCCAGGTTCAGAAATACAAGGATTGGGATAATCTTGAGTATTGACCTGACAAAATGATTAGGCAACGTGTAACAAGAACATTATCGTGTACCCTTTAAGTGAAGGCATTCACTATTAACTCGTCAACCACTTGGCTACAAGCTGTTTTATTAAACTCTCTACAGTCACGGAACTGAACCAGTTTCATATATGTTGGTAAACTCGTGGAGTACAAATATACAGGGTATAGGATTCCTTTTGGTGTTTCCCTATGTCTATAGAGACCGATGTTAAATTCTTCCAAACATACTTTCGAGCTAAGGTAATCCGGGGAAAGAAGTGCTAAAACTTCTCTGCAGTCATCCAAAGCTTCAAAGATCTTGTACTGCCATGATGCTCCAGGATCAAGCTCTCTTCTATCCATGAAAACACGGATATCCTTGCACTTGTGACTCAATTTGGATTCAAACCAATCTGCCTCCTTAACATTGACATGAGAATAACTTATAAATACATGATAACGGTAGAATTGTCGATCATAATTTGAGGACATATTAGAGTACTTCAGTTTCAGTTCTCCGAATTTCAAACAAAGTGCTTCTGTATCCTTTCCTGGAAGGATGCCAATTTTAAAACATTGGATTGGCAATCCGATTGAAATCCATTGAACTGCAGCCTCTACTAATAAGCATATGATCTCCTCAGGATTGGATCCTTGATACCCTGTAGAAACAAGAGGCGTAGCAACTGTACGAATAGGAAAGTCCCCTCCAACAAAGGGTGCAAGACTACGAAAAATATCCCCGACCAGTTCGGCAGGTTTACCATGGATGTATGGTTCGAAACACAGAATTTGACGAAAGTTCAGGTTGGGATGACTTGTGCTTATAGGAGATGATAACCAACAGGAAAAAGCTCCTCGTAAATCAATGACCTTGTGTTTTGCAAGCTCCGCAACTGAAACTCCTTGTTGATGAAGCTCTCCAATAACGGATGAAGGGGAAGGAGTATAGTCATTTGGGAAAGCGGAGATAATGAGTATATCTACAGCATCCTCTTTGGGGAGAGTTACTAAATTGCCGACGCACAGTTCAATGTGTGAGACACTATGATCACGAACATGATAAATTGGAAGGGAGTCTACCACCTGTAATGGAGAGGTCGAAAACGTGATAACTTCTGATATTGATTTAAAAAAAATGTCTGGATAATTTTGAATACTTCGACATTTTGCACACCGCCAATAACGTTCATGACCAGCTCTCAAGCTTTGGATAACTTCATCAAGCCGTCCCTTTTGGTGTCTTGATGGCTGTGGATATGGCGAATATTTAACAAAATCGATTGGAGGACCTGGTCTTCTATATCTACCTATTTTAACTATCTCGTCATCTTGTCCTGCTAATACTTCAGCATTTCTTTCGAAATCATATGTATTTCCACAATTGGGGCAGCGAAGAATTACTGATTTCATTTCGTACCTTTTGATAGTAAGAATTTCAGCTTTTTTGAAAGATATTTGGAATATATAAATTTTATTTGTTAAAGTTATTTCTTTGCCAAGCTAAAATCAATTTTATTTTAATAAAGAGCTGTTCTTCGGAATATGCCAAGAATGATCCGGAAGTTGAAGTATAATGATCCGTAACAACTAACACAAGTTTAAATATCTTTGTTCTAGGATAACCAAAAAGCATGACCAAGAAATTAGACCACATTGCCTTCCATGAAGCGGGTCACGCTGTTGCCCATATTTTAACCGGTATTCCGTTTAAATATGTAATGTCACGTCCTGAAAAAAGTTGACTAAAAAAAGTCAGCAAAATGAAAAAACAGGAGGTACAAATTAAATTGATTATTCCACGGGCTTATAGTGAAGCCTTTAAAAAAACTGTAGTTCGGGAATACGAAAGAGGGATTCTCAATAAAGACGAAATCCAGCTCAAGTACGGCATTGGAGGACATACCCGAGTTTTGGAATGGTGTCGGAAATATGGTAAATTGCATTATCCAAAGAAAGGTTCCACAGGCCGTCCGATGAAAGATCCCCAGAAACAGCGCATTAAAAAACTTGAAAAACAGTTAGAAGCAGCCAATCTTAAAATATTGGCCTATGAGAAGCTCATATCAATTGCCGAGCAGGCAGAAGGCATCAGCATCTTAAAAAAAGACGCAGCCAAACAATTAACGAGCTTGCCAAAACCTACCCCCGAAAAGTAAGTATGTTTTGTGAGTTGTTTGGCTACAGTAAACAAGCTTATTACAAGCAGACTCAATTCAAAGTTCAATCCCAGGTGAAAATGGAAAGAGCTAAATCTTTGGCATTGCATTTACGCAGACAAATGCCACGATTAGGGATCAGGAAGCTATACTATCTGCTACAGGATGATTTTCCCCAAGGGCAAATAAAAATGGGAAGAGACAGGCTGTTTGACTTTTTGAGAAGCGAAGGGTTATTGATTTTAAGACGAAAAAAGTATACAGTAACTACCAACTCTAAACACTGGATGAAGAAATACCCTAACCTGATAAAGGACCTTACCATTCATCGTCCTGAACAGGTATGGGTGGCTGATATCACATTTATTGATACTGTGGAAAATGGCAATTGCTATTTGCATATGATTACAGATGCTTATTCAAAGCAAATAATGGGGTATGAACTTTGTAATAATATGGAAGCTTCTTCTACTCTAAAAGCTCTGAAAATGGCGATTAAGAGTCGGCAGTATAAAGATCAGCATCTGATACACCACTCTGACAGAGGATTGCAATACTGTAGTAAAATGTATACACAAACACTGATTAAAAATAAAATCACCATCAGTATGACAGAAAACGGAGACCCATATGAAAATGCGGTAGCTGAAAGAGTAAATGGTATACTGAAGGATGAGTTTGGATTGTCAGAACAGCTAAGTACTTTGGCTGAGGCGAATAAACAAACGACTCAAAGCATTGAAATCTATAACTCATTAAGACCACGTTTAAGTTGTCAGATGCTAACTCCAAACAAAATGCATCAGCAACAAGAAATTAAAATAAAACGTTATAAAAAAAGATCAAACATTTTTGAGGATGTTTGATCTTTTTAACCACATTTAAACATCAAAAAATAGTCAACCTATTTTAGGACGATACATATTAAATAAAATCGAAGATTGCTTTGCATTCAATTCTTTCGTTACTTTATCACAATGAACAGTTAAGATGGCATGCTTCATACCCGGATCCAGTATTTTCAT
>Ga0102851_10000697_pt1 | contig 17726 bp, 11 predicted proteins | sample Mud3Dept3metaG_FD_79558 | JGI IMG/M metagenome (GOLD analysis project Ga0102851, IMG submission 79558) | Freshwater wetland microbial communities from Ohio, USA, analyzing the effect of biotic and abiotic controls - Mud 3 Core 4 Depth 3... | ecosystem: Environmental > Aquatic > Freshwater >... | reverse complement strand
GGAGCGCATCCATGACCATTACCCGGTGATTATTGGAAACCAATGGGGTATCCCTTGACATTGAATAAGATGGATAACCCTACCCAGTCGTTCTAGCGGGGGACCCGTTGCTTTCATTATCCCATCTTTAATTTCTTTTAGGCCCGAGGTTTGGGTATGTCGGTGGAGTCTGAGAGAACAGGCAACGGCTTTCGGGATACTCTGCCCCTATGGTCCTCAACTTCTTTTCCTCTGCATCCGTCCCCGGTAAATTCTATGCGCTCGACTTTTCCATCCGGCCGCTGCAAATACTGGGCTTCGCTCTCTTCTACCCTCTGGAAATATCTGCCTGATATATCCTCGTAGAGATCAACCATGTAAAGAAACTCAGCGCCATCGTCACGTATCGCATCGCGCGACACCGAAAGGAGACCGTCTTTTTCATACACTCTGTATCGTCCGTTGTTCCGTTTATAGCCGACGAAGTATTTTCCCACGTCTTTCATGTAAATATCCGCATCCATCGGGCAGATATGCTCACCCACGACTTCATAAAATTCCATCCCCTTTATCCGGATCGTTTTCCCGACATCACACAACACCCACTCCGATGTGATACGGTCAGGACTATGGGTGAGCAGGGTCCTTTCACGTGCAAGCCCGGTTTCATCCAGCCTTTCGTAATCAGTATGGACGACGCTGTCGCACATGGCCACATCATGGATAACGATTGCGTCCTCAAACGCCCGTACCGCTTCTCTGTATCGCTCTTCGCTCCACCCCCTCTCGATATAGTCATTGATATCCCCATGAGCACGGCAGAAGACTCGAACTCGGTTCGTGACATGCTGCCGAGCCGCTGGGACCTCTTTTCCGTGTGCAGGGCCTTCCACAGATTTTGGTTGTGGATTGTGTCTGAAGAGAAGAAGACTTTTTCATGCGGGGTCGTGATTCCCAACCCTATTGCGGGGACACCATGCCAGACCGGCGCTTTCACCGCATCGACCGTCAGTCCTCCCGCATACTGAAATGAATTCCTGTCCGCTTCATAAAACGTAGTCGAGGAAAATGGGTAGAAGCTCTCGGGTTCAATCCACTCTCCGTAATCCGGGTCTTTGAAGAGCATTCTCAGCCTACCGGTCTGCCGGCTGACCACGATCTTGGCCTTGTCCGGTTCAACACTCCTCCCGGCGCTGTCAAGAACATGCATGCCCGTTTTCCCGTCTCCTTCATACTGCTTAACTATCCTGTACTTTGCGCGCGGTCCCAACATCCGGTGTTGTATATAATCGTCGGCGGGTATATCGATAACCATCTTGGAGTCCGGCGAAAGACTCCGGTCAAGTGCGGGGCTGGATGCCTTCATGAGTTCTGTATGAATATCTTCGGCGGTAATGAGAAGGAGTCTTTTTTTTATATCCCGGGCATATCGGTAAAAGAGGGCAAGATCGGTGAACCACCGCTTATGGTCATCATGGCAATGGGTAATGAAGAGCCCATCCATCATCTTCAGTTCGTGGCCGCTGATTTCGTGAAAGAGGGGTGATCCGCAATCTATCAGAAAGGACTGACCTGCATAAAATACCTGAGAGCCGATAGTCTTGCCGATCCGTGAGAAAGGACCGAAGTCTCCAAGGATTCTTATTGTTATGCCATCACTCATAGTTCCGCTCTCTTTCAGAAATTATTATAGCCATAAGCATCGCCCAAGGACAGCAAAATTATCTGCATCTCCCTACCCCGCCGCGTCTCCAGTGAACCTCCCCCGTTTTCCCGGCAGCAAGCAACCCGTATTTCGCTGCATATTCTACCCAGCAAGAAATGGGAAAGGGCGAGTCATGATGACTCGCCCTGCATCACATTCAGCATTACTCTACACACATGAAAAAGAAGCCATTGGGATCATTGGGTGTGTACGTTAACGCACCCGAAACTATGGATGTGGTGTAACACTGCGCGTTGAAGAAACCAGAATTGACCGCAACACTGCAGGTTTGACCGCCTGCATTAGGGTATGCAACAGTCACAACACAGGTTGGAAATGCCGTGAAAGGATTGTTGAACCAGATCCTGAATCGTCCCTGCCCAATTTCAGTCTGATTATCTATAGGGGTGTCTTCACCGGTTGAAAGGAAGCGACGTATATAGAAACCATTACCAACGATCGTGCCATTAACAACTGTATCGCTGTACGAATATAATCCATGGACTGCCCTCGTAACGCCGTTTGCAACTCCTGCTGGCCCCTGAGGCCCCGTTAGTCCTTGTGGCCCTTCTGGCCCTTCTGCCCCTGTTTGCCCTTGAGGAATTGTAAAGTTGAAGACAGCTGCGCTTGACGTGCCTGAGTTGGTTACTGCTGCAGGGGTGCCAGGTTCACCAGTCGTCACGCTCCCGACCGATACGGTCGCAGCCGGCCCGACCGGCCCCTCGCTGTTCCATTGTATGGGCGTTTCAAAGCAAGTGCAGTTCGCAGGATCAGCGTCAGGGACAACTCTGAGCAGTCCCGCCAGCTGATCATAACATCCGTAAATCACATCCGCAGCGCTATACCGCGGAAAGCCGGCAATAATGAAACTAGCGAGGCATATACTGAATGCCACAATGTGTATCTTTCTCATATCTTCTCCCTTTCTCATAAAATTGGCGAAGGATGAATGTATCCGACATATTTTATTCCCATTCTTTCCCCTCGCTGCATTACGGTTTCGTACACACGCCATTTCTCAAGATACATGTCTTGCAGGTAGTACAGGTTTTGCCGCCGAAAGTGTTGGCAAAACAGTAGCTGCACGACCCCTGTTCTGTCCATTCCCCTATGGCAATATTTATAACGTTTTTGCCGTCAATCGTAAGCGAATCTGTTTCCGAAATGCTGCAATCATCGGTAGAACCGCTGACCAATCTGATCGTACCGGCTATGATCTTGCGGGAAGAAGGATCCACCTGGAAAGATACGACACATCCCCCCGCAGTAGTGAGGGTCTCGGTCAGGCTCACGGGCAGGGCCTGATTCTGCGCAACGGTCAAGTGGGCTGCACCGGCGACCGCACAGCGTCCCAGCAGGGGCACTATTCCGTTCTTGCCGACGATGCCTGCCGTTAGCGTGCCGGGCGTGACGTTTATGGGTGTATAATACGAGGCAGTAAAAGTCGTTCCGCCATTCACGGAAAAGTCAAGAAAGCGCTCCCCTCTGGCTATGAGCGGCTGGAGAACCTTGGCGCCGGAGGGATCAGAAGAGAATACCGTTATGTTGCTCGCAGCAGAAATCAGTGCATGACTGAGACTCGCAGTCCCAGAAGCAAAACCGGTAATTGTCCAGCGATACTGCCATTGCAGACATGTTGGATTCAGTGAAACGTCACCGCAACTGCACTGGCCTGTCCCGTTTTTACATGTAACAGGAAAATCTGTGGACAATCCTCCGATCTCGTCACCCGGACCGGCAAGGATCTTGGCAAACTTCGATCCATCAATACTGAGATTTATCTTACATGCACGTTCCACGGGGACCCCATAGGACGGAAGAGGCGGAAGTGATGTACATTCCTCTGCCGCTCTGACACCGGAAACCGAAAGCAGCACCGTAACGAGAAGCACTATTGAAAATACGTATGTACTCTTCATCTAAATCCTCCTTTAACGTTATTTAAGAGCCAGCTCCGTATGCTGTATGCCTCGCTCCCTCAACTATTCAGCCACCACCTCCTTCAGCCGGCAGACATTTCATACTCTTTATGGCAGAGCCAATGTGACTTTGACAAACGTAAACCTGTCCGGTACTACGCTCGGATTGCGCCTGTCTGTTTCCTGATACTTGAAATGTTTGTCAAAAAGATTTGTAGCGCCAACCGTAATAAAACCGTTCCTCTTTGGCAGACGGTAGCCGATTGCGGCATCGACTACCCAAAAATCCTCGTCAACAGATTCGAAGGTATTATCATTTCTATTAAAATCACCGTGTTGGTCGTAGTAAGTCGCCTTCAGTGAGGCGCTCAACCCCGAAGGATGGAAGAATCTCAGACCAAGAGGGACCCGGTGCGTCTTCAGTTCCTTCATCCTCGGGTTAGAGTTGAAAGCGACATCCTCATCGTTCTTCAGCCGTTCATATTGATACTCTGCACTGAGTGCCAGCCACGGATGAGGTGTCCAGAAGAGATAGGTACGTCCCAGATATTCATTCCCGTCGCCCCGTTTAATTTCATCTTCGATCTCATTTCCGAATTCATCAAATTGTATAGATCGCCACGGAATGCTCAGATCTCTTCTGGATAATTCCACACCTGCGTATATATTCTTGGTGAATTTCTGATCTACGGCTATGCCATAGCGCCACGATTCTGTTGAATTGAAATCATCGAAGAACTGGTTAAACCCGGCTACCTGGGTCGGCTCGAGGGTCTGGTCCGTGATTAACGTTCTCTTCAAAACCCTGGATGCAGCAGCACGCAGCGTCGTATTCGGCAAAGGATTCCATATAATCCCGAATTTAGGGTTGAACTGGTTCCTTGTCTCCGAATTTGGACTTTCTGTGTCGAATAGATCATAACTGGCGCCAAGGGTAATCGTGACATTTTCTATAGGTTTAATGTAGGAATAAAGATAGAAATTGGTGTGTCTGACATCCTGAGGGGTAGTACTCTGTAGAGCGGGGAACCCAAAATCAGGATTGAACTCCACATTAAGCCTTTCTTCAGCATTTATGTCGAAATATCCTATGCCGCTGGTGAGGTTAAAGTATTTTGAACGGAACAGGTGCTGAACCTCGCCGCTGAAAGCTTTTTGATCAGGGAATTGGTCATCAAATAATGTCACAAAGCCCCCGGGCGGTATGTCCTGCGAGCCACTATCTCTATGTTGATACATAAATGAGCCGAGGATAACAGATTCCGGAGAAAAGGCGTGCCGCACACCAAGGCGGATAGAGTTGGTCTCAGACTTTTCTTCAAGGTTGGGGGAAAAATCATCAGCGAAGAAATTGAGCATAAGGTCGCCATTCTTTGTATGTCTGTATCTATATTCAGCTTGAATGCTCGTCTCGGGAGAGAGTTCCAGTTGTACAAAGGCGTTGGCGATGTTGTCGTTCTGGTAAGCGTTTTCTCGCCACCCGTCCGTCTCAAAGTGGGTATAGCCGATGCTGAAGGAAGCTTTTTTGTAGATCCCCGCAAAAACACCTTCTCCGGCCCATGTTCCGTTTTCACCAGCTAATCCGCTTGCCTGCAGGGTAACCCCGTCCCGGTTGAAGAGGGGATTGAACTCGTTGAAGGAAAGGGCTCCAGGGCCCCCGGCGCTGATCAGGAACAGATTACTCTCCGCAAGACGAGGCTGTATCGGGGTCATGTTGAGAGGCTGAAGAAGCTGAGATTGGAGCAGTTCACTGACTCTCGCAATCTCATGACGGGGCAGGGCAGCGTATGTGTCAGCCAAAAACCTGTGGCCGGAAAAGTCGGATGGATCTGTATTAACCGACTTCCATCCCTCCACGAGTGCGAGCTGCTGGAAGCCGAGATCGCCGTATATCCGGGCGAGACTCGCGCTCCGTGCCGCCAGATCAGCATCGAGGAGAAGCTCTGAACGGTATATCGCCCGGTTGTCGTTCAAATCAATTGCCTTCTGCATATCATGCAGCGCTTCAACCGGCCGGTTCGTCGTCTGCTTGCGGATAGCATCGTAGAAGAAGGAGGTCGGGTCTAAGGGGTCAAGTTTCTCCGCCATGGTATATTCTTCCGATGCCTGCTTATCTCGTTTTTCCTCATAGTAGGCTTTGCCAAGATAGCTCCTGATAAGGGCATTGTCAGGGTCAAGACTTGCTGCAATTTCGATTTCTCTCGCTCCTTCAGTAAGATTACCCTCCCGGATCTTCGCCAATCCGAGACCAAGACGCGGGAGAGGATCTGCATTATTAAGCTCTATCGCTTTTTCAAAGGTATCTTTGGACTGTTGTGTCTTCACCTGTGTGAGGTAAGCAAATCCCAGAACAGTCTGCGTCCTTGAAAGGTTCGGGTTTAAAGCCACTGCCTGCTCTGCAGCCGTAAGGGCTTCATCACGTCTGCCGAACGACAGCAACAGCTCTGACAATCTCGCCCACGCCAGGGCATTTTCAGAACCCGGTTTCACAGCTTCGCTCACACTATTTAATGCCCCGTCTAAATCAAAGTTGGCTTGCTGTGCATAAGAGAGAGCGATCCTTGCTGTTAAAGAATTTGGGTCTGCCTCTCGAGCTTTCTTTGCAAGGGCGAGCGCCCTATCTTTCTCGTTGTGTGCAACAGCGATGATCGACTGAAGTGCAAAGGCATGGCTGTTGTTAGGGTCTAAACTCAATGCACGTTCAATATCTGCCCCAGCCTCATCAACACGTCCCACAGTAAGCAGCAACGATGCGCGATAGGTGAAAAAACGCGGATCACGAATATCAATCGGAGCCCCCTCGATACTCGAAAATGCGTTCGCCAGGTCACCCTTCCAATAAGAATCAAGGGATTTTCTTGCCATCTCCTGCCAGTCTGTCTGCGCTCCGGCCTGAAATTCGCCGGCATGGTAATAGATTACTGGCGGATAATACAGTGCCCATTGCACTGCATCCCTGGGGCGAACCACCACACGTGGGACAGGAGCTTTCCCTGCCTCAGCGACTGCTGATTGCCCACCGGTTACTGCCAAACTCCCTGCCGCATTCGAAGCCAAAACTTTGCCTTCAAACACTGAAAGGGAAACCTTGTCCTCTTCAACTCTTATAAAAAACTCAGTGCCTTCAACACCTGCATTCACGAAGGCTGTTTGCACCTCCAGACCTCTTGTGATTCGGCTGAAGAAATGAGCAGCTCCCTTGGCTAGCGACACCAGCGATGTACGCTCGTCTTTCAGCCCGCCGAGGGTAATCACGGTATTCTGATCAAGACGGAGAACAGGCTGATTAGCCAGGGCAACGTCTGCACGGCTGTTTTTCTGCACCTGAATAACGTCTCCCGGACAGTATGGTTCATTTAATTTGACCGCTTGCCAGTGCGTTTCACCAGCTCTTTTTACCTGCACGGTTCCCTGTACTGACACCACTCTCGCGGCCGCTTTTTCGCAGGTTTCTCCAAGAGATTCGCCCGGCTGAAGCAAAACTATTCCGGAACCTATGCAGATCACAAAGCTCAAGAGACGTAAACATATGCGCATAATATTCTCCTTATCTCCCTTTTTGTTCTCCGAGACTTTTTCTACTTGTCTTCCATATGAATTACTCCGCCCCATGATTCCACAGGCTGATTCTCCTTATAACGCTCGCACATATTCATATAGAACACCGACAGCCCGTCTTTGCCGAGGATTTCGATGACCTGGTTAAATTTTTCTTTCGCCTCGTCCCAGGACTGCTCCCTGAAAGCGCTCAACGCTTCAGCGAAAACATCACAGGCTCTTATCTGTTTTTCTTCAGATGTTTCCCTGAGACCAATCAGCTCATAAGCCACAATGGGCTTGGCCTTTCCCTTTAGTCTGAATGTACCCGCCTCTCGGTAGAGGAAACCGTCGAGTTCGTCGATGATATCAGAAGAGACGAGCACATTCGTGCCGAGGTATTTATTGAGACCCTCCATTCTGGAAGCAGTATTAACGATGTCGCCCATCGGTGTGTATTCATAGTGGTCCAGGGCGCCGATACTGCCGAGCATTATTTTGCCGCAATGAAGGCCGACACGGGTCACAAGCTTAACGGTATCAGCGGGTTTCTGCCTGAACTGCCGCAGCGCCCTGTCAATATCGATTGCCGCATTGCACGCCTTCTTTTTGAGGCCTGCCTCGGACCGGGCCGCCACCCATAACGCAAGCATCGAATCTCCCGTGACCCCGGAAATGACCCCTCCATGAAGCTTTACGGGCTTAAACATGGTTTCATAATATCTGTTCATAAGCCCGCTGAGCTCGTGCGGCTCGAGTGTTTCACTTAATGTCGTATATTGTTGCGCGTCGGTAAATAAACAGATTCCGTAGATGACCTTGCTGCCCGTCTTAATATGAGAAACGTCTTTTGCCATCTGGTTGACCACGTCTTCAGGAAGGTAGTGGCCGAAGGCGCTTCTGACGTTTTTGAGTTCCTTGGAAGTGTCGACATAATTCCAGACAGTGGCCCCGACAAATGCGACCGGGGCTTGCAAGAATAAAGGGACGACAATCGGATACCATGTATGATAATGCTTAAACTGATACTCGGCAGCAGCAAGATAGATAAGGCAAAATACAGCCGTGCCCGCTGCTGCAAGGGATAGAGGCAACATGCGGCAGAGAACTCCCAGAAAAATACCCCCCAAGAGAATAATCAGGAAGAAAGCGCCGGTGCCTGCCCTCTTGACAGGGTCGCCGGCTAGAAGGTTGGAGAAGGCAGTTGCCATAATCTCCACTCCTCCGATAAATGTTCCATTTGCCTGCGAAAACACGGTATAAAAACTGTCCTTTCTCTCAGCAAGCAATACTTCGGAAAGCCCGACAAATACGGCCTTCCCCTTGAAATCTGTCTTCTTTTCCGCCACGTTGCTTTTGCCACTTTGCAGCGCCTGATAGTACGGGATGGTAGTGACCGTCCCGGGCGGCCCATAGAAGTTTATGTACCGGCTGTCGCCTCCCCCGTACATTCGTAACAGGGATTTGATTAAGCCCTTCTTTCTCAAATCACCGGAAAGGGTATCTGATATCTCCAACTCTTTAAGTATTTTCTCGGAAATGCGCGGTTCGTTTTCGAAAAACTTCCTGATTGTTCTTATCACCTCTTTAATGCCTATTGTTTCCGTCGCTGATTTGATATCGGTAGGCAATTCGCCCATCCGGTCTGGGCTTACTTTTTGCAGCAAATGGACGAAGTCTCCGTACACCTCGGCAGTGAAAAGTTGGAGTGCTACAACGGGCATAGAGGGCACATCTCCTGCACCCGTATCGAATGTCCGGTACTGGCTCACCTTAAAGGGTATCCTGGGGAGGGTAAAAGGCGCTGTCGCCACTGCTGAGCGCGAAAAGATCTCGAGCGGCTGCATCACCGTTACGATATTGTGGGCCGCTGCATCATATCCTCTCCCGCCAGACAGCGGTACTTCCTTCAGTTTGAGGGGTTCGCAAAGGACGACGTCGCCGGCCTTTCTCAGCGCCTCTGCAAATTGATTGTCATCCTGCAAAGAACGGGGTTCCACGAAATGCAGGTCGAAGGCTATTACCCTGGCTCCCTCTTGAGCCAATGCTTCGGTCAACTGTGCATGAAGTGAACGGGGCCATTTATCAGGATTGTCAGGCAGATTGAGTTTCTCCGAGGACTCTTTGTCTATACTTACGACGACAGCATCAATTGGTGCCTGTTGAACTCCCCTCAGTTTAAACAACAAGCCCAGTCCAATGTTTTCCTCAAGGTTAAGCACAAAATGGAAAGGGCTCAAAGCCAACCCTGCTACCCCTGTGAGCAGGCCTAATAATATCGCTTTGGAAAGTGGGAGCGTTATAAATTTACCCACTATTGCCCCCCTTTTTTTGCGCAGCCTAGAAACAATTATTACGTGATTGCGGAGAAAAGGGGAAAGGCTTTTTTAGGGGATTTAGTTCCTGTTAGGATCGAGAAGATTTCTGTTTAACTCCCCGTCGCCCCCTCATTTTTATCCACCTCTTCACCACCACCATATGGAACCGATTTTTCCAGGACCTGACAAACAAAAAACCGGTTTATGCGGAAACCCTCCTGCCGCATAAACCGGTTAAATTCTTCTGATACTTCTTTCCGCGCATCGCCGTCCCCGGTACTGCCTTATATTTTTCCGTCCAGCTATCGTCATATCCTCCACCTCTATACGCAGAGGATATACCGTGCCGACTAGTGCTATCATTATCCCTGAGTTCACGCCATAATGCAATCACCCAAAGGGTGAAGGTAGAAATATTTTTAGTATTAATACTAATGGTTGCAATAACAACCAACTCGCCTGAACCTACACAGAAGAGATACGTCCATCCGTCCGACACGATTACGAAGATTGTGACACCCGGAATCCCTGATCATCATGCTATCGGGGGCATGGACCGATGATCGGTTCACTGCACTGAATAGGAAAGCGGGGCGGCTAAGGGCGTTGGATTGAGCGTGACTGCCGCGGCAGCCAAAGAGGACACCGCAGGAGATCAAAGCGTGCTGTCAATCAGAGGATGCTGCGGACTCGGAATTTTGCATATCCGTTATTTTGCCTATCATTTCCGTGCGGTTCTTTACGTCCAGTTTTCGAAATATCCTGTTCAGATGCGTCTTGACGGTCTGCTCGCTGATGCAGAGCGTGGATGCAACGTCCTTATTCTTGTGCCCTTGCCTTACCAGATTGACGATCGACATTTCGCGGTCAGTCAGTCTGCCGCCGTTGACCGCTTTTCTTGATATGTTCTGACTGAGGAGCATTCTGATCGTCGCATTGTCGATCCAGAGCTGCCCTTCGTGTACGACCCTGATCGCCTTGCAGAGCACCTTTATGTCGGCATGCGCATGGACGATTCCCTTGATGTTTCCCGTGATAAAAAGGGAAGCGATCGTTTCCTTGTCCAGTCCGTTGTCGACCACCATGACCTTTGCATGCTCAAAGCATTCTGCCGGTATCCTGGCAAGCGTGAAATAATCGACCAGGATCACATCACTGTTTTTGAAATCCCCTGCAGTGCAATCGATTGTCGGCACGAGAACGCGGACATTCCCGTTATGGCTGCAATGGCAGTTCGTCAGCGAATCCATGAGCGCGCTCGACAGAAGCTTGTTCCCGAGCGCGAGCAAAATCTTCATTGCAGCCACTTATGATGCGCATTCAACGGCGAAAAAGAGCTCGGTGCAGCCTCCAGGCCCCACTCTCCTTCATGCGCCTTGTTACTGTTGTCCGCCCTGCATGCTTTTCCCGCCATATCTTCTCCAAAAGCTGAATTTCAGTGAATTATCGTCCGTCCTTCCCGCACTTGAGCCGTCGGGCAGGGAAGTTCATAATTTTCCCAGATTTCACACCTGCTTTCCCCGCATGCGTCTGAACGGTCCAAGATCGCATCCTCATCCCACGATCACCGCATGTTTCAGAACCTCTTCTGCCGCATTCTTGAGATTGGCCAGGTTTATGGCATTCTGCACGGCTATGGACGCATACAGGGCGATGCTGTTCAGCGCCTTGAGATCGTCCAGGCCGAACAGACGCTCTGAGGTGTTGCTCATGTTGATCACCCCGAGAATGTTGTCATTGCATTTCAGCGGCACGCAGAGCATGGACCGCAGCTGGACCCTGCCCTGGACAAACCGCTCATCCATGCTGACATTGTTCAGCATCTCTGCCCTCCCGGTCCTGAGGACGTCCCCGGCTATTCCCTGACCTGCCTTCATTCTCATGCGCTGCTCGGATTTCTTTCCGAAGGCTGACTTGATCGCAAGCTCGCGGTCGTCATCGACGAGCATGACCGATCCGTTGTCCGCCTGGACCGTCTTCCGGGCTTCTTCAAGGATCATGGAACAGACTTCATCGACATCGCAGCAGAGGTTCACAAGGTCGCTTTTCGTCTTTTTCAGTTTCGTGAGTTCATCGTTGAGCAGGCGGATCCTCTTGCTCATCGTCTCCAGCATCTTGAAGACAAGGGTGGGATCCCGGCTGATCGTGGCAAACAGCTTTCCCCTGTCGATGCTCAGGACCCTGGCGCTCCCCGTCGCCTTTGCGGTTGCGGAACGGGGCATCTTGTCGAAGAGCGCCATCTCGCCGAATATGTCTCCGCTGTCGAGTGTTGCAAGGATAAGGTCGCCCGTAGGCGTATTTTTTACGATGCTCACCTTCCCGGCCTGGATCACATACATCACCTCGCCTTGATCGCCTTCACGAAAGATGACCTCTCCGCTGGCGTACATCTTGCCCAGTTCTCCCTCTTTCATGGACTTCCTCCACGGAACAGACTCTTGAACAGTCCTTCCCACATGTTGATATGCATCTTCGGCCTCATCGTTTTCATAAACACGTTCTTGTACCGTTCGTTGCCGGTGAACATGTCCCACAGAATGCTGCTGAGGATTTTATTGGCGTCATTCGGCCTCCCCTGCTCCAGTTCAACGGTCCTGAGCATCGCCCGCGTCAGGACTTTGAATGACCGGTACTGGTCTATGACAAGATACAGCATCTGCCCGAACAGGTTGTCATGGATAATGCTTTGATAGACCGGATAATATCCCTTCTGAAAATGCCCTTTCCCCACCCCTTCAAACACGGCAGTCTTGGCGATCGCCTTGCCCATGAGATAGGCTGCGCCGAGCCCGTCTTTGAACAGCCGCGTGGAGCCCGCGTCCCCCCCCATGACAATCCTGTCCGTGAACGGCACCTTTGGGGCCCCCACGTTCATCTTGGGAAGGCAGCTGCACTGCACGCTGTACGTCCCCTCTTCAGGAAGGACCGACTTTACCAGAGGCTTGGCCAGAAAATTCCTGACGACTTCGCCGTCCAGCTTCTTGCCCAGAATGCAGAGTGTAACGTATGAACCCTTCGGAATCATGGCGGCAAATTTTATTCCCTTGTCGCGCAGGAGAAAAAGATTAATGGAATTGCCGAAAAATTCCGCGACCTTCTCTTCTCCCATGCCGATCTCTGCAATGGCTGCCGTCACCGTAGGGGGCTCCTGGTACCCGAACCCCAGTTCATGAAATATCTTGCCCGCAGTGCTGTTTACGCCGAAAGCCCCAACCACGAGGTCAGCCGTCATGACCTCATTCTTCTTCGAATAAAGAACGGGTTTCCCGTCTTTGCATGCAATGGAATCGATGCGGATGGGATTGTGGACTGCCCCTTCTTCGACTGCCTGGGAGAGAAGGAACCGGTCAAAACTCTCCAGCTTCTCTCCCATCATGCCCTTGGGACCACCACCCCTGTAGACAGTGGCAATGGTCTTCTCCAACGCCGGAGTGGCAATGGAAACACTGCCGTTTTCCGTATGAAGGCGGTAGGAATTGATGCCCTTTCTGACCACAGAATCGGGCAGGTTGATCCCTTCGACCGCAAGGGTCTGAACGAGAAGCTCAGAAATGATCCCGCCGCACCGGTTACAGCCGCCGGGACCATCTTTCGTAAAATCCTTGGGCTCAAAGACGGTAATATCCAGATCCCTGCCCAGCATCTTTGCCATCCTGAGGGCGAAGATGCTGAAGAAGGAGCCCGTAGGCCCGCCGCCAATAACCGCTACCCGTGCACCGTCGTCCAGGACATGGGGATCGTGGCTATCGGTCAATCGCGCCTGCCCGGGAATGAGCCTTTACGGTAAGAGTACTGCAATGATCGAAGGCCACCATATTGCCTCCTGTATTATAATACTGACCGGGAAGCGCGAAGTTGTAAGGGCCTGTTACCGGACGAGTCGCAGTGAATGCGTGCATAGCAGCCAAATGATGTGAATACCGTGAGAAAACCAAACTCCTTGTCGCCCCATGACCCACCTTCCACCTGCGAAGATCAGTTCAATAAGACATCCCCGCTTTAACCCGCCCGTCGTAATACTATCGCCTCATTACCTGTCTATATTTATTAACCAAAACTGCCTTAGTGTCAACCTATAGTTTCAGTTATCAGACATTTATATAGACATCGCCTAAAAAATCCTGAATGCGGCCCCATTAAACCGACTGCGATAAGGCTTATCGTGAGCAGGATATCCTCTGCATGCAACTCGCGACAAGCAACCAGATGCTTTATATGCCGAAGGTACGAACAAGAGCATAGGTTAGAGATCCATTCCCGGCTCCAGTGATATCACAGAGGTATCCTTCATGGGCTAGTCTCCTTTTCGCTGGATTGTCTGAAAAAACAGGGAATATCACTGTCACAACATGATTAAACGGAAATACTACAACGAGCGGAAAGATATATCGGCAGGTTGCCATTTCCCCTAATGCTAGTCAGGCCCGGATGGTGACCATTTCCTTGCTCTGCATCCAGACATCGAGATCAGGAGCGGCTAGGGGCCGCGAAAAATAATACCCCTGGGCAAACTGGCATTCCATGGTCCCGATCTCTGAAAGCTGGCTGAGTAATTCTAGCCCCTCGGCAATGACATGCAGATTAAAACTATGGGCAAGAGATATGATGGCCTTGACAATTTCCCGGTTCTCCTCATTGACAGACATGCTGCTGATAAAACTCCGGTCGATCTTCAACGCAGTGACCGGGAATTTATTCAGATAGCTGAGCGACGAATATCCCGTACCAAAGTCATCGATGTGGATCTGCACGCCGATATCGCGCAATTTGCTCATTGTCATGACAGCGACATCGATCTGTTCCATGATGATGCTTTCCGTGAGCTCTATGGCCAGCGTGTTCGGGTCGACTCCGGTGTCGTCCAGAATATCGACCAGCATATCCACAAAGTCGTCCTTGAGGAACTGCTTGCCGGAAACATTGGCGCTCATCTTGAGCGGCCGGGACGTATGATATCTGTCCTGCCATTGCTTCAATTGCCTGCAGGACTCACGGAGAATCCATTCTCCCAGGGGATGGATCAAGCCGGTCTCTTCCGCAAGAGGAATAAAGGCCAGGGGCGAGACAAGGCCCCTTTTAGGGTGCTGCCACCTGACAAGGGCTTCAAACCCGACAAGCTGCTCTGTATTCACGTCAATGATCGGCTGATAGTGAAGGAGGAATTCATTATTATGCTCAACCGCAATCCTGAGATCAGCCTCCAGTTGGAGACGCTCTATAATATTGCTGTGCATCCTGTCGTCGAAGATCTCATACCGGGCCTTACCCTTTGACTTTGCCGCGTACATGGCGATGTCGGCATCGCTGAGGACCTGATCAGGCTGTGCATAGCGCTCAAGTTCGAGGGCTATGCCTATGCTCTGGGTTACGTAGATCTCATTCCCCTCGATCAGAAAGGCAGCTGCAAATTCCCTCTGGATGCGCTCGACAACCCTCTTTACATCCGTAACATCTGATATGTTCTCGAGCAGAACCGCAAACTCATCCCCGCCAAGCCGTGCTACGGTATCGCCGGGCCTGACACAGTCCTTCATGCGTTTGCTTATTTCGACAAGCAGCGCGTCTCCGATGGCATGCCCCAGACTGTCGTTGATCACCTTGAAGCGGTCGACATCGAAAAACATGACCGCATAGAGGTATTCCTTCAGCCGCTTAGACCTGTTGAGAGCATTCTGCAGCCTGTCCCGGAAGAGCGCCCTGTTCGGCAGGCCGGTCAAGGCATCATGGAACGCATCGTAGACCAGTTGCTCTTCCGCGGTCTTGCGGCCGGTGATATCCGTCTGGGAGCCAGCCATCCTGTATGCCTTACCCGCTTCGTCCTTGACAGCAAGACCTCTGCAGAGCATCCAGCGATATGAACCATCCCTATGCTTGATGCGGTACTCAATCTCAAAGTGCTGGTCGCCATGGTGCACATAAGCGTTGATCCTTGACGAAACCATTTCCTGATCGTCGGCATGAATCCTGCTGAACCACTCATCAGGATCATTTCCTATCTCCCTGTCGCCATATCCCAGCATGGACTTCCAGCGGACTGAGTAGTACATCCTGTTTTCCAGCAGATTCCAGTCCCAGAGCCCGTCGTTGGCGCCCTGTGCTGCAAGGGCATACCGCTGCTCACTGTCCCTGAGCGCAGCCTCAGCCCTCTTCCGCTCACTGATGTCCCTCGAATATTCAATGACATGCGTTAAGTTTCCGTCACTGTCATGGATCGGATAGGTGTAAATTTCAAACCATGTTTCGTACCCGTCAGGGATTGTGACCAGTTTTTCCTTGGCACACGCATCGCCGGACAGGAAAGTCTTCTGAACGACACAGTCATCGCATACGGCATCTCTTCCATACAACACTTTGTAACAGGTTTTCGTGGTAAGGGCATCGATGTCCATCGACTTGGTTGCAGCGTACGCGTCGTTCAACCACACAATCCTGAACTCTCTGTCAAAGATGCAGAACGGATCGTGGATACTTTCAAATATGGTGTTCAGAAACTTCTCCGATTTTACCAGGGCCGACTCGGTCTGCTTCCGCTCCGCGATCTCCTGCTCAAGCTTCGCGTATCCTTCCTTGAGTGCCGAGCTCATGACATTAAAATTAGCGGCCAATTCCCCGAATTCGGTCTTGTCCTTATATGAGACCGTATGTCCCAGGTCGCCCGATGCGATGGCCCGTGCTGCACCTACCAGTGCATTAATCGGGCGTGTAATAGATTCTGTCAGGCGAAAGGCTATGTAGATACCGAACATGAAGGTCAGGACGGTCGTGACCCCGAGGATCGCCTTTATCGCATCTATCCTCATAAGCGCGTCCTTCGTCATGGTGGCAAGTTTGGTACTTGCCTCCATGGACATCTGTTCCGTGATCTTTAAGAGATCGTTGCCTATGGCAGCAGCATCCAGTTTCATGCGGTCGATATTTTCCCTGTTCGCTGCGGCAGTTATATAGTAGCTGAGGGCATCCTCATAATCATGAATATACGACTGCGTCTGCTTAAGCTTTTTCTCTATCTCGGGAGCATGGTGACAACCAGTGCACTTGTTGGCAGTTTCCTCGAGGCGGGTCACGCTTTCCGTAACGGTGTCCACTTTATTCCCGAGGAGTGTGCCCACGGTATACAGTTCAGACTGGACTGCCTGAATCGACACGATCAGGTCCTGCCGCAGTTTTTCGATCTGATGGAGCTTTATGAGCCGTTCAAGAGACGCTGTTGTAGTTCTGATATAGAGGGCTGATAAGACGGTGCCCGCCGAAAAGAAGAAAAAGAGAAGGAGCAGGGAACCGATGATCTTCCGTTTCATGCGTTACGGCCTCCCGGTATGCCCCTGATCAGGACCTCTGCGAGGGAGTGAGAATTCATTTCATTCATTCCGCCACTTGTATTTCTTCAAATCGATCCCGGCTTTTTTAGCAAGAGCATGCACCGGCTCATAATCCTTTGCCGAGGTCTCAATGAACTTGAGGGCGCCAAACTCCTTGAGGACGGCCTGCCCGTCCGGATCAGTATGCATGGCAAGGAGGGCATTTTGGAGTTTCTTCTTTACGCTGTCGTCAAGATCCTTGCGGACACAGAGTCCATTGGACGGCACAGCCAGGGACTGTGCAATAATGACCAGTTCCTGGTCGATCCTCGGACTATCTGTGCGCATCCGTTCGTAGATGGTATTCTTGGCAGCGCCGATATCTGCCTTCCCGTCCAGCACCGCGTCAATTGCCGCATCATGGCTACCGGAGAAATAATATTCCTTGAAAAAGCCGTCGGGAGAAGAAATGCCGTTTTCCTTGAGATAGGCAAGCGGGAATACATATCCGGCTGTCGTTGCCTTTTCGACAAAGACCATCTTCTTCCCTTTCATGCCTTTAATGTCTTTGATATTGCTGTCCTTCCTGACAAAGAGATAGCCCTTATAGGTGGAGGCATTGTCAGGATTCACCGGCCGCGCAAGAGGGACCACCCCCAATTTGTAAACAGCTGCAGCGCCGGTGAAGGAACCGAAAAAGGCAGCGTCCATCTTCTCTTTTTCAAAACTCTCGATGATATTGCCGTATCTGCTGAGGATCGTGAACTTGATTCCCAGACCGGTCTTTTTTGAGAGATATTCCCCGAGAGAGTCGAACCGCTGCTTCTGCTTAAAGATATTCATCTCCGGGATGAGGCCGATCAGGATCTTCTTTTCTTCGGCCTGGGCACATATCGGCTGCAGCGACAGGGTCCCAACGAACAGCAGCAGGAAAACGGCAACAAGTCCTCTCTTCATGACGGTCCCTCCT
>Ga0102851_10000695_pt1 | contig 17748 bp, 17 predicted proteins | sample Mud3Dept3metaG_FD_79558 | JGI IMG/M metagenome (GOLD analysis project Ga0102851, IMG submission 79558) | Freshwater wetland microbial communities from Ohio, USA, analyzing the effect of biotic and abiotic controls - Mud 3 Core 4 Depth 3... | ecosystem: Environmental > Aquatic > Freshwater >... | reverse complement strand
TTTATGGAAGAGTATCTGACACTGGAAAAGAAGAGAAGTTTGACCTCTTCTTCAAGCCACTGAGCATTTGGCTTTCCATTTCCGTGTATAGTCCAAGAAAAGGATATTTTGCTGCAGTTTTCGAGAATATTACTCAGCGCAAGAAAGCTGAGGAAGAGCTGAAAAAGGCTAATGAAGAATTGGAAGAACGTGTTAGGGCACGCACGCAGCAGGTTTCAAGCGAGCGCCAGCGTTTATACAGTATATTAGAGACTCTTCCGGCTTACGTTATTCTTCTTGACAAAAACTACCATGTGCCTTTTTCCAACAGAGTTTTCCGCGAGCGTTTCGGTGAATCTCACGGTAGCCGTTGCTTCGAATTTCTGTTTAATCGTGACATGCCCTGTGAGAATTGTGAAACCTACAAGGTTTTGGAAACTAACACCACTCATCACTGGGAATGGACTGGACCTGATGGCCGGATTTACGACATTTACGACTTCCCGTTCACTGAGGCTGACGGCTCGAATCTAATTCTTGAAATGGGCATAGACATAACGGAGCGAATTGTTGCTGAGAAAAAGGTGCGAGCAGCGTCTCTGTACACCCGTAGCTTGATCGAAGCAAGCTTAGATCCTTTGGTGACAATCAGTACAGATGGAAAAATTACAGATGTAAACAAAGCAACAGAGTCTGTAACAGGTTGTTCTCGAGACAAACTTATAGGCAGTGATTTTTCAACCTACTTTACTGAACCAGAGGCGGCAAGAAAGGGCAATCAAAAAGTCTTCACAGACGGATTTGTTAAGGACTATCCTTTAGCAATTCGACACAAGTCTGGGGATATTACTCCTGTTCTCTACAACGCGACGGTTTACACGGATGAGACTGGTCTAGTTCAAGGCGTTTTTGCCGCTGCAAGAGACATAACCCAACTCAAAAAAGCTGAGGAATTCGTTCAGGAATCTGCGCGAAGACTCAAGGATGCTGAGCGATTGGCTGCAATTGGAGCAACAGCTGGAATGGTTGGACATGATATCCGCAATCCATTGCAGGCTATAATATGCGACATTTATTTGCTTGAAAATTACTTGGCTTCAATGCCAGAGAGCGGCGAGAAAGAGAGTATACAGGAAAGTCTGGAAGGGATTAAGAAGAACACGGAATACATTAACAAGATAGTTGCGGATCTCCAAGACTTCTCTAAGCCTTTGACTCCCTGTCTAGAAGAAACTGACCTGAATCTAATAGTTGACGACCTTATGACTAACAGCGGGTTGCCTGAGAATATTCATACTGAAATAGACTTGACTGAAAAGGCGAAACGGGTTGTGACTGATGCTGCTTATGTGAAACGCATTTTAGGCAACCTTGTGAGTAACGCTGCTCAAGCAATGGCGAATGGAGGCAAGCTAAAAGTGCAGGCGTACAGAGAAGGTGATGATGTTGTTTTGATTGTCGAGGATACAGGAGTGGGCATAAATGATGAGGCTAGGACTAAGTTGTTTACTCCTTTGTTCACGACCAAGTCTAAGGGGCAGGGTTTTGGCTTGGCTGTCGTGAAGCGTATGACTGAAGCATTGAATGGTACAGTGACATTTGAGAGTAAAATTGGCAAAGGTACAAAATTCGTTATTCGTTTACCTCAGCAGAGGCAAGCTGCTTATAGGAACCCTTGATGCGCAAATCCCTACCTTAAGCGCAGCGCGGATTCTCTAAACTATAATTGTTCTTTTTTGAGAGGTTTTTATGATTAGTTGTAGAGGAAGTGGCACGCAGAGTATTTTCTTCTTCCTTTCTTGCAACATCCTGTCAATGCATGTTACGATGGTCACACTTTTTCCGGAAACCCACATGGTTGGGTATGCGAAACAGTGCTTGTTCTTCGAATCCGGATATGTTAGCTGATACGATCTTTATTAGACGACCACTATATTCGATATCACTCGGATTGAGAAATATGAAAAATATTGCTCTGGTGGCGCACGACAACAAGAAACGAGACATTGTTGAGTGGTGCGACTTGAACAAAGGAACGCTGTTTAATTATTGTCTTTACGCGACGGGAACTGCGGGAAGAAGGATTGCTGAGAAGACTGGCCTGAGGATTAATCTGCTGAAGAGTGGTCCTCTTGGCGGGGACATGGACCTTGGAGCTCTCATCGCCAACGGTAAGCTTATTGCCTGATCTTCTTTTGGGACCCCCTTGAGTCTCAGCCGCATGACGTTGATGTCAAAGCGGTTCTGCGAGTGGCAGTTCTGTATAATGTTCCAACTGCCTGCAACAGAGCCACCGCTGATATGCTGATATCCAGTCCCATGTTTAGCATTGTTTAATGAAGCGTCCCTAACTAGTCTGCTTAGACGAAAAACTGTCTCTGAACGGATTTCTTTAACTCAAACAATCGCTCTAATCAACCCTGTGATGAGATCTTCCGTTAGTCTCGGCTGCCGAATTTCTTTTTCACGCAGTCCTGACAGAATCTCTGCTTAAACCTTTTCGAGGAATCGACTTGAAACGACTTTCCACAGGAAACGCAAATCTTATTGCAGACTGGTTCGGGTTCAAGCAGTTTTAGGCGTCTCTCAATCTCCTTTCTGATGTCGGGATCATCCTCGCTCTTCAAAGCTTCAGTCAAGAGGCCTTTAGCGCATTCTAAGCCTTGGCTCCCAAAAACGCTGGCGAAAACGCTTGGTTTATTCTCTTTTGAACCAACCCTTAAAGGCAACATGCAAACGAAATTCAATGGATACGTCTCCGCTTTGTCCCAGTCGACAACTGCGAAGCGAAAGCGGGCTCCAACGGAATAATCGTCTGTGCCATCATGTCTCGAGATTTGCAAGCGAAGCCTCAAATAGAAATCTCCAGCAACAAGAGTGCCAAATCACACTAATTAACTACTACCCTCAGTCATTGGAAAAGAAACTTGTTTTAGCCTAGAAAAGTAGGATGGCAAGTCAGGCTGTTAATCTCCGCGGCGACTAAGAAATGTGGGGCACATTCCGCGGGTTGGATTAAATCCTGGCTGCCAACATCGTGGCTTACGGGCGCGAACTCACATGAAACCTAAGGCGCGTCCTGACAACAATTTGCCGTCTAGCCTAATAATTGCTTGTTGTTGTGTAACAACTACAACAAGTGCTCACAAGATTTTCATGGATGGCTGCTCCAAAAAGGGGTAAGCTAAGAGAGGCAACTTGGAAAATCAGCAATTGTTATCAGAATGTATATGCGTACAATACTTCGATTTCCAGCGCTCGTCTGAAATAGACATAAATAATTCAAACTAATCCTCTTACTTCTTGAATGTCGGTTAAGAATGAGATTCGAGGCAACACGCTGAAGATCTACATCTACCTGCTGCGGCATGGCCATTCTGAACTTCGGGCTATTCAGCATGGGGTTGGGTTGTCGTCGCCTTCGTTGGCTTCCTATCATCTTGGGAAGCTGCTAGAAGCAGGATTTGTGAAGCAAGATGAGTACGGCAGATATTTTGCTCTTAAGGAGGCCTCAGAAAAGGTTCTTGAAGGCTTTTCGCGGATTGGGCCGGCGATTGTGCCGCAACTTTTCTACTTTGCATTGCTTTTTACCATAATCGTGCCCTTCTTTTCAATCTTGGCGTTGCAGGAACCTGCTTCGGTTCCTTATCTGGTGGCAGTTTGTGCAGCTATGGTAATAGTTCTATGGTACGAGACATTACGGGTCTGGCGCAGACTATCTGCCTGAAGGATTTTTCGTTTAGCAGATTAAAAACAATTGAAAGGTCAATTCAAAGGTCTTTAAAGGCTTTCAAAATTGTAGTTTCTTATACTTTGCCATCTTACTCTCCTTAACCGCAATTAGTATATGGAGAAGGAAAAATGGAGAGAAAATGGACTTTTAGATATGGCTCTGCCGCAGTTCTAACCGCAATCGCAATTATTGCAGTATCCCTGCTGATCAACCCTTCACTTCTACCGCGCCCAGCTAACGCATCGGCTTCATTCACAATAATGCTAACTGATCCTCCAACAGTGCCTGCTGGAACCACAGTGCTCAACCTGACTTATTCTGGCATTCAGTTGCATGTGACTTACCCGAATGGCACAATTGAATGGCTGCCGGTTCAAGCATCTGGAACTGTAAACTTGTTTTCGCTGATCAATATGAGTCAGACACTCGCTTCAACTACAATCCCAGTTGGCTCAATCGTGGATAAAATCCAGTTCACCATTGCCGACGTCGATGCAGAAGTCAACGGAGCAACCCACAATGTGACCATCCTATCAAGCACACTTGTCATCAAAGTCGCCGATGGTCACGTAAATCAGACCCTGTCCGGTGTTCTATTAGACTTTCATCCGACACTTGTGCAGATTCAAGCAACTGACGCGAATGGCACAGGTGTGGATTACTACGTGCTCGTCCCCAGCGCTACCGCTGTAATAATCAAAGATTTGAGTGAAGATCAACTAAAGGTCGGGACTATCGTAAAGATTGGCGAAAGAAACAAAGTCAAATTGCTGCCGGTTGAAGAGGAATTCCGGAAAAATGTGACGATTGTTTCCGCTTCGCTAGAGATTAGCGGCAATACTTCAACACTCTCAGTAGTTTTGGAAAACGACGGCGACTTCGCTTTCAGAGTTTTCGGGTTAACACTGCATGGCGAATTCAACTCAACGCGAATTTGGGATAGATCAAGGAAGACGCATGAAAATTACAATGATGATTTTGACGAGGAGACCAAGGAGCGGATCCATCCAAGGACACTCCCGTTCAAGTTAAACGGTTCAACACTGGTTCCACTTTTCGGAACCAACCGCGAACACGAAGATGAACGAAAACACGAAGATGAACATGAATACGGCAAGTTTTCTTCGATACTCCTTCAGCCCAAGGAGAGTGTCACACTGACTTTCAGCAATATCATCACGTTCAAGCCAGACGATAACAAGCATTACCCGTCAACGATCATCACACCAATAGTCGGAGAAAATTATGCTTTGAGATTGATGGGCGAGGGGTCACAAACCTTTAGCCTCACTGCAAGCTCTTAGCAATTTCCCCCAACATTACTTTTTCTTTTTATAAATAGTTTTCAAAGTCACACATTTTTTGGTTATTTCTGGAGTTAGATGCAGTCATCCATGAGGAAAAAGATTTGTGAAACTTCAACCGATCCTGCTCAAAATTAAGGTTGTTACTTTTGCAAGCAGGATGACTACAAACTCTCCCCTACGACTTCGACGAAATTGTTGGCTCATAAGATTGCGCCGGATATTCCAGGTGCAACAAGAGCAGAAGTCCCACAATCGTGCTGTGCCAATACGAGTTTCCATGGTCTTTGCTTGAAAGGCTCCAGCCGCCGTCATCATTCTGTGCCATTATTACGCGATTAACAAAATCTTCATTGACCAACGACCCCCGCCCTGAAAGATAAAGAAAGGCCGCAGCTTCAAGCTCAAGGTCGGTGACCACGGAATCATCATCAATAAGTGCAGCGTTTGCCAAATACAGCTGATCAACGTAGCTCAGCGGAAGTGGAACACTGCAGTTGTTTTCTTGGGTCCAGATCAAAGCCAGCAATACATGAGTCAACTTATACCCTCCTTGAGCAGCGGAATTGACGAGCTTCGAAGAGTAGTCATCTGGAAACTCGATGCGATCGCAATAGAGAGCTGGGACTGTGATACCGTCGGTTTCCGCCAAAACCGATTTCAAGTCTTCAGTCTGCAACTGGTTTTCATAATCAGCAATGCGCCGGAAAATGCGTAATAATGGTGCTTCATCTGAACGATGAGCTAGTTCCAAGTCATATCGCTGCAAAGCATTAGCGAAAGCCGTGATTCCAAAGCGCCGGTGCATTACGTCCAGCCATAATAATGCGTGCGGCTCATTAGTATCTTCGATGAAGTCGATTGCTTTTTCGACAGTTGCATGCAAGGTGTTTGGAGTGTTCGCCGCCCGAAGAAGTTGCAGCACAAGCAAGCTACAAAATAAGGCAACGCACACGATTAAGAGATAGGCTTTCTTCATTGTTTCTAACCATTGCAATGCGGTGCTTGATTAAATCTTCTAATCTGTAGAACGTATCAAAAAGTCTTCAGCACTAAAAATGGGGGAAGTGGAGGTTTTTGTTTGTCGGTCCTATTTTCTCCTCAGCAGCAAAACGGCTATGGCAAGTGCGATGATTATTGCAATAGCTGCTCCGATTACGGTGTAGATTACTGGCGTGTTGTCTACGGTTTCAGTTATTATTTCGGGTGTGATTTGTTCTGATGGTGCTTCAACTATTGTTGCGTAGGTTGCTGCGGATGAGCTGCCGTACGAGGCATCACCTAGAAATGTAGCCGTTATTTGGTATTGACCTGTGATTTCCGGTGTCTCCCATGTGAGGCCAAATGTGCCCATGTATGGGTCAGTGGTAGTGTCGCCTAAGTGCTGCCAGTTTCCGTTAGGGTCAAGTGCATCTATCGAAACTGGAACTCCAGTCATTTTGACGTTGTGGAAGATGCCGTCTATTGGCAGTTGCATGTGTAGATAATCCATCTGTGTCTTCATCGAATCTTGCGAAACGCATGGAGTGTTTGGTTGCGCTGGTGACAAGTCAAGCACGGACCCTTTAACTACAATGCTCGTACCTGCCGCTGTGGCAGTTAGAGGCGCTTCTACTGTGGTTTTGCTTTGTCCCTTGCCGACAAAGTATGTGTATCCGTCCGCCCAGCCTGTTGCGACTAGGTAGCCGTCAGCGATGGCGCGTGGCGTTGCGCAGCCAGTTAGGTTCCATACGCCTTTGCCTGTGAACACGTCTATGGCATGAAGGCTCCACCCTCTGGTTACTGGCCAGCTTTCAGTGTGCTCATAGTTCCACGTGAAGAGCTTGCCATCTGCAATTTGGCCCCCCACACCGAATGAGTAGAACGGCATAACTGTTGTGCCATTCCCATCGGTGTAGGGCGTTTCATAGGCAGATGCTGCCGGTGCTGAGTAATGCCACTCTATTTTGCCGTTAGTCCAGTTAAAAGCGTAGATACCGTCGTATGCTTCTCTGAATATCATGCCATAACCTGAAAATGCAGTGTAGCCTCCGAAGCCAGCTGATGACCAAGGATAGTCCATCGTGTCGCTTGTCCATAATTTATTCCCTGTCCGCATGTCATAGCACACGTAATGTCCATAGGCTGTCAGTGTAGCTACTTTTCCATGGTCAGCGATATCGCAAAGCATGCTGTACATTGGCTCGTTGAGGGTGGTGTTCCATAGCGTTTGACCTGTCCATAGGTCATAGCCCGTTATGGTTTCGCCGGTGTATACTCCTGCTTGGGTGATGCCGCTGACAGCTGCACCAAGTCCTGACTTGAAGTCCGACAGGCTAGGCAGGCTGCTCCGTGCGTAGGTCGTGTTGCTTCTTATTCTTGAAGCGAAGTCGCTGGAAGTTCCACTTGTAGTCCAGTTAATCAGACGATAACGTTCTGTGCCTGCTGATGCGCCTAGGTCTTGTATTGACAGAGCTAATGGCTGTTCGCCACGTTTTGTCGGTTGACGGTAGAATATTGCTGAAGAAATTGGCGATAGCGAAACATTTGCGGTTAAAGCTCCGGTCCATGGATTCCACTTGTATAGCCTTCCGCTTTGGATGCGAATGAGATTTACTGACCAAGTTCCAGCTGCTTCAGCGCCTGTTACTTCAGATTGTGTGGGAGCATTGTATTCAATGAGGTTGGGTATTAGACCAACAGTTCCTCCGAAGAAGAAGCCGCCGCCGGAAGTTGTTGTAACTGGGTATTCCCAGTACACTTGTCCTGTGCGCAAGTCGTAGCATCGGAACATGGTTGAGGCAGAAGTAGATGACCCTAGTCCTGGTTTTGTGTAACTATCGTAGACTCTTCCAGCATAGATTACAGATGGGGCACCGGGCTCACCACTTGCACCATATCTTCCTGCTTGTCCACCAATTAAGCCTGCTATTGCGTCTTGTCGTTTCCACAGTATGTGGGCGCTGTCAGGTGCTTCAACCCATGGAGTGAGTCTGCTTGACATTCCCATCGACGAATATGTCCAGTAGGGGTTACAGCCAGGGTAAAGTTCATCCCACATAGCCGTGCCCATTCCATTGTATCCAGTAGCGGGCCAGTTTCCTGCAATTGTCCACCACTGCCTGTTTTCCACATGCACTGGTCGCGTCCAGTACTCAGTTGGCATAGCGTCCTCAGGCCATGGAAGCACTGCGTTTTCCTGCACCGTGAGCGTCTGTTCTGCTGTGGATGCTGGGCTATAGTACGCTGATAACAAGGTGATCGTAGCCGGCTCAAAGAAGCCACCGGGAGCTGTCCCCCCTGGGAAGTACGTTCCAGGGAAAATGAATTTTAGCTTCCATGTGCCAACTTGGTCGGCTACGTACTCAAACCATGCTGTTGAATCTGCTTTGTAAGAAGGCATCTTGAGGGTTTCTACGGTTCCGTCTGGCTTAGTGATTGTCACGACAAATTCTGGGTGAGCTCGAGATGCTTGGACTGAGGGCGTACACCATAGGTTAACTAAGAAGGTCTGGCCAAGACCCACTGTCGTAGGTCTAAAGCTCATGTGTGGGATGGGGGTAATTGTAACAGTGGGAGTAGCGCCTGCTGGTAGTGGTCCACTTACTGGTACCTCCGCTTGTGCGTTGACGGGTACAGGCATCATTAGTGCCATAAAAGCGATGGTTATTATCAGAGTGATTGCGGTTGCTTTTGCTATATTTCTTGACAAATTCATTTCTTTACTCTCCTTCATTTTGTTGAAGCTCGCAAAAAGCTTCACGAAAATCAGATATGTGCTGAGAACGCCTTTTAAGCTTTATTCCTAAGAAATACCGCGAAAGTAAATAATAAGCAAAAATCGGTTGTTTTTCAGGAAAATTCGTCGAAATTGTTACTGCAATGGACAAAGAGGGCTTAATAGATGAAATTGCATCTTCAACCGGCTGAAGCCTAAAAAACGCAAACTCGAAAAATGGTTGGTGTTCTCCCCAACTTCGGCAAGCTTTGCTTCCTAAGTTTTTGGCAGATTGTTCATAGAACCACCTCAGTCATCAGAATTTGTCCGCTTCTTCTTGGGTTATCGCTTTGCCCTTGCAGTAGAGAAACAGCTTGTGAACTTGAAAATGCTGGTTCCTGAGTCTTGCGTGTGATTTCGTAGAGAAACCGTGGATACTTGTTTGGACCTGTCAAGTGGGTAGCCGTCCGCATTAATCTCTGTGGGTAGAGACAGACAAGGTTCTTTTTCAAAGCTCTTTTCCTCGGTGAGGAACGTGTCAATTAGAATTATCGTATCTTTTGCGATTCGATGAACTTGCCTTGTTGCGTTTTCTTCCTCCATAAGCCCCATGTCGTTTGGGGAATAGTCAGTGCACCATTTGAAAGCTTTGGAATCGGAGACATTGAAGGTCTGACTGAAACTATACTGAATAGTTTGAACGTTCAAATCGACCACCAGTTCATTTGTTCCCGTTGCATATACTACGGTTGTGCGTGGTTCCAGTTTTCGTCGCATTTCACAAAAAAGGAGGGATTAGTGTGTATTCCCGATTTTCTAAACATATAGCAATGTGTCGTTGTGAGACGGCTTTTCTAGGGGGTCAACAATCAACATGGAAAGTATCGTCTGGACTTGAAAGAGTCGTCTAATTCGTTTGTTGACGATGCTGACGAGGTCCTCAAAGTTTTCTCCTCTTACCCGCGCAACTATGTCATAAATACCGGTGACTTTGAAGGCTTCCTGCACTTCGGGGCAAGCTCTAAGTTCCCGCAAAACTTCTTCAGCCGAATTGATGCTGGTGTTTATGCAGACTAGGGCTTCTGGCATTTAAATCGCCCTTACGTACATATATCGACTGGAGTATTTCTATTTATCTACAAGAAAGCTGAATAGATGTTCAGATTCAAAACAATTTTTCCTGATCAAGCATATTTTCCAGAACAGATTTTGTTTCCATTTGTCTGTTGAACGTTTCGAGAGATTTCGAGGCGCTTCCAAACCTGATCAACCGTTCAAAGAAGAGGGTTTAAATCTGCGCAATATTCCCCTCTTGTTGTTCCGCAGTTTTTTGGTGGAAGCTGTGTTTGAATGAACGATTAACCAAAGTGAATTTCTCTAATCTGGATAAGGTTATATTCCCCAAACTTAAAATCACAAAAGCTCAGGTGATTGAGTACTACATCAAGGTGGCCCCTCGGCTACTTGAGGTGGTGGCTGATAGAGCAATCGTGCTTACGCGGTATCCTGATGGAGTTGATGCGCAGGGCTTCTATGCTAAAGATATGCCTAAAGGCACTCCGAGCTGGGTCAGGACAAAAACGTTTTATTCGGATTCCGCTGAACGCAACGTTAATTACATAATAGTCAACGATTTGGACACGCTCATCTGGCTTGCAAACTTGGCGGCCATTGAGATTCATATGCCGCTCTCTCGGGTTGACGCAAGGGAGAAGCCTGATTTTGTCTTGTTCGACATCGATCCTGAGCCGCCTGCAGGTTTCGATGACGCAATAGCTGTGGCGTTGTTGCTTAAGGAGAAGCTTGACCAACTTGGGCTGCAGCCTTACATTAAGACGTCGGGGAAGAAGGGGTTTCACATAGTCATTCCGATTGTCAGGGAGTACACGTATGGCAGGACGCGGGAGTTTGCTCATGTGATAGGACAGTTTCTAGCGCGGGAATCTGAAATTGTAGTTTCAGAGTTTTCTGAGACGAAAACCCCGAACAAGGTTTTCATGGACTATACTCAGAATTCACATGGAAAAACCATGGTTGTTCCTTACGGTTTGCGTGCCACGCCCGATGCTACAGCTTCGACGCCGTTGGATTGGAAGGAAGTCAACAAAGGATTAAAGCCAGAATCGCTTAGTCTCTTCAGCGTGGTCAAACGCGAAAAAGATCCATGGAAAGGAATTTTGGAAAATCGACAAAAACTGGAGGTCAGATGAGAATTGGGCAAAAAACTAAAAACTGAGACCGTGACGAAGCCGGAAGCCAAACCTAAGGAGTCGCCAAAAACTCCGGTTCCTAAACGTGCGATATGGACAGGCAGTTTGACGATTGGGTTGATTAATGTTCCCGTTAGGTTGTACCCGATGATTTATGATCGTGGAATTTCGTTCCATTTTCTGCATAAAACTGACGGTCAGCCGCTCAAATATGAACGTGTCTGCACCAAAGACGGCAAGTTAGTGCCTTGGGACGAGGTTGTCAAGGGCTATGAGGTTGCTAAGAAGCAGTATATTGTTTTCAATAAGGAAGAATTAGATGCCTTTAAGCCTGAATCTGATAGGCGAATCCGCATAGACAAGTTCATCGATTACCTATCCATCGACCCGATCTATTTTCACACGAGCTACATTTTGATGCCTGACAAGAGCAATGATTCGTATGGTTTGTTGCTCAAAGCACTTGAGACGAAGGGGAAAGCCTGCATAGGGCGAATAACGCTGCGGACTAAAGAGTACCCTGCCATAGTCCATGCCTACAAGGACTCGTTGGTTTTGACGACGTTACGGTATCCTTATGACGTTGCTGACCCGCAGTCATTGGAAGAGTTGAAGGAGCTTAAGGAGCCTGCCAAAGCTGAATTGGCTTTGGCTGTGAAAATCATAACTGATCTAAGCGGCGAGTTTGACATAACTGAATACAGGGACAATTACCGCGAAAAGGTTGAAGCCCTCATCCAGAAGAAATTGAAGGGTGAGAGAATAGTTGTGGAGAAACCTGTTGTTAAAGAAGAAGCCAAAGAACTCATGTCTGCTCTGCGAGAAACTCTAAAGCAGTTGGAGAAGAAATGAGTTACCGCTACACGCCGATGCTTGCTAAAGAAGCCCCAAACTCTTTCTCTGACAAAGACTGGATTTTCGAGATAAAATGGGATGGATTCCGCGCCTTAGCCTACGTAAACGACAAGGTCGCCTTGAGGAGTCGCAACAACAAGGAGCTTATCGACAACTTTCCTGAGCTGCAGGAGATGAAACAGCTTGCAAGCAATGTTGTGTTGGACGGAGAAATAGTCGTCATCAGAAATGGGAAGTCTGATTTTCAGGCACTGCAGGAGAGGGGCAAAGCTGTCAAACAAGAAGAAATCCAGAGGGAGAGTCTGACTCAACCCGCACAATATATCGTTTTTGACATCTTAGAGAAGGATGGGAAATCGCTCACGAAGTTACCGTTGCTTGAGAGAAAGAGGATCTTGCGGGAGTCGGTTAAGGAAGGCGAACATGTTGTCTTGTCGGATTTTGTGGAGGAAAAAGGCGAAAACTACTTCAGAGCTGCTTTGGAAAAGGGCATCGAGGGTTTAATTGCGAAGCGTAAGAACAGCACTTATCAGCAGGGGCTGCGAACGGGCGATTGGTTAAAGGTTAAGAATCTTCAAAGTTGCGACTGTGTTATCTTCGGTTACACGAAAGGGACAGGCGCCAGAGCCAAGTCTTTTGGCGCCTTGATTCTGGGTCTCTACGACAAACAAGCACCTTTTTTCATTGGAAAGGTTGGCACGGGATTCACGGAAGAAACCTTGCAAGAGCTATGCGCGGAATTTGAATCGTTAAGTACTGAAGAAGCGCCGTTTGAGACTGGATTTAACCAGAATATTACATGGTTGGAGCCCAAACTGGTTTGCGAAGTCCACTACCAGGTGGTTACTAACGATTTTAGACTTCGAATGCCGAGGTTTCTTGGATTAAGAAAGGACAAATCTCCTTTGGAGTGCACGGTGGATCAGCTTTCCAAAGGTGAACTTAATGAATACGTTGCCAAGCGGGATTTTGAGGTTTCGCCTGAACCTTCAGGCAACCAACAGAAGTCTGACAGGCAAATTTTCGTTGTGCAGGAGCATCATTCTAGAAGGCTACACTATGACTTCAGGCTGGAGAAAGACGGAGTGCTAAAAAGTTGGGCTGTTCCAAAAGGCATCCCGGAGTCCACTGAAGACAAGCGGTTGGCTGTGCAAGTCGAGGATCACCCGATTGAGTACGCGAAGTTCGAGGGAATAATTCCTGCAGGTCAGTATGGAGCTGGAACGGTGAAGATCTGGGATAATGGGTCTTTCACTGCTAAGGTTTGGGACGATAACATGGTTGAGGTAACCTTGCGCGGTGAAAGACTCAGAGGTCGCTACGTTCTGGTACGGCTGAAGAGGGCGGGGGAAAAAAACTGGCTTCTGCTTAAGGGACGAGATTAATGAGCAGGCTTCATGTTGGAACAATGGGTTGGAGCTATGATTTCTGGAAAGGCGGTTTCTATCCTGAAGCCTTGCCTTCAGACCAACTGCTAACCTTTTACTCCACCAAGTTCAACACTGTTGAAATTGACAACACTTTTTACCGAATCCCACGCGAAAAAACTGTTTTAGAATGGAAAGAAAAAACTCCCGCAGGCTTTGTTTTTTCACTGAAGTTTCCGCGTATAATTACTCACATTAAAATGCTTACGGATTGTCAGGAAGAGACTGCCATTTTTCTTGAGCGGGTCCAGTTGTTGGAGGAGAAACTCGGTGTCTTGCTGCTCCAGTTTCCTTCATTATTCCAGGCTAAGAGTCTGGCTTTGTTGAGGGAATATTTGAGTGGCTTACCAAAGACGTTTCGTTATGCTGTCGAGGTTAGGAATAAGCAGCTGATAGGTGATGAGCTGTTTTCGTTGCTGAGGGAGAATAATGTTGCTTTCGTTTGGGTTGACGGGGCTTCGGCTCCTGCTGTGAACGAGGTAACCGCGGGGTTTCTTTACATTCGTTGGGAAGGTGATCGCCAGAGAGTTGGGGGCACTTTGGGTAGGGTCGAATTGGAAAGGACTGCCGATTTGAAATCTTGGGCACTGAAGTTAAAGCCATTTTTGATAAAAAAGATGGGATTTTTTGGGTACTTCAGTAAGTATTATTCAGGTTTTCCTCCTTCAGACGTTCGTGAATTCTTGAGCACTGCCGAAAAGACAGTTAAAGAGTGAGTTCCTATTGGTGATCTTTAGTCGATTTATTTGAAGGAAACGGCTACTGTTTCACATCAGATTGCTACTGTTTTCCCGTCATTCTTAAAGCCAAAGTGCTTTTCGAATGATTTCTTAGCGTCTCCAAAACTTTTTTGGTGCTATTTGCCAGCTGCAATCAGCAATTACCTGACAGCGCATAGACTAAACATCGGGGAGTAGTTTGAACATGAATTAGCTAAATTTGCGCAGCAAAACATTCTTTAGAATCTTTATGCGGGTTCTTAGTGGGTGGAATTCAATGTACTTCAATCAAGTCAAATTTCGCGGAGATAATTTTTCCTACGTAATTGCGGACGAAATCACTAAAGAAGCCATCGTTGTCGATTCAAGCTACAACGTAGATATGCTCATCAGGATTCTGAACGGTGGCGGGTTCAAACTGAAGTACATCGTAAACACTCACGGTCATCCTGACCACACGTCGGGGAATGAATCGCTACGTTCTGTTTTTCAGGCCAAAACCGTTGCCCATAAGCATTCACACCCAAAGCCGGACTTGACGGTGAACGATGATGATGCTCTGAATTTTGGTTCGTTGGAGATAAAAGTGATTTACACACCTGGGCATTCTCGAGACAGCATATGTCTGCTATTTGATGGTCGGACGCTGCTAACAGGCGACACGCTATTTGTAGGTGAATGTGGACGAACTGATTTGCCAGGCGGAGACCCAAGAAGCCTTTATGATAGCTTGTTCAACAAACTCATGAAACTGGAAGATTACGTGGCAGTCTACCCAGGTCACGATTATGGTACTAAACGCTTTTCGACGATAGGTGAAGAGCGTCGATCAAACTACGTTTTACAGCCAAGAAGCTTGGATGAGTTCCTAGCCTTCATGGGAGAGTCCTAATGATGTTTGCCTTGCTGGATTCCAACTCTTGATTGATATACCTCTGATTCTGCGCTATTCTCTTGGATCAGAAAATCTTGTGTTCAGTGATTAGCGCCAGAATATTCCTATTCTCGAAATACGCCTTTTATAGTCTCTGAACGTTAGGTACATCGGGAGAGGGACGGGTGAAAGGAGAAGGCTTCCCCTACCCCAACGGGTTTTCCGAAGGAAAAGTTGATTCGTCTATCATTCATGTTCTTGTCAAAGGGTGCAAAAACAAGCGGACTGAATGTGCTATTCTTCTGCATTAATACACAATGAAGGCTTCAAAATAACTATCTCAAGAGTCAAGTAGTGTCGAAAATATTGATCAGAAACAAAAATTTATTGATTTATTTTGATTAAGAATATCATTGAAAACATGAATTTTAAATTCATTTTCTAAAGTCATAAATCAGATATATAGTTCTAACATATTCTGAGTTCAACCTTCAAGAGGAAAAGGCATGAACCATAAAAGAACCACAACCAGAAAAGAATTAAAAAACAAAATGGCGACCGTTTTCGTCAACAAAATCCAGAATCTTCCGCTTGATCTTCAGGACGTTTTGCTGGATGATCTGGTGACCGCCTTTGAAAGCAGAATAGACGCTCTTCGAAGAGCATCTCTAACCATACATTGTGCCTCAGTGATGACTGAGAGTGTTCAATATGAGACGATCTAAACTCGAAATGTACGTGGATATTCTTTCAGTGCTAGCTCACCGAGGACCCTTAAAGCTGACTCACATAATGTACAAAGCAAATGTCAACTGCTCTGTTCTCGGAGAATACCTCGATTTCCTACTAAAAAAGGGACTAGTTGAGGAGAGGAAGGTCAAGAAGAACAGAACAGTCTACGCCGTAACCCAAAGCGGCATAACAGTTCTGAAAGCATTTAGAGAAATAAAGCAAGCATTGCCAATTGCAGAAGAAGGAATAACAAGGCCAACCCCGCTGCTATTTTAGCGTGGATTAATTCAATCCCCGCACTCAAAAACAAGTGCTTTAATGATACTCGACAAACAACTGAGTCAAGATCCAAAATCTACTCTTTTTCAGTCATCCAAAAAGGCTTGCCTTCAACAATTTCCAGCTGAGACGGGGTATATTAAACCTAAAGCCGCAAACACTCCTTTTTCATCTTCTCCGGAAATCGGAACGCCTTCCTTCAATAGGCCTTCGCTGTACTTCAGTCTCATGCCTTTCGAAATAGCGTAACCTGCCAGCCACATATTATGGTCAGCTGACCCCGTGCGGATAAGCAAGTGAATTCCGAACGTTGATGGTTTAGCGCGGTAGAAGTCAACTTGGAACATTCCGTTTCGACAGGGTAAAAAAGTCTTTATCAGTTGATTTCCTGAGCAGCTATGTTTTGCTTTATTGTATGTGAGAGTATTGCTTATTCTCTTCCAATCTGCATCGCTCTTCGTTACCACAACAAAATCGACGTCATGAACTTTGGGTTTCTCTCTCCTTATACTTCCCGCAACCTCAATTCTGTCACAGTGAAACTCAACATGGGCTTTGATTTTTTTCGCTAATTCTTCAGCTTCATTTATGTCAAGCTCAGTCAGGATTGGTAGCTCGTTATTTGGGAAGAGCGTTGATTGCTTTGTTATGATAACCTCCTCCCCATTCTATCTCTGTAACTTATTTTTGAACTCAACATTCTAATGATGAACGCCTATTGTCTTTTCAGAAGCCTACCTCTTAATCTAATCTTTCGAATCCACTTGTGCCAATGACCATTCTGTTCACGCGCTATGTCTTCGTGCTTCTAATGTGTGTGATGTGAGAGAGCACGAAGTCCTGTTCGGCAATCGCCTTGCAAAGTAAGTCTTGAATTGCTTTGTTCACATTGCCATCATAATAGGTTCTTGCGATTTTTTCTGCAAACTCGGAGAGGAGCCGGGCTGGAACACTGTGAAATGTTAAGTCTACTCTGAGGTCGTCTTCTTCAGCTAAAACGCATGTTTTCTTTTTCATCGAAATCACTCGAGAGGCGGTCGTATGGTTGCTTTTGTTAAAAAGGCGTATTGCTGAACGACCCTTCTGTTAACTGGAGAGTGCGGTTAAAGTGACGCAGACAACAAGGGTCGAAAAAATGTCGGGTGCTTGTGGCTGGTTGCAGTGCTTAATTAAAATTCAAGGGTCTTTGCGTAATTCACCCAGCCCTCGACAGTGCTGATCGGAGGGACCCGCTTGACCAGTCTTTTTTGTCTGTTTACAGTTTTCAGGGTTTGATGGAGTAGTATCGGATTTCTGCTCGATAGGTCAGTCACGGAGTCGACTCCTACAGACTCCAGTAGTTCAGAATACTGTTTGCCCACGCCTCTTACGCGAAGTAAATCTCCCCGATTAATCCAATCAAGGAGGGTTTCTTCGGTTACGCCCACTTTTCTTGCCAGACGGCATCGGTCATGTTTTGTGGCACTTGCATTCAACAGATCATCCACGGTTTTGATGCCCAGATTTCTAAGCAATTTACCCCGTATGGAGCCAATCCCTTCAATTGCTTCTATTTCGTAATCCAGTCTTGGAATTTTCACGCTGATGGAAGGCGGAATTCTGTTACTGAATTGATTTACGAGCAAGGGCTCCGGCGGAGGCTTGTGCCAATATGGCGCTTCTGGCAACGGTGGAAGTGGGTCTTCTCTAGAGGCAAAAGAAGCAAAACCGTAGAGTGCAGCTCCCACCAGTATCCATAGGAATCCGTTTGTCATGGCAATCAGGAAGTTTGTGAAAGGAATTCCAAAGACAGTCGCTGAGCTCTGCGGGAAATTTAGAAATTCGTAGAGTGTTTGAGCGGGCGGAAGGCTCGGAAAGACCAACGTAATGACTGTAACAAGCAAAAAAGCGAGAACAAAAGCTGCACCGACAGATTTGGATGACATGGCAAGAGAATATG